>Ga0209471_1000572_pt1 | contig 23879 bp, 21 predicted proteins | sample GraSoiAngelo_128_FD_185885 | JGI IMG/M metagenome (GOLD analysis project Ga0209471, IMG submission 185885) | Grasslands soil microbial communities from the Angelo Coastal Reserve, California, USA - 14_0927_12_20cm (SPAdes) (version 2) | ecosystem: Environmental > Terrestrial > Soil > Grasslands ... | reverse complement strand
CGCTTGGAAATCCCGCAAAAGGCGCTGGATTCCCACTTTCCCACAGCCCCGACTGCTGCTGGTCATTTAACTCAAACCGGACAAGTCACGTGCTAAGAAAACCGGACATTTTAACTTGCTAACAACAATGGATTCTTTTGAGGAAAAAGAAGGCCGGGTCGGCAATCGAACTATTCGTACCGCAACGCTTCCACCGGATCCAGCTTTGATGCCCGCAGCGCCGGTACCAGCCCGCTAACCACCCCGACAAACAGCAATACCAGGGTGGACAGCAGAACTGTGACGGCCGAAATGTGCAGATGGATATCGCCCTTGCCTGATTCATCTTCGAACAATGGTCCCATCAACGGCAGCGTGCCTACGGCTGTGGCAATGGCGTATGAAATCACGATCCCCAGTACGCCGCCGAGCAGCATGATCAAAAGGGTTTCCGCCAGGAATTGCAATTTGATGTGCCGCTTCCGCGCACCCAGCGCCCGCCGCAATCCGATTTCGCGGATGCGCTCGTCCACGGAGACCAGCATAATATTCATCACTCCGACGCCCCCGATGCCGAGCGTCAGAGTTCCGATGAAAGTGAGCAGCACCTGCAAACCTATGGTCAAGGCGTCAATGATCGGGCGGAACTCCTCCCGTCCGAACATCTGGATGGCTTTCTTATCGGTCGGCGAGAACTGTTGCCGGGTGGCAATCGCAGCCAATACTTGTTGTTCCGCGCGCTTCTCAAACTGCGGAGCGATCGGTTCGAATACCATCACTGCGGCATAACGTGTGTTCCACAAATCGCCCGCGGCAGAATATGGGATCCAAACCGACTCGTCGTCGCTAGAGAAGTAATTGCTCATCTGGATCTTGCGTTCCATCACGCCGATCACGGTAAAGCGCACCCCTCCAATCAGCACCGTCTCTCCGACCGCGGGACGTCCGCTAAACAGTTGCTCACGAATGCGTCCTCCCAGGAACGCCACTCTCCGCCGCTCCAGTTCATCGGCAGCGTTAATCCAGCGTCCCTGGGCCGCTACTTCATTACGCATTTCGCCGTACTCTGGACACACCCCTCGCACCGCCGCAGTTCCGACCATGCGATCACCGTAGCTGATTCCCGGGCGCCTCACCGTTTCCAGACATGCATGCTTCACCAATGATGCGTCCTGCTTCACCATGTCGAGATCGGCTTGCTCCAGCAGGACTTTTTTGCCCGCCCGCTGCCCGCCCGGTTGTTCGCTGGTCTGCTGCGGCCAGCAGACCACTGCACCCTTACCAAAAGCATTGAATCCGTTGACCAGGATGCTGCGAAAGCTGCTGCCATAGGCGATCAGCAACGTGACCGTCGCGATTCCCCACACGATGCCGAGCATCGTCAGCAGGCTGCGAGTGTAGTTGCGCTTGAGAGCAATCCAGGCCTCGCGAATGATCTCAGTCAGCATTACCCGCCTGCCTCATAGCGGAGCGCCTCAATGGGATCAATAGAGGCCGCCCGTCTCGCTGGGTACAACGCCGAAAGCACCGCGATCGTTCCCAACAACCCGGTGGCCACCAAACCAGACGTCCAGGTTGGCAACAACCCCGCGAAGAAATCCGGCATGGGCAGCAGGTTCACCAGCGAACAAATGCCATATGCGATGCCCAGTCCGATGCCGCCGCTGATCACCGCAATCAATACTGCCTCGATAAAAAACTGGTGCAGAATGGTGTCTGCGGGCGCACCCAACGCCTTGCGTACACCAATCTCCCGCGTTCGCTCGCGCACCGCGACCAGCATCACATTCATCACCCCGAGGCCGCCTAGAAACAGAGTCACAATTCCGACCGCGCCCAGAAAATACTTCATGCCATCGGTCATCTGACGAAAAGCTTTTGCTTCTTGCACCGTATCCCAGATAGGACACGCTTCTTTGTCGAGGGGATCGAAATTATGCATGTGCCCCAGCGCTCGCCGGATCTCACGCTTGCAGGCTTCATGCTGCTCAACTGACTTGGGTGTCACCAGCAACTGATCAAAAGTGGATGGCGTCCCCGGGGGCTTATCGGGGAAATCGCGGTGCATGGCGGCAAAAGGAACAAAAATCTTGTTCACATCCCAGCCGTCATAACTCGAGTCCTGCTTCTTTTGCGCCATCACTCCGACGACAACATAAGGAATCTCGTTCAAATACAGGTTCTGCCCAACCGGATTGCGACCCGGGAACAGTTGTTTGGCAGCATCGGTCCCCAGAAAAGCCACCCGACGAGCCTCTCGCTGATCATCCCAGTTATAGAAACGTCCCTCGCCAACGCCCAGACTACGAATTTCGCCAAACTGTGGATACGATCCCGTCACCAGCAGTGCTGCATTGTTATAGGCGCTATGGGTACGCACCGAGTCCTGCTCCAGTTCAGGAATCGCATATTCGCAGTCAGACGATTGGGCCTGCACGAACGGTACGTCGGCATCCTCCCAGTGAATGGCGCGCCCGGCGCGCTGTCCCCCGGCTTGCAGGCTGGTGCGCCCGTGAAACACGATCATGATGTCCTTACCCAAATTCTTGGCTTGATCTTCCTGCCCTTTGCGCAGGCCTTCCCCGGCGGCAACCATCAGCACAATCGACACGATCCCCCAGGCAATTCCGAACATCGTGAGGAAAGTGCGCAGCTTATGCGACCACAAGGTGCGGAGAACGTCGCCAATGAGATCGCGCAGCACCATCGTCAATGCTTTGGACGCGCCCGCCCGGTGAACGTGAGCCACTTATAGACTAGCGTCGCGTCTTATCCAGATACGTTGTTCAGAGTAGTTTTGTTGCAGAAATCGGTTCCGGATTGCTTCTGAGTAGGACTGGGCAGACACCCATTCGTGGCGCAGGTGGGCACAATTTAAACGGACAACTAACCTAGGCGACAACTAATGTGAGATCCCGGCGAAAGAGGAATTTAGGGGATTGTGGGATTGTAAGCATCAGATGACGCGCTCCGTGTCTCTGTGCCTCCGTGGCAAGTGCGCTTTCACCCCGCTGCCGCCACCATTCCAGCCCTCTCCATCCACCCCTCAAATTCCCGCAACGCGAGTTCGCATTGCCGGCGGCGCCTCGCCTGCCGGTCGCGAATTCTCGTTTCGAGTGCAGGCAGGAGATCAAACGTGATGTTCGCCGGCTGAAAATTCTTCGCATTCGCATGCGTAATATAGTGCACCAGGGATCCAAACGCGGAGGACCGTGGTGGTACCAGGGGCTCCGCTCCGATACTCAGTGCCGCAGCATGAATTCCCGCCATCAGGCCGGTCGCAATCGACTCGACATACCCCTCGACTCCGCAAATCTGTCCGGCAAATAGAACTCGCGGATGTTTCCTCATCTGCAGCGTCACGTTCAGCAGCGACGGCGAATTGATGTAAGTATTGCGGTGCATTTGCCCATAGCGCAAGAATTGCGCATTTTCCAGTCCCGGAATCAGCCGCAGCACGCGCGCCTGCTCGCCAAACTTCAAATGATTTTGAAATCCGACCAGATTGTAGGAATCAGCCCGCAGATTCTCTTTGCGCAATTGCACCACGGCGTAGGGCTGCTGCCCGTTCCGCGGATCTCGTAGTCCCACAGGCTTCATCGGTCCAAATCGCAGCGTATCTCGCCCACGCCGCGCAGTTTCTTCGATGGGCAGACAGGCTTCAAAGTAATTCAGCTTTTCCCATTCCCGCGCCTCTACCGATTCCGCCGAAATCAGCGCTTCATAGAATCGCTCATACTCTTCCCTCGTCATCGGGCAATTGATGTAATCCGCCGATCCCTTGTCGTAGCGCGCCGCCGTATACACACGCGACATATCGATCGAATCCGCTTCTACAATCGGACTGATCGAGTCATAGAAGTAGAGGCGCGGATGTCGGACGGCAGTGTCGCTCGACGACCCGTTCGAAACCTCGCTTAGCCGCACAATTTCCTGCGACAACGCATCCGACGTGAGCGGACCACTCGCAATGACCGTGACTGGGTCTCGATCAATTAGCGCGACCTCTTCGCGCCGCACCGTAATCAGCGGCTCATTCGAAATCGCCTCGGTCACTTTTTCTGCAAAGGCGATGCGATCTACCGCCAGCGCATGTCCCGCAGGGACGGCACATTCTCGCGCAATCTCAATCAGCAGCGAGCCCGCCCTGCGCAGTTCTTCCTTCAGCAGCCAGGGCGCGGTGTTCACGGTCTCGGATTTCAGGGAATTTGAACAGACCAGTTCGGCGAAGTCACTCGTCCGATGCGCCGGGGTCGACCGTAACGGTCGCATCTCGAAGAGTTCAACAGCCATGCCACGCCGCGCGCATTGCCACGCGGCTTCCGAACCAGCCAGTCCGGCGCCCACAATCCTGATGTTGGGGATGTTAACTTTCACGACAGGTAACCGCTTCGACGGCATGAATCAGTCTTTCCAATTGCTCGGTTTCATAAGGAGTGAGTTCATCGCGGGCGAACGTCCGGACATCTTTAAGCGACACCCCAAGGTTGGACCAGTCATCGGCCAAGCCTGACGGCATCGGCCACGCTTGTAATAAATAGCGCAGCGCTTTCAGGCAGCGGCGGTGGCACCACGCATTCAGAAGGCAGTCGATGTACTCCGACAATTCCTGCTTCCGGCTCTCTTCAACGCTATCCACAGTACAATATTATACGGTTGTTACACATCACATCGCGGGGGAGGCAGCTCATGGCGCATATCGCTGATCGAAGCCGAACAGGCGAGTCCGGAAGTTAAAGAAATTTAAGAGAAACTTCTGCGTGGCAAGCCAGGCAACGTCCAGAAGGCGCTTGCCCACCGTCCTGAGTTACTGAAAAACTTTCTTGCCTTCTACGCCAGCGTTGGCCGCTCGCTCGAACGCAAGCTCTACGAGATGATTTACATCCGTGTCTCCTGGATTAACCGGTGCAACTATTGACTCCAGCACCATCTCGCTTCGTCGAAGCGAGTAGGGTTGACAGCAGATGACTGGAAAGCGCTGAAACAGGGGGACGACAGCCGATTCGGCGAGAAAGAGCGGGCCGCGCTCTCCTACGCCGAGAAGTTAACAAAGAGCTTGCAGGAGATCACTGATCCCGATGTGCAGGCGCTGAAGAAATATTTCTCTGAGCCCGAAATCGTTGACCTGCACTTACTAACCGGCTTAGTCAACCTGACCAACCGCCTTACTGATCCCCTGGGATTAGAAGTGGAGTTCCCCGAAGAAAAGATCTAGGGCGTGAACGATTCACAGAATCACCCGTTCGTCCCCGACGCGCCGCGTCACCCGTTCGCGGTCCAAATACTCGAGCAGCGGAATTGCATACTTTCGGCTCACTCCAGTGAGCTCTTTGAATCGAGTAACATCAATCTTCGGCGACTTCATCTTGTATGACGCCATTTCCCGCCGCAACCTTTCCAACGCGCTGTGATGAAAGACCAGTTCCTCTGAAATCTTGATCAACAGCTTCTCACGCAGCAGCAAGGTGACGATCTTTTGCGCGCGAGACTTATCCACTTTCAGTCCGGCGAGGACGTCCTTGATCGCCGGCACTTTGAGCCCGGCGGACGCAAACGCTGTTTCGATGGTTTTCTTTGCCTCCGATTCTTCATCCTTCATCACCACGCCGCGGCCAGGAAGTCGCACGAGCTCGCCCGCGACCTCAATCTTCTTCTCATTTACCAGCGACTGCACTACCGCTGAAAATACCTCCGGCGATGCTTTCACCGCCTCGCGCAGCGCTTCCTTGCCGATTCCCGCTACCAGTGGATTTCGCTGGTGAAAATCCTCAACCGTGCTTGCGAGGAACAATTTCAGGCCTTCGATGGCAGGCGCGTCAGCCAGCAAATCTCCGATTCGCAGCACATGCCGCTGCCGTGCTGCCTCCGCAAGATGGTGTTCGAGCACTTGCCTGGTCCATCCAGTCTCGGCAACTAACCGGGAGAGGGGCAATCCATCATGGTGGCGCCGGGCTATGCGCGTCCTGAGAATCGACTGCGGATCGCCGTCATCCAGAGCTTTCAAAAAGGATTGGCGAATCTCTTTTTTCGTCCTCGGCAGCGGCATCGCATCCAGCACTACCCCGCCCCCAATCGTCGCCACCGGCGAAAATTGTCGCAGGATGAAACGATCTCCGGGCAGCAACAGCGCCGGCTCCGCCAACCGCAATTGCGCGTAGCCTGCCTCCCCAGCCCCCAGTTGCTTCTTCCCATACAGCAGAACGTCCGCAATCGTCTCCATGGTGTAGCAATGAAAGTGCAAGCGAGCCCGGTCTTTCAACGGCTTCGCGGAAGGCAATAAAGACAGCTTCACATCAAGCCTCGACGTCGATTGAAAGGTAGCAGTTGGCGCCAGCGTCATGCCGCGCGCAAGTTCTTCCGTGCTGACGCTCGCCAGGTTTAATGCTGTCCTTTGACCCGCGACGGCTTGCTCCGCCGCCTGCCCGTGGACTTGCAGGCCCCGCACCCGCACCAGTTTGCCACCAGGAAAAACTTCCAGCTCCTTGTCCTTGCGAATCGCCCCCGAGATCAGCGTACCTGTAACCACTGTGCCAAACCCTTTCATGGTGAATACGCGATCGATCGGCAAACGTGCCAGCGCACTGGAGTCTTTCGCCGGCACTTCCGACGCAGCTTTCGCCAGCGCTCGCTTGAGCTCGTCGAGCCCCGCGGCAGTAAGCGAACTGACTGCCACTGTCGCAAAACTTGCGGAATCACGATTCCCAGAATCAAGAGACGAGCCCCGCAAGTAGTCTTCGACTTCGAGCCGCACCACTTCCAGAGTGTCGCGATCGACAAGATCCGATTTTGTCAGCACCGCGATCCCTCGGCGCACCGACAGCATGCGGCAGATATCGAAGTGCTCGCGTGTCTGCGGCTTGATGCCCTCGTCCGCCGCGATCACCAGCAACACCAGGTCAATTCCGCCCACTCCCGCCAGCATGTTGCGCACAAACCGTTCGTGTCCCGGCACGTCCACGAATCCGAGCCGCAAGACATCTCCTCCCGGCGCCAGTAGCTCCAGATGCGCGAAGCCGATATCAATCGTGATGCCGCGCCGTTTTTCTTCTTCCAGGCGGTCAGCGTCAATCCCGGTGAGTGCTTTGACCAGCGCGGTCTTGCCATGATCGATGTGTCCCGCGGTGCCAACAATGACGGATTTCATGAGAACTGATCTGTCCCAAACTGATTTTCAAGAAATTGATTTCGAGAAAAACACTCGCAAACTCATTCAATGTCTATCCGGAGAAAACAATTAGTATAAGCGTCAAGTTTTCTTTGAATAGACCATGGGCTCACTCTCTATCATCTATGAACACACATAAACGGGACTCATTCCCATCATCTCCCGTATACTTTTCCATCTTTTAATATCTTAACGAGGTCGCGCCATGTCCAAACGTAAATGGCTGTTCTTTGCAACCTTCGTAGCTGTGTGTCTTATCGCGGTGGGCGCCTGGTTTCTGTTAAGGAAGCCGCAACTCATGCGCCACGAGCTGACCGGCACCGTCGTCGCCGTCAACGCGAAGCCGCATAAACTTACCGTGCATAACGAGGACATGCCCGGCGTGATGAGAGCGATGGACATGGATTATGACGTGAAAGATCCCGCGATACTCACCACCCTGAAGCCAGGCGACGCTATCCACGCTACCTTACTGACCAACGGGGATGACGTGTGGCTGCTGGAAAACGTCGCGGTGGTGACCCAGCCACCCCGCGTACAGTAACGTTACGCGCCCACTACACCAACCACGGTAGGCCAATTTCACTGTCTTAGTCGCAGAAATTGCACACTGTTCTGTCGCTTTCCCACAGTATTCCGCCGGAGACCAGTATTTGCAGCCTTTTCCACTGGCCCCGGACGTGCTCTTAGCTGTTTGCGCGCATCATAAGGCTTACGGACCATGCCCCTGGCGATCACAACCGACTTGCTGAAAATGGGAATAGTAGCGGTGACCCTATGTGGGATCGGCCTCGCCCAGCGGGGAAACAGCGCACTCTCTCTGCAGTCCATCGTCCAGGAAATGGAAAAGGCCCAATCCGAAGCTCATCCTCAGGTTTCCTATCAGGTCATTCGCGAATACCGCCTGTTCACCACAAATGCATCGGCCGCTGATTCAGAAGTCATAGCCAAAGTGGATTTCCGCCCACCCAGCAGCAAGGACTACGACATTGAAAAGCGTTCCGGCAGCACCCGCGGTGAGCAGGTCGTACGCCGGATTCTGGATCATGAAGTAGAGTCCGCGCGCAAGGGTAGACAAGCCCGCACCGACGCCGTGACCAGTGATAACTATGATTTCACCTACGTTGGTGAAAGTGTTTTCGACGGTCAGCCCTGTTATCTCCTGGGCCTGAGCCCCAAACGCAAACAAAAAGATCTGATCTCAGGGCAGGCGTGGGTCGATAAACAATCCTTTCTGGTGCGCCACATCGAGGGAGAAATCTCCAAACCACCGTCGTGGTGGCTGAAGAAGGTACGAGTCAAACTCGCCTTTGCGGATGTGGACGGAACTTGGCTGCAGACCAGCATGGAAGCTGTCGCCGACGTCCGTTTGCTTGGTCCGCATACCTTAACTTCACGAATTCTCGACTATCGTAGCGCAGATGTAGTGGCCTCCAGAGCACCGGCGCCCGTCGGCGTGCATTTCCAAAATCGCAGCACCAGGCGCACAACGCAGTAATCTGCCTTCCGCTGTCTTCACCTAAATTCTCCCCAACTGTGTTCCAGACTGGAATTTGCTGGCAAAATTATGTTTCCAGGTGCCATGCAGACCAGCATCCGCATTCGTCCAGCCGTCCCCGCAGACATCCCGGTGCTGCGTGGGTTGATCGAAGCCTCCGTGCGCGGCCTGCAGACGCAGGACTACACCCCTACTCAGCTTGAAGGCGCGCTGAAATCCGTTTACGGTGTGGATAGCCAGTTGATCGCGGACGGCACGTACTACGTGGCAGAAGCCAGCTCCGCCGAAGCCAACCTCGCTGACGAAAAGTTGGCTGAAGCCGTGCTTGCCGAAGCAACGCCTAACGAAGCGAGGGCTGCTGAAACCAAAGCTCCCGAAACCGAAAGTCCCGAGACAAAGACAAAGCCTGCACCGCCACAGTCAGTCATCGTCGGTTGCGGCGGCTGGAGTAAGCGCAAGACTCTTTACGGCGGCGATCACTGGACGGGCCGCGAGGACGCGCTACTGGACCCTCGCCACGACACCGCCAAAATTCGCGCCTTCTTCATACACCCCGCATGGGCGCGACGTGGCATTGGCAGCATGATTCTGGAAACTTGTGAACGCGCCGCCAGATCCGAGGGGTTCACCCGCCTCGAAATGGGTGCCACTCTAACCGGGGTGCCGTTCTATGAGGCCAAAGGTTATGTCGCGTTGGAGCATCTCGCGGTCCCCCTGGCGGACGGCGAATCGCTCCCCATCGTCCGCATGGCCAAACAAATGTAGTCGCGGAGACGTCCTCGCCGATGCGCAAAGCCGCAGTCTGCTCTGCCACATAGCCGCTTGATTACCTTTCCAGTCAGGAACTTTTTTCGGGATTATGCGCATTTCGTGGAACGCCGCAGCCTTACCCCTCGCGGCCTTCGCTTCTCCACACGAGGCAACAGTTGTCGGATGGCTAATTGCAGGAATATCGGAGCGTTCCCTTTAGAGACGAAACCGTTCACGAATTGCAGCGCGGTTTCGGGCAGTGACACATGGCCGGAAAGCATGAGAATAGGCAATTCCGGATGTGTCTTTTTGATTTCAGCCGCAACCATCCCACCATCCATTTCCGGCATTTCATAATCCAGCAACACTTCATCCACATGGTGAGAGCAAAGCAGTGCAAGTCCTTGGCGGCCGCTGCTCGCAGTTAGAACGGTGTAGCCCGAGAGTTCCAGGACCATTTCGTGCAAACTGAGCTGCTGCGGTTCATCGTCGATTAGCAGGATGATTCTCTTGCGAGCGGGCATCGAAACCCCCGATGCGCGGAGACTGGAGCGTAGGTGCTGTGCAGCGAACCGCTTCCGCGCCAGCGGAGGGGTGCACCGCTATAGTTGCACTTTGGGGCTTGCGTTTTTAGAGTCAAGGGTAAACTTCAGAAACTGTATCGCCTTTATTTGTAGAGAACTGGCGCGAATCTGCACAGGCCGATGACGCAAAATAGTGCACAGTGATTTCATTTTTCAATCTCACGCGCTGCCGAGGCCATAGACACATATCTTGGCCACCGTAACAGTGTGTGCAAATCTGGGGATGAACCGCACTGCCACGTGCGCTCGTCACGGTACGGTACCGGACGAAGCATATCCGAGGGTACACATTTTGTGGTCCCCGAAGTCTAGGCTCCAGTCCCTTGCTGACGGCCTCAACAAACTTGCGAACCGCCGACCCTACGCCTCTTGCGTCTGCAGCCTAGGGGCTTCAATGAAAGAGTCGTTCGGTCCCGCACGATATCTTGACCTAAAACTGATCAACGCGGCGCGACAAGCCCAAGAAACTGATTTTCCAACGCGCCTCCATAACCGCAGAGATGGGACGTTTTCCGATCCCTGCCGTCAAGACAATTGCCGCACGCATTACGAATGAAAGTCCGAGTTCAGCAATCGCAGGATATAGGGATGTCGCCGTCGCGATCTGTGCCCATCATATAACATAGAGCCTTCCGCTAACGTATTTAGGGCATTGGAAAGAGGTACCCAATGGTGAAGAGTATATTCGAAGGCTTCGCGAGTCCGGACGACCCGGTTTACAAGGAAGGCTGGACAGTGTTCATTCCGGGGCTACTACACGGTGACGTACGTGCCTATCGGCCTCGCTGTCACGGACTCGGTCTACCACGTAATTGCTCATGCGATTCAGGGGGCCGTCGCTGGGCTGATATACAAAACGTGGACGTGGCACGTTATCCGAAACTGAAACCAGTGCTCGAAACCGTCCTGCCCCTCTCGGACGCCCGACGCGCCCACGAACTCAACGAGACGGGACACGCACGAGGCAAGATAGTGCTGAAAGTTGCATAGCAGCCTGGACTGGAACGCTACTCGCCCCTGCGGACCGCTTTCCAGACTGAGGTAAAGGCAGCCAGTTAACTGTGAAATGAAGTCTGCAGTCGTCTGCGTGCCATCTTGCTTCTAAACGCACACCCCGTTAAAAGTCGTCAAGTCGCACGCATCGATTTTGCGTGTATGCCGGATTGCGGCGCGTACCCGCGCGAGCAGTTCTCGCGGACTGAAGGGCTTAGCTACATAATCGTCAGCTCCGAGCTCGAGTAGCATGACCTTGTCGAGTACATCCGTTGCGGCAGTGAGGACAACGATCGGCAGAGTTGATGATTGTCGTCTGATCTCCCGACAAACATCCTGCCCCGAGACAATAGGCAATCGCAGGTCGAGGATGATGGCTGTTGGGGCGACAGTGCGGAATGCCTCCAGTGCGGACTTGCCGTCACCGCGGATTTCAACTCCATATCCCTCAGTTCAAAGAGGCGCTTAAGTGCTTTCTAACATATCGATCATCCTCGACGATCAAAATAGGATCCATAACCGTCGGGTTTCTTGGAAGCTCGGACTTGCTGATCATGGAGATTGACTGATCGCACCTAAACCAAAGAAGGGGCGAGTTTCCAAGATTTGGAACACCCCCTTTTTCGCGGTACCGATTCGTTCGAATGGCTTATCGCCCTCGTCTCGCTTCATCCGCATCTTCGGCCAGATCGCGCAACAGCTCAAAGAACGCCGGCGGCTGGCCGATGAACAGTCCCATGGCCGTCAGGAAATTGACCACGCCCATGGCAATGCCCTTCGTCTCAGTGGGACGAATGATCGAACATGGTGGGAGCTTTCGGCTGAGGAATGGGCAAGGTTCAGGCATGATCAGGTTGGTTTGAAAGTCTTCGCCACCAAAGGGCGGAGAATTCAGGTCTGGAAAGGTCACGGATACGCCCGTCACCGGATCCACCGCGGTCAAAGGAGGAGCATTGCCCGCCTTGTCCGACCAGGTTTGAAAGTGCATCGTCTCGGTAGGGCCGATGCTGATAAGGATTCGCAAGACTTCCACGTGAGTGGCCCGCTGCGCCATCGATGGATACAGGCTGTTGCCACCTTGCTCGATCGTCGGAAAGTGAAATCCCGCGGTATTCGCGATCGCCTGGAGGAAGTTGGTATCCTTTGTGTCATCATCGGTTCTGGGAATTGCCGTATGCTGCCCAACCGCCAAAGTTGGTACGGCTTGCGGGAATTTGAAATTCGGATCGAGGTCAGGATTATGGGTGCTGCTGCGGTAGCGAGTCCACCAACTGGTGTCTAGCGTGAGCTGCGTGAGATTTGTAAGCCGCAACTTTCCGCTTGATCCGGTCGCCGAACTACCCGGCAGAGTGCGAAACTGCTCGAGGTTTACTGTGTCTGCTCCCTTGGAGGCGAGGTACGCGTTGAGGAAGTTCTGGTGGGTGAACTCATCGTCGGTGTTGTCGTGGATGTACTGGGCCATGTCGGAGTCCAGCACCTCAAGAGCGGCGGTGTAGGCTGGATTGCCGCTTCCGCCTGGGACTTCGCTGTCTTGGACTCCTCCCAGCTCGTTGTACTGCACCCAGAAGTCGGTTTCGAGGATTTCCGCGGCGGCCGCGAACCTGAGCAGGGCCGCGTCTCCGGGAGTGAGACGGCCGCTATGTTCTTCCGGACCTCGCTCGGCGAAAACGGATGAGCTATGGGCCAACAGCCCTGCCCCCATAGTCGCCGCCCCGGCCGCCGTCAATCCGTTCCTCATGAATGAACGGCGGTTGATTGAGTTCTTTAAGCCATTCAGTAATTTCTTCATTGGAGATCTCTTTCTTGAGCTCGACCCTGAACATCGAGCGGCTGGTACCTACCGTAGAAAGCTTGCTGGCCAGGGTGGTTTCGACGATTCACACCCTGATTGGAAATGCGAGCAGCATACTTCGAGTGCCGACCGGCATTTGTCAGGGATTTGTCAGAGTTTTGTAATTTACTCGTTCTCTGGGAGGAGCGACGGTCGGGATGCTGCGCCAGTTCCGACATCGCGGATTAGAGCGAGTCGGCTGGGTGTTCAGTTTGGCCGCCGCGACGTACAACTTAATGCAAACAAGCGGAGGTTGATGCGAAGTGTGCCTTAAGGCAGGCAGCCGGAAGTACACCCGCTTTCGATTCTAAAGCCTCGTCCTTAGGGGTCCCCGGGATGCTAACATGCGCACCGTCCGTGTGCTTCATCCAAGCTGCATAAATTCCCTGGAGCTTCTCGGCGGCAACGCCGAGAATTGTGCAAATGTTTTACAGAGCGGTGACATGTCTTGCCGCTTCTCTGTTTATCTTTGCACTGAGCTCCAAGCAGAAACATGAAATCGCGCTCAGATTTGCCGGAAGTATACCCGCTTTCGATTCTAAAGCCTCGTCCTTAGGGGTCCCCGGGATGCTAGTAGTGCACTCCACGTCCTTCCCGCCCCTCCTGACCCTCCGTGGCACAAGATCCATTTCCAGGTCGGCGAGTTGCAGTCGAAGGGCAACTTGCTGAGTTCGCCCACGTCTCAGAAGTGCTCGAACGCGCGCTAACAGTTCCGGAAATGCGAAGGGCTTCACAAGGTAGTCGTCTGCGCCTTTGTCCAGACCCTGCACCCTGTCCTCGATAGCATCACGGGCGGTCAGTATGAGGACCGGAGTGACGAGCCTGCGCTTCCGAAGCGTTCCCAACACCTGAAGGCCATCGCGACCCGGGAGCATGAGATCCAGGATCACGAGGTCAAATTCCTCCGCACTGACCAAATAGAAACCTTCCTCTCCGGTTCCGGCAACGACAACCTCGTATTGCTGGCGTTCTAAGCCCTCCTGCAGGGCGCGCGCGACTTTTGTTTCATCCTCTACGACGAGAATACGCAAGGATTCACCCCCTCAAATAGTATCGATCAGCCTTGTGGGTCACCACTGAAGTTTTAATGAACAAATCTTCAGGTAACAACGAACAGAGATGGTTTAGTGTTAGCGTCTGCCAGCGATTCAGCGGAGCCAGTGCGGTCCGGGGCAAGAGAAAAGGATGAAGACACATGTGACCAGATGTTTGGCTCTGGCAATCGGCCTTCTGGCCGCCGTTCAGGTCTTTGCGCAGGTCGGGAGTCGCACTCTGTCGGGTACGATTACGTCTCCAGACGGGTCCCGAATTACAACTTCGCGTCTTTCCATCAAGAATATTGCGAACGGCGACACAAAGTCTGTAAGCGCGAAGCACGATGGTTCCTACGTGATACGCAACCTGCTGCCAGGAAGCTACGAGATCACTGTCTCGGCTCGGGGTTTTGCTGACATACACACGACTGTGACGCTAGGTGCCGATGGTAACCCGGTGATGAACCTCGTCATGCAACCGGTCACCCCTGCGGTGGCTGGCGAGAAGCAAGTCGGCTCAACCGCTCGCGGGGTCACGAACGCCAACGGGGTAAGTGACTTGCCCCTGAACGGCCGATCGGCCTCTGATGTCGCGGCCCTTGAGCCAGGCGTGGCGAGGGCTCGCACTCAGAGTTCGGGCGAGGCCCAGCGCGGTTTTGGAACTCAAATGACCATAGCTGGAGGCCGTCCTCGACAAAACGACTCTCGCCTTGACGGCATCAGCGTTAACGACTACGCGAACGGCCCACCTGGAAGCGCGCTCGGGGTCAATCTGGGCGTAGATGCAGTCGAGCAATTCTCAGTCCTGACGAGCAACTACCCCGCGCAGCATGGCCGGTCTTCCGGCGGCATCATTAGTGCCTCGACGCGTTCGGGCACCAACCAGTTCCATGGAGACGTTTACGAGTTCTTTCGCAACAGCGCATTGGACACGCGGAATTATTTCGACACCAAGAAGCCGCCCTTCCGTCGCAATCAATTTGGAGTATCGCTCGGCGGCCCGATTCAGAAGGACCGCACGTTCATCTTCGGTGACTACGAAGGATTACGGCAATCGTTGGGCCTAACGCAGGTGGATACCGTGCCCTCGCCGGCTGCGCGGTCGGGCAACGTGTCGTCCGGGCAGATCACAGTCGACCCCAATGTCTTGTCTTTCCTGAATGCTTTCTACCCTTTGCCCAATGGTTCCCTCCTGGCGTCGGGCGATACCGGGATTTTCACTTTTTCGGGCCAGCAAGTCACTCCAGAGAACTACTTCACCACCAAAGTTGACCACAACTTTTCCGAACAGGACACTCTCAACGGCACTTACATGTTCGATGTCGGGACCGTTAGGCAGCCCGACGAACTGAATGACAAGCGGACAGGATATGATTCGCGGCGCCAATTCTTCACCCTGAACCACGCGCACAGCTTCACTCCTGGTTTTCTCAATTCTTTTCGTTTCGGGATCAACCGCGTGGTGGCCACAACAGGTCTTACCTTCCCGAGCGGTAATCCACTCGCGTCTGATCCATCGTTCGGCACGGTGCCTGGCCAGAATGCCGCGGGCGTGATGGTTACGGGACTTACCGGGTTCACTGGTGGATTAGGAGCGCGGTCTAACTTCCATTTTCACTGGACGTCAATCCAGGCTTATGAAGATATTTCCCTAACCAAAGCAAAACACTCTTTGAAGTTCGGCTTTGGTGTTGAGCGGATTCGAGACAACATCTTGGGTGTTTCAGATCCCGGTGGCGTTTTCTCCTTCAACTCATTGTCCGATTTTTTAACCAACCTGCCCTTCTCGTTGAGTGCGGCGATCCCCACCACGATTACAGAGCGCGGCTTTCGTCAGACCATCGTGGAAACATATATACAGGACGACTGGCGCTTGCTACCGAACCTAACCCTTAACCTTGGTCTTCGCTACGAAATGGCCACGGTGCCAACAGAAGTACAGGGCAAACTGACTGTTTTGCGCAATATCACGGACCCAACTCCTCACTTGGGAAACCCGCTGTTTTCTAATCCCACCCGGCGCGACTTTGAACCGAGAATCGGGTTCTCTTGGGATCCGTTCGCCGACGGGAAGACCGCGATCAGCGCGGGTTTCGGGTTCTTCGATGTTTTACCTTTACCTTATCTTATTCAGTTCAACGAACTCTTTTCTGCCCCCTACTCCAAACTTGGCAACACAACCAACCTGCCTACCGGTTCATTTCCCGGCGGAGCCTTCGCGTTCCTCGCAACCTCGCCCGATACTCTTCGTCAGGCGTATTTTGAACCGAATCCGCGTAGGAATTACGTCATGCAGTGGAACCTAACCATCCAGCGCGAAGTAATCAAGGATTTGAGTGCCATGATCGGCTATGTGGGCTCACGAGGAGTACACCAACCCTTTCGCGTGGAAGACGTCGACATTGTTCTCCCAACCCTCACTGCACAAGGTTATCTCTGGCCATCGCCTGCGGGTAGCGGGACCCGGCTGAATCTTAATGCTGGCCGCATAACCGCTGGATTCTGGATAGGCGACTCATACTATGACGCACTTGAATTACAGATCAAAAAAAGGATCGGTCGTAGCTCCCACTTGGACGGCTCTTACACTTGGGGCAAGTCGATTGATACTTCATCCGGCAGCTTGGTGGGTGATGAGTATTCCAACTCGATCTCCAGTCCGTTGTGGTTCAACCCCAGACTTAATCGCGGACTTTCAGATTTTAATATTGCCCAGAATTTGGAGGTGAACTACACCTGGGAGATCGGCCCGCCCAAGTGGGCTTCTGGAATCGGAGCCTGGGCGCTCGGCGGATGGCAAGTCGGAGGAGTGTTTGAAGCCAGTTCTGGTGCACCTTTCACTCCGGGGTTAGGCGGCGACGCGTTAGGGCTGAGGAGCACCGACCCAAGTATAGATGTGCCGAACTTGATTGCCGGTCCAGGTTGTGATTCGCTAGTGAATCCCGGTAATCCCGTGAACTACATTAAGACGCAATGCTTCGCCGTACCTAATCCTATTACCCTTCGGGGGAATCTCGGACGCAACACCCTGATCGGTCCAGGACTACTAAACTTCGACTTTTCTCTCTTTAAGAACAATTACATCAAGAGGATCTCGGATAGGTTCAATGCCCAGTTTCGGGCAGAGTTTTTCAATATCCTGAACCACACGAATTTCGCCCCACCGCTCGACAACAGGAACGTATTTGACTCAACTGGACAGCCAGTTGCCAATGCCGGCCTCATTACTTCAACTCAGACTCCGTCGCGGCAGATTCAGTTCGCGTTGAAATTAATTTGGTGATCGATTTGCGAGGCATACATGGAGACTTGGGTTGCAAGTCCGGTCAGGGACGGGGAATTACTCCAGGAACTTAGCAAACCTTAACTCGTCTGAAGGTCCTTCTCGTCGAATTTTGCAGCGATATGCGTGGTGAATAAAAGGCAATCATACCGGCGACGTGTGGGAGTCGAAGTAAAATTCGCCTGGCTCGGGAAGGTACTACGGACACATGAGACGAAACCGCTATTTCTCCTGGTTCGCTGATGTTTACCTCTTGCCCCATATAACGCAGTGGCACGCGATACTCACAGGGTTCACGTTCCCGGTCAAAACTGCTGTGAAGGCGGATGTGTTGATGACCGACGACACACTGTACAGCGGAGAGGTGGCCGACTACTTCCTAAGCAGTGACGGAAGTCTGGGTGGGTTGTTCTTGAAAAATCCCAAACGATTCGATCGCGCCCGCTATCTGAAAGAGAAAGCGGATTGGGGAACCACGCGACCGCGCCAGGCCTTTTGGCGCAACATACCCAGTGCAAAGCTGTATCTGATTGGGTCGCACATCGTGAATCTGAATCTCAACTACGAACCGCAAACAGCACGGACCGAAGTCTTGAAGAAATACATAGATGACTTCTTGAAGGGTTCCTATACAGCAGAGGTCACCGTTCAGGCCCCGACCTTGGAAGGCGTTGTCGATCGCTGGTGGCGGGAAGGTACGAGGAAATCGTAAAGCTCAGTGACGACTGTAAGCCGGTCGAATTTAGGCAGCAGCCTGCGTTGCCGCCGCAAGATCCGTTTCTTTTATAGAGTCCGCATAACCCTCAAGTTGCCCGTTTTCAGCTCGCAGGGAGTTGATCATTAGATCGCGCGTCCTACAGAAATTCAGGAAAACTTAGCATTTCTTAACATATTGAAGTACTGGTTGATCCGAAGGCGCATGGCATTGGTTTCCTGTATCCACCAAAGAATTCTCCGAAGAATTGGAAAGAAGATGTGCCGCAATGGATTTATGAGATGTGGGATTACATCGTCCGGGGCGCTCTGGGATCTGATCTGAAACGCGAAATACCATCTTGGCTGGATATTCCCCAGATGATGCGCCTTACTATCACTACGTACAACGTTCTAGAGATGCTCGGAGAATGGGGAATTGGACGCCCGTACAACTTTCTTCTTCTGCCGATGGTTGATCCGACGTTTGGGTATGCATTCGACAGACGGTCAAATGAAAAGGTGTTGTTCGTTTGCCAGTTTTCATCTGAGCAAGAGCGCTGGTTTGAAATGGAATGCGTGAACGTTCATAGCGGCAAAAAATACAAAATGATGGACTGCACCAAAGAAAACAATCCACCTCATGATGTAGTGTTTCCTTCGCAATTCGCACGTCTTTTGATCCAATATCAGGAACATCCCGAAGCGAAGAGCTTAGCGCCAGATGGCGCTCCATGTGCAGCGGGGACGACAGGATTGTTACAGCGTGCTCATGTCGTTGCGGGAGAGTTTCGCTATGTAGGAAAAGAAACAGATCGTAAGTGGGAAGAAGGCGACGATATCAGTGTATTGGAGTTCAAGACTACCGAGTACGGGAGATCGACAAGAGTGGTCGCGAATGAAGAAGTTAAGAGGGATATAACGAAAATTGGTATCAATAGATGCGCTCGTGAGAGCGGATTTGATCGCAAGAACTTTATTAGGAAATTAGTTCGCGGATTACCCGTAAAACGTAATTCGTATAATGAATTTGTACGATGGCTTCTGGATTACAAATCAAATACGTAACCATCGGGCCCCAGGCCAATCCCAGCCCACCACCGACACGGCTGCTTCATTGAGGATTCTTTCCAGTAGAGGTTTTCTCGTCCTTGCGGAAAAAATTACACGAAGGCGATTCGGTTCTTGTTGCCCGCCCACTTCGGTGTCAGGAAGATCGCGGCACGGACGACGCGCGCGGCAGCGACGGCATTTGCTTTCTTCTTAGATAGGGGGCGGCGGGGACACAGGAGACAGATTAATGAGATCTTCTAGAGAAAGTTCGCAGTCATCCAATCGCCCACCGAGAACCGGTTTGCCACCATTAAAGAAATCGGGTCGTTTTACCGCAAGCAGGCAAAACGGTAGCCTGTGATGTTTCCCGAAGACATCATCAAAATCTACTCGACCGAAGAATTTAGCTTTGACCATCCCACCCGGTAACGGTTCATCCGGAGAGCAGGTCATTGTTTCAGGAATGGTCTGTTCGATTGTCACAGAGCTAATTAAAAATGCAATCCCGCCCGGAACGGAAACTTTCACAGGTTTCTCGTTAACTTTAAGATCGCAAGCTCGGGATAAAAACAACTTGAATGCAGGAGTCTTGCCAACAACCCTGATGCTGAAACTTGCGACAAAATCGGGAAAATCATCGCGGGAGCTCAACGTCTCAACGTGCCACTGCCCAGGTTCGATTCCAACAAAACAGCTGCGACTTGAGCATTGACGGCTCTGTGAGTTTCTACTCCGGTCCAGCCCGCAAAGAGCGCAGCCAATACAGAAATGATCAGTCCCAGATTGTCACGGGTTCGCTTTCGTAACTCAGGAGAGAATTGATGCTTCTGAGTCATCGCCGCCAGAGCTTACTGCCAAATATTGCAAAACGTCAACGCCGAGCGGTGAAGACCACAAGACCACTAGAATGGTGCCCTAATATAAAAAGGTTCGCAACTGTGCGAGGATAACCCGGCCACGGGGGGAGGGAGCATTTTGCCGTCGCCATACAGAGACCCGTCAAATGCTTCACGGGTAGGATGTGGCGATGGGAAAAACGGCTCCACCCCCCTTCCGGGGGCTTCCTGGGATCTAATGGGCGGGGCCAAATCGGTGGCGATAAATTGCCATTTTACTCATTTACCCCGCCCGCCGAAGTCAACGGCTCAAGTCGCTTTCCCCGCCTAATTGCAGCTTTGCGTACTCCGCCGGAACTTGCTTCAGGTGGGGATGCCAGATGTGGGGTCTTTCTGGCGATTGAGACCGATGATGTGCGTCTTACGGCTTCGCTTCTTGCAAGGAAACTACGTCTGATCCGAGTTGTTGCGCAGTATAGCGAGACTTTGCCCGTCGAGCGACCAATTGAACGCGTCGATTTGGTCGGGCTTGAAGTTTGTAATCTGATGGCCGGCCAGAGCGACTTAGCGGAACCCCTCCACCAGAAATATGTCCGACTCGGAGTGCTCCCTTCCAGTGAAGAGAACAGTATGGCCGTCGGGCGAGAGGGTGGGCCCCCAGACGATGAACAAGCCAGGCAGGTCCGCGATCTTGCGGGCATGCCAAGTAACAAAGTCGAAGTAGCCCAGGGAAAAGTGCGGCGGGGAGCCATCGATGAAGTAAATGCCGCTCCGCGCGGGCACCCACCCTTGGCTCGTCATTTCCGTGACGGGGCGTTCGTCGCCACCATTGACGGACGCAGACCAGACCTGTATATGGCCGCCCTGGCTTTTGCGAAAAAGCACGCGCGTCCGGTCCACCGATTCCTGCGGCCAGTCTCCGCCCTCTCCTGTCAAACGAACCGCGGCTCCGCCTTCCACCGACGCCTTCCAAATGGATTCAGGTCGTTCCGTGTTGAAATAAATCCAGTGGCCATCCCCCGACCAGAACGGATTAGAAGCGTTGGTCGTTCCCGTGGGAAGTCGCCTCGGAGGCCCTCCGTCCCCGTTCACGATGTAGAGTTCGGCATTGCCGGAAGCGCGCAAATCGAAGACGATCCGGCGACTATCCGGCGACCAGCTTGTCCTCCCAATCCGAGACCCTCCGAAGAAAGTCAATTGGACGGGATTCGAAGCATCGCGGTCGCACACCCAGACCTCCGAGCTTCCCGAGCGCCCGGATAAGAAAGCAATGTACTTGCCGTCGGGCGAAATGTGCGGATCTCGATCGCCGCGACTGGAAGAGATGAGCTTGGTGGCTGGACCAGCAGGCTTCGCTTGGCTGCCCAATTCGAGTCGCCAGATGCTGCTGCTATTGCTCACCTGGGCGTAGGCGAGTCTGTTGCCGGTGCGCGCAACCGCTGGCGATGCTACATCCTGGGCAAAGAGAAGCTTCTCCGGTTTTCCGCCGGCGAGCGGAACGCGCCAGAGATGCAGGTCCGAGCTGTAGAGGAGAGACTGGCTGTCCGCTGCCCAGGCAATACCCGTAAAACCCTCAGAGGACGTTGCACCCGCCACTTCGCGCGCATGCTTCCCATCGGGAGTTTGCACGTAGATTTTAGCGACACCCCCGCTGATGAGCACACACGCCGCTGCCAGATACTTGCCGTCTGGCGAGAAAGCGGGTTGCCGCGTATGCACGCAATCAGGGGAAGGATCAGGCAGAACCCGCTCTTCGGTGGTTTCCACGTTGACCAGGTGAATGCCAAAGTGCTCCGGGGAAGAGTCCGGTTTGGTGACGGGAGAAATCGCTTTAGCGAATGCCAGCCACTTGCCGTCCGGCGACCAGCTCAAACCCATCGGACCTCCAGGAGTGATATCGACCAGCTTGCGCTCCGAACCTCCCAGCGCGGAGATGAGGTAGATTCCGCTTGCGTCAGAGTCGGTTTGGCGCATGAAGGCGATGAATCGGCCGTCGGGAGACCAGGCGGAGGAGAGAAAGATGGCTGGATGGTGGGTAAGCTGCACTACACGCTCTTGCCCAACCTGCTTGATGTAAAGATCGAATTGGAACTCCTTTTCAAAACCGTGCCAGGAGAAAGCGATCTGGTTCCCATCCGGCGAAAAGCTGGGCCCGATTTCAAACCCGGGAAAGGTTGTGAATGGGATGATGGTCAGCGTTTCGGGCTGTTTTTGCCGTCGAGGTCGCAGCAGGTAACCGCCAAACCCGGCCAGTAGCAATAGTCCGATGACCAGGAGCGCGAAACGCCAAGGCACGCGGGCTGGCCGAGGGCGTTCCTCGCTCGCCGCCAATGGAGGAACCACCGTCCGCCCCCGCGGCGGCATCTCCACAACCCATGGCAGCGCACTCTTACCTCCACCATCAGCCAACCACTCCACAGGAACGATGAAGCGATAGCCGACCCTGGGCAGAGTTTCAACGAATTCGGGACATTCCGCCGAGTCTTCGAGCGCCTGCCGCAGCTTCTTCACGGCGGTGTTGACTCCATGCTCGAAATCAACGAAGGTGTCTTCCGGCCACAGCGCCGTGCGCAGTTGCTCGCGCCTTACCACTTTCCCGTCCGCCTCCAAAAGCAGCAGAAGCACCTGGAGTGGTTGTTCTTGAATCGGCACCCTGACGCCGGACCGGAACAGTTCACTGCTGCTCAGGTCCACTTCATACGAGTCGAAACGCGCGCGTGCCCGACGCAGAGAACCGTGGGTAGCCAACTCAAGCCTCGCTGAGATGATGGAAGTGTACCTCAGTTGCGCCCGGGAACGAGCCCAATTCGGCCCGTCCAGGCGCCGCTAACTGCGGCCCTATGGCGCAGTTGCGTGGTTCACCATCAGTTCACCACTCGATTCACCCCTGGTGCATTGAACTCTGCCGGAAGTCATGCGATGGTGCAGCCGGACGTAGAGATTTGATCTCTGCCTTGAAAATAATTCTGGAGGCTTACCTTGAAATTCCGAATTTCACTGTTCTTGCTAACTCTTGCTCTGGCGGCATCGCTAACCTCGACGGCCCACGCCAGCGCGTGCAGCAATTCAACCATCCGGGGCACCTACGCCATCACCATCCGCGGCACCATCTTCCTGCCGGACGGGTCTACTCTTCTCATTGATGGCCTCGCCAAAACCACGTTTGATGGCAATGGGAATCTGACACAAGTAGACGCGGTTGCCACCAATGGCAACCTGGCGCCGGGCTGGCGACCGGGCACGGGCACGTACTCCGTGAGCCCGAACTGCACCGGAACCCAGACGACCGTGATCCCGGGCATGCGCGACTTGCACCTGCAGTTTATCGTCTCCCAGTCGGGGAACAAGATCCGCATTGTGGTGATCGACCCGGGAATCGCAACCACGGCCGAGGGCGAGCGCCTCCGAACTCCCGAGGACTAAGGAATTACCGCTTCAGGAAAAGTGGTCCACTCTCTAAACAGATGGGACATAGTCCCCCCTCATTTAGAGGAGTAAGTGTGGCGCGGGCGCCCCCGCCCGCGAACCGCCGAAAGCATAGAAATTGCTGGGCGGGCTGGCCCACCCTTTTTGTCGACATCATCCAACTGAGGCCGCCCCGGTCTTCGCGGTTTTCGAAGGCCGGGGATTCCGGCTGCGGCTACCTTGGGGTTTTGATCTCCTACGCTGCCGAGAGAATCATCCCGAGTCACATTCCGAACGATGAATTCGATACATCTGACCCGGAGTGGACTCAGGTCTCAACTACGATCTCAGGGGAGTGGTACGTGCGACTCTGGTCGTTTTCTAATGGCTTCGGTTGTGAAGTGAATCTCTTTTCGGATTGGTATGCGGTGGGCCTTACATCACCGCCCTAACTTGCCGAGGGTCATCTCCGTGAATGGACGGCCGGAATGCCAGGTCCGAAATGGCTCATCGGCGACCTGCTTCTTCCGATTGAGATTTCACCCCAGCCACAAACCACTGCACCAGACAAAGCGTCGTAATCGGTGCTCAGCGAAAGTTCTCCAACCTCCAACCGCGCAAGCTCAGCGGCACGGTAGTGGTAGGCGCGCTTAACATGCAGCATCAGCCCGGCGCGGCGCAGCCTACGTCTTTGTCAAGCCCGTGAACGGTTGGACTAACATGACGGAGACCGCGAGGCTCACTGCCTCTGATCCGAACCCAAATGACAGTTTCG
>Ga0209471_1000568_pt1 | contig 24072 bp, 24 predicted proteins | sample GraSoiAngelo_128_FD_185885 | JGI IMG/M metagenome (GOLD analysis project Ga0209471, IMG submission 185885) | Grasslands soil microbial communities from the Angelo Coastal Reserve, California, USA - 14_0927_12_20cm (SPAdes) (version 2) | ecosystem: Environmental > Terrestrial > Soil > Grasslands ... | reverse complement strand
GACCCGCGTGTTCCCCGAGCAGATGAACTTTTTTGATTTGAACGATGCTTCGGCGGCGGACTTGGTGAAGCGGATTCTGCAATCGGAGCACAATGTTTCCGGTTTGCAGGAAGCGGCACGACAAGGCGCTTCAGTGAACATGACGCAGCTTGCGCTGAGCCTGAGCACCTACGTCAATGGAGTGGCGAAACAACACGGCGAAACTTCGCGCCAGATGTTTCCCGAAGTGCCAATCCAGGCCATCACCAATGGCGTCCATGCCGGCACGTGGACTTGCCCCGCGTTCCAGCAATTATTCGACCGCTACATTCCTTCTTGGCGTGAGGACAATTTCAGCTTGCGAAGCGCGCTCGGCTTGCCGGCGGAAGATGTGTGGGCGGCGCACCTCATCGCCAAGCACGAATTGCTCGAAGTAGTCCGCATGAAAACGGGCCTGCATTTTGACCCCGAAGTATTTACGATCGGCTTTGCGCGCCGTGCCACCGGATACAAGCGTGCGGACCTCATTCTTTCTGACCTTGATCGCTTGCGCCAGATAGCGAAAGACGCCGGCCCTTTCCAGATTATCTTTGCTGGCAAAGCTCATCCCAATGACGCGGGCGGCAAAGACATCATTCGCCACATTTACAAAGCGAAAAAAGCGCTGCGGAAAAATGTTCCGACGGTGTTTCTGGACGACTACAACCTGGAACTCGGCGGAAAAATGACTTCCGGCGTGGACCTTTGGCTGAACACGCCTCAGTTTCCTCTCGAGGCTTCCGGCACGAGCGGCATGAAGGCGGCGCTCAATGGCGTACCCAGCTTGAGCATTTTGGATGGCTGGTGGGTCGAGGGCCACATCGAAGGGGTGACCGGCTGGTCGATTGGTGAGCCTCGCCGCGGGTCTGGGGATGGCACGGCCATTGACAATCAAGCGGAGGCGGAATCGCTTTATGCGAAATTGGAAAGCATCATCCTTCCCCTGTATTACAGTGAACGCCACAAGTTTCTAGAGGTCATGCAGCACGCCATCGCCATCAACGGCTCATTCTTTAATACGCAGCGCATGGTGCAGCAGTACATCACGGATGCTTACCTCCGCTGAGGCCCTCCCCTTTGCCCATGTCTCGGGTTAACGCGAGCCCGGGGATCAACGAAGACAGTTCTTGTACAACGCCATGCCGACAGCAGCATCCATGCCGAGCTTTTCGAGCGCAGAGATCTCGCGCCTCGTTCGAATGCCGCCGGCCGCGATGATGGGATGAGACGTAGCGTGCCGTAATTTCCGGAACCATTTGAGGTTAGCGCCCGTCATGGTGCCTTCGCGGTTCACGTCTGTGCACAAAAACCCCGCGCAATACGGCTCAAGTTGCGCCATCACTTCTTCCGCTTGAAGAGCAACGCGCCGGCGCCAGCCGTGGATGGTAATTCGCCCTTGCAAGGTGTCCAGTGCGATGACCATGCGTTTGCGATTTACTTCCCTGGTGATCTGCCGCAGGAAGCGCAGATTCACTTTTCCGTCGCGAAAAACAGCGCTGCCGACCACAATCTGATTCGCTCCCCACGCCGCGATCTTCTCGGCACGCGAAACCGTGCGAATTCCTCCGCCCACACGAACTTTCATTTTGAATTTTGTTCTAGCCTGAGTGCAGAGTGCGCGGACAAGCTCGTCGTTCGACCCCTTGCCCATGGCCGCGTCTAGATCGATGATATGAAGCCATGTATACTTGCTGAATTCGTGCAGCAAGCCAAAGACATCCGCAACGGCGAGCTCGCGCTTTCGGCCGCGCACCAATTGAACGGCTTGCCCGTCCTGGAGATCGATGCAAGGAATCAGCACGGCAAACGAACCTCGATTCCGTTCGCAGCGAGAAAATCTTTCAATGCGCGGATAGACTGCACGCCATCGTGAAAGATCGAAGCGGCCAGCGCTGCGTCCGCCGCTCCTTTCTTGAAAATTTCAACAAAATGTTCCGGCAATTTGGCGCCCCCGGAAGCGATCACCGGAACGGACACCGCTTTGGAGATTTCCGCGGTCAGCTTCGTGTCGAAGCCGATCTGCGTTCCGTCGCGATCCACGGAAGTAAGCAGAATTTCGCCCGCGCCGGAAGAAACACCTTCTCGCGCCCACTCGATGGCGTCGCGGGAGGCGGACTCGCGCCCACCGCGCACCATGACCTCCCAGTGACTGCCATTGCGCTTCGCATCGATGGCCAGGACCACAGCCTGTGCGCCGAACTCGCGTGAAAGCTCGGAGATCAACGCGGGCCTTTGGACTGCGGCGGTGTTCACGGTGACTTTGTCCGCACCGGCTCGCACCACGGCGCGCCCGTCTTCGAGCGTTCGAATGCCGCCGCCTGCGGTGAGTGGAATGGAAAGCTCCGCTGCGACGCGCCGGATGGTCTCCAGGAAAGTGGGGCGCCGGTCGCGCGAAGCAGCGATATCGAGAACGACCAGTTCGTCGGCGCCTTCGGCGTTGTAGCGAGAGGCAAGAGCCACGGGGTCGCCCGCGTCGCGCAGGCCAGCAAAGTTCACGCCTTTTACGACGCGCTCGCCGTCCGTATCGAGACACGGAATGATGCGATGCGCGAGGCTCATGCGGCTAACCTCAAAAAGTTTTCTAGAAGACGAGAGCCGGCGTCGCCGCTTTTTTCAGGATGGAACTGCACGCCGCAAAGGTGTCGCTCTTGCACGACTGCCGCGAAGGGCGCTCCATGAAAACAAGTGGCAATGGTTGAACCATTCGAACCGGGCGCGGCGTAGGAATGCGCAAAATAAAAATAGGCGCTGGAATCGATTCCCGCGAGCAATCGTGACTCGCGACTTGCCGCAATTTGGTTCCATCCCATGTGCGGAAGTTTCACGCTGGAAGGCAAGGCGCAGACCTTTCCGGGTAACAGGCTGAGCCCGCGCAATTGCGGGGCCTCGGCGCTCGACTCGAACAGTACCTGCAATCCCAAGCATATACCCAGAAAAGGCACACCGCGCTGGATGGCATCGACCAGGGGCTGGCGCGTCTTCTGTTCGTCAAGAGCGCGCACCAGCGCGGAATAGTGTCCCACACCGGGCAAAAGCAAAGCTTCGGCTCTTGCAATGTGTTCTGGCGCGCCAGTTCGCTCCGACTCCGCGCCCAGCCGGTGCAGGGCGCGCTCGACGGAAGGCACATTGCCCGCCCCATAATCAATGATGGTGACTTTCATAACAGCCCCTTGGTGCTGGGCAAGACTTTTCGCAAACGTTTGTCTTTCGAGACGGCAAAGCGCAATGCTCGCGCAAAGGCCTTGAATACCGCCTCCACCTGGTGATGCGAAGAGCGACCATACAACACGCGCAGGTGAACATTGGCCTTTGCGGCTTGTGCAAAACCGTGAAAAAAATCCTCCAGCAGTTCCACTTGAAAGTCGCCAACGCGGTCTGCCGCGATTTTCGCGGTCACGACGCAGCAGGGCCGACCGCTCAAATCCACAGCGGCAGCAGCGAGCGTTTCATCCATCGGCATAAGGAAATAGCCCGCACGCAAAATACCTCGCTTGGTGCCAAGCGCTTTCTGCACGGCTTGGCCTAAAGTAATGCCTACGTCTTCCACGGTGTGGTGTTGGTCCACGTCCAGATCGCCGCGCGCGTTTACGTCCAGGTCAAACGCGCCGTGGCGAGCGACCAGGTCCAGCATGTGGTCGAAGAACCGAATCCCCGTGGCGATACATGCTTTTCCGCGTCCGTCCAGATTCAGTTTCAGCCGGATGTCCGTCTCCTTCGTTTTTCGATGAATTGTCGCGGTGCGAGCCATGGTCAATTCATTTTGGAGTGACGCCATTTTGCGCCGAGGGTTTCCATTCCCTCCGTATGGCCTTGAGCAAGCGATGCATTTCCGACGAAGTGCCCATGGTGATGCGCACGAAGCCGCTCCCCATGTCCTTGCTTCGGTCCCGGAGCAAAATGCCTTTCCGTTCCAGGCTACGGCACAGCGCTGGGCCATCGGGGCCAAAGTCCGCCAGGAGAAAATTTCCCGCGCTTGGGTACGTCTTCACGCCTAATTCTGATAATTCTTTGGCTACCCACACGCGCAGACGCTTTACTTCGGCAACATACGCTCGCATCCTTGCGGAATCGCTAGCTGCCGCCTCCGCTGCAATCAGCGCAGCCAGATTGACGGGATAAGGCGGCATCGCGCGGCGCACCAGAGCCAGCGACTCCGCGGACGCGAGCACTGCGCCGAGCCGCAGTGATGCGAGCCCGGCAACCTTGGAAAACGTTCGTGCGACAAACAATTGCGAATACTTCTGAATCCACGGCAAAGCGGTGAAATCGGAGAACTCCGCGTAAGCTTCATCCATCACGACCACCGTTTGCGTTGCCGCCTGCAGGATGCGTCGCAGCTCTTTTTCACCGATTAGCGTGCCCGTCGGATTGTTCGGATTGGCGATAAACAGGACGCGTGGGTTTTTGCGCAGCCCCGCAAGCACTTCCTCGGCTGGAAACTCCATATTCGCGCCGTAGCGGACGGGACAAACTCGCCCCCCGGCGATCTCGGCCCAGTAGCGATACATGGAGAACGTTGGCTCGCAGATCAAAATGCTCGTGCCCGGCTCGACGAACGTGTCAAAGAAAACGCGCAGTGCGTCGTCGCCGCCGTTGGTGAGCAACAACTCTTCGGGGCGGACGCCAAAATAACGCGCCAGCCGTTCGGTAGGCTTCCCATATTCCGGATAGGTTGCCAGTTGCTTGGCCGTGAGCTTTGCGAGCGCGCGCCGTACTGCCGGCGAGCAGCCGGAAGTGTTTTCGTTGAAGTCCAAGCGCATTTTGCCGGTTCGTCCTTCGGCGGGCGCCTCGTACGTGTGGCGATTCAGGATGGCTTGGCGCACCGGCAAACGCACTTTCATCGGCGGATCCTCACGGCATTGCGATGAGCCATCAGGCCTTCGGCTTCCGCAAGAGTCTCTACGGCCTCGGCGAGATGGAGAAATCCCCTATCGGTGATGGTTTGCACGCTGATGCATTTTACAAAGTCGGCCGTCGAAAGTCCGCCGCGCCTGCGCGCCCAACCGCCCGTAGGCAGAACGTGATTGCTCCCTGTGGCGTAATCGCCGAGCGGCTGGGCTCCCCACGGACCAAGAAACACGGTCCCCGTCGCCCGAACTCTCGAAAGCGACTTTGCTCCATTTTCCGGAAGACTAAGATGTTCGGGGGCGAAACGATTGATGAATTCGCACGCCTGTTCAGCCGATTCCGCTATTAGGATTGCCCCTGAAAGTCGAGTCGAGCTGTGAGCTGCACCGTTCGGGAGTTGCGCGAGCTGTTTTTGGATTTCACGTTGAACCTCGCGGGCAAGAGCATCTGAAGTCGTGACAAAAAAGCTTGCCGCGTCCCTGGCATGTTCCGCTTGGGCAAGAAGGTCAGCCGCAATCCAGCGTGCATTGCCATGCTCCGCAAACACAATGGCCTCTGTGGGACCAGCTGGCAAATCGATCGCGCACTCGCTGCTCACGATCTGCTTGGCCGCAGTGACGTACTTGTTCCCGGGGCCAAAAATCTTGTCAACGCGCGGCACACTTTTGGTTCCGTAGGCCAGCGCGGCGATGGCTTGAGCCCCGCCGATGCGGGCGATCCGTTCCACCCCCAGAATCCCCGCCGTGGCCAGCAACTCAGGATTCGGTTTGGGGCAAACGGCGACGATGTTCGGCACGCCCGCAACTTTTGCAGGAACAACGGTCATCACCAGCGTCGAAACGAGCGAAAATCTGCCCCCTGGGACGTAACAGCCGATCGCTTCGATCGGCCTGACAACCTGATGAATCTTCACTCCGGGCGTGGTTTCGACAGTCCAGCGGCGAGGAAGCTGTTTTTCGGCCACGCGCCGAACGTTGGCCGCAGCTTTCTCGACGGCTTTTCGAAACTTCGCACTGGTTTCTCTTTGGGCGGCGCGGATTCCCTTTTGCGTGACCCAAACGCCGGTTTTGGTCAAGTCGGTATAATCGAATTTCTTTGTGTAGGCAAAAAGTGCGGCATCCCCCCTCTTTCGCACATCGGCAACAATTTGCGCGGCAATCGCCTGTGCTTCGGTGTCTGGCCGCGCGCGACGCGCCAGCAACCACTTTTCCGCTTGAGGCGTGAGCTTGAGAATTTTCATCACAACACGATTTTGTTTAAGGGATACTCGACAATCCCTTGCGCTTTCGCTGCTTTCAGTTTTGGCAAAATCTGCCGCACAACCGCTTCTTCGATTATCGTGTTGACCGCCACCCAGTCCGGATCGCTCAAGGCGGAAATCGTCGGCTTCTTGAGCGCCGGCAGCACGCCCAGGACTCCGGGCAAATCGTCGCGATGCACGTTGAGAAGCAAGCCCACTTTACTCGCCGCCGCGATGGCTCCCTGCAGCATCAGTATCAAGTTCTCAGCTTTTTGACGCTTCCAGCAGTCCGCCGCCGCAGGGCGGTTCATGATGAAGACCGTCGCGGATTCGAGAACTGTATCCACGATCCGCAGGCGGTTGGCGCGCAGCGACGAACCCGTTTCTGTTACTTCTACAATCGCATCCGCAAGTTGCGGCACCTTCACTTCCGTAGCGCCCCACGAGAACTCCACGCGAGCCTTAACGGCGTGTTTGGCCAGATATTTTTCCGTGATTCGCACAACTTCCGTGGCAACCACCTTCCCCTCCAAGTCCCGCGGTCCTCGAATTGCCGAATCCTCCGGAACAGCGAGCACCCAGCGCACGCGCGCCAGCCTTTGTTTGGCGTAAACCAGTTCGGACAGCTCCTCCACGTCGGCCTCCGTCTCCACCACCCAATCGTGCCCGGTGATTCCGGCGTCGAGAGTTCCTGATTCAACGTAGCGCGCCATTTCCTGGGCGCGCACCATTAAGCATTCGATTTCAGGATCATCGATCGTGGGGACGTAGCTGCGCGAACTTAGTGCGATTTTCCAGCCCGCCCGAGCAAAAAGATCGAGGGTCGCTTCTTGCAGGCTCCCTTTAGGAATTCCTAGCTTTAGCAGGCTCATCGGCGTTTCTCCGTTCCGTAAACTTCGGCGGGCGAAAACGTCCGATCGGTAATAATCTTCGCGTTGCCTCCGGAGTCCAGGGCGCGAAAGAAGCAGCTCCGATACCCTTCGTGGCACACGCCCGGTCCAACGGCTTCGACGCGCACCAGCAGCGCATCCGCGTCGCAATCCACGCGAATCTCGCGGACGCGCAAGACGTGCCCGCTGGATTCCCCCTTTTTCCAAAGCTTGTTTCGGGAGCGACTGAAAAACACGACTTCGCCCGAGCGTTGCGTCTCGCTCAGCGAATCCTCGTTCATGAAGCCGAGCATTAGAACCTCGCCGCTTCGCTCGTCCTGAATAATGGCTGGCACCAGCCCGCCGCCTTTGTGAAAGTCAATATTCATTCCCGTTGCCTCCCGAATTTTTCAGCTGTAAAAACAAAAAACCCGCCAGGCTTTGCTGCGCCGGCGGGCCGAAGGGTGCTTTGTTCTAGCGCGTTGCTATGCACACCTCAGCGGGCGCGGCGTGTGGCCGTGATGATGATGGTGACGATGCGCCCGGAATGTGCGCTTGCGTTCCATTGCGAGATTCAAAAATAAGGCAAATCTATGTGCATGTCAACCGCGGTCTGCTTACGACCGGCTCGGTCCGGTCGAGCCATGGTTTCTACCATTTGTTTTGTTGTACGATTCTGGATGGGGGCCCCAGACTTGCTAGAATTGTATGTGCACAATGGCTGAGGGGAACCTACATGACAGAAAAGGTTAAAAAAGATGAGCTGGCCTGGAAGAATCGGCTTACTCCGAATCAATACTACGTGACCCGGCAAAAGGGAACCGAGCCTCCTTTCACAGGAGAATACGAGGATACAGAGACGCCTGGAACGTACAAATGCGTATGCTGCGGCCAGCCCCTATTTCGCTCGGAGACGAAATACCATTCCGGCTCCGGCTGGCCCAGTTTCTACGCCCCCGCCAATCCAGAAGCCGTTGAAGAGGAATCCGACACCAGCCACGGCATGCGCCGCACAGAGGCGAAATGCAGCCGCTGCGATGCCCACCTGGGTCATGTTTTTGATGATGGCCCCCAGCCCACGGGATTGCGCTATTGCATCAACTCGGCCGCACTGGATCTGCAAGAAGACTAAAGCGCCTCAGTCGAAACCGAGGCGCTCTTCTTCATTTTTCTTGCTCAAGGGAATCAGAGAAATCAAGCTGCCGGGCAGGAACACGCCACCATTTCTGCAACCGGGCTGCGTTCCCAGACGGCAATCAGCAGCACCTTCGTTCCTGACGGATACTTGAACACATAGTAGGTATAGGCGCGGCCCTGGACTTCATAAAAGTTAGGCCGGCGCGGATCGGGGCGCGACGGAGCCCCGCTGGTCAAAAGCTGGCGCAATTCCTCAACCTGCTCTTGCGAGTGATTTCGCAGGTCTTCCAATAGGGGCGGTTGTTTTGTAACTGGCATCGTCATTAGGTTGCTCCGCCACATTCCAGCTATCTTCTCCTCATCTACATAGACGAAAGAAACGCCAAAATGTTTCATGCGTTGCAAAGACTTGTGTGCATTTCGCAGACAAATTGGCCGGTGAGCTATTTTTGTCGAATCGCAGAGAAGGCTCAGTTTCTGCTGCCAAAAGGTCTCAAACCCGAAGTTCCTCTTTTCGCGCCCAAAACATCCGCAGGCTCGCAATGCGGATAAACCTCAGGACGTGCTGGCCGTACCGGAAATTACCCACGGAATTCCTGCGTATTCCCAGTTTCCTCTCTGGCCGTTTTTTGGTGTAATAGGTGGCGTGTTAGTACCTTCGTCGGTACTTGCGCGGCGCATGCTTCCTTGAGATAGTGCCGTGCGGATCCTTCAAAGAGAGGGATGCTCAAAAGTGGCAAAAGAAGATAAGGACGGGTTTTCCAGGGACCGTCGCCGGAAGCACCACCATTGGCTGGTCAGCGTGTACTATGCCGATGGCGAGAAGTTCGGCCGCGTGTACACCGACAAAGACAAAGCTACACGCTTCGCAGAACGCCAGCGCCGCTCGCCAGTGGTAAAGACTGCTCGCGTTACCCAGGTCTCCTGATCACTTTGGCAGTGCTGCATTGATTGCTCCGTTCCGCGCGGGTTTGTAGCTGCTCGTCAGGCGTGCTATAAGAAGAAGGTACTTAGGCGGCCTTAGTATAGTGGTAGTACGGAACCTTGCCAAGGTTCAGGTGTCGGTTCGATTCCGATAGGCCGCTCCAACATTCTAAAGGACTTCGCGCCACCGCCTCATTTTCCATATTTTCCAAAACTACAATTTGTTGCCAATCTTGGAGGAAAATTCGGCTTGTGCGTGCTCAAGCGGGATCTCTCCCGTGTACAGCGCCGACAATCGCAGCTGACGTATGCCCTATCTGCTGGCGAAGGACGGCGGGGTTTATTCCGGCGAGTTCCCACCTGCGGTTGCAGCCCCGACGAAGGGCGTGCATACCTGCTTTCTTTAGACCCAGAGTTCTTAGGGCCGGGTGGTTCAAGTGCTTTCATGCCCTCGGCCGCGGCGGAGAAATTTCCACCTTCACGGTGCGCTATACTCGTATAGCGAGGTGTTTATGTTGGCTATTCGACTGCCGCAGTCCATTGAAAAACGCCTTGAGAAGCTGGCCCGGCGCACCGGGCGTACCAAAACCTACTATGTCCGTGAAGCTATCCTCGAACATTTGGAGGATCTCGAGGACATGTATCTGGCCGAAGGCGCGCTGGAACGCGTCCGTAGCGGTGAAGAGCAGACCATCCCGCTAAAGGACGTCGTGAAACGTCATGGCCTACAGCGTTGAGTTGTCAGCCGAGGTTGACCGGGAACTCGACAAACTCGACGCGCAGCACAGCAAGCGTATTCTGAAGTTCCTTCATGAGCGGGTTGCCAAGCTGGACGATCCATGCAGCATCGGGGAGGCGCTGCACGGCTCGCGACTTGGAGAGTTCTGGAAATATCGCGTGGGCGATTACCGGCTCATCTGCAAGATCGAAGACGATCGTCTGATGGTTCTGGTCCTCCGCATCGGAGATCGCAAAGAAATCTATCGCTAGCGCGTTACCTGAAACTGTCCTGATGATCCAGCCGCTAGAATCAGCAGCTGCCAATTTGGCCCGGGGAATTTGCGCATGAGGCCACCGCAGGGATCTTCAATGCCTACGTGGCAATACAGGTGTGGGCCGGAACTCCTGATCGCACCAAGCCTTTCCGGCTGCGCCTCGTTCCAGATCGGAGCTTTCCGGCAGTAGCGGCCGGGCGGAGAACGCGGAACTCCCCCTCTACGGTATCAGCCAGAACATTTGAGCGCCCTTGAGTTTGGCCAATTAGTCGTGACTCGCTAGGCCGACAATAAGGGAAATGCTGGAGTTTCGATCGGTCATTTCCCTGGATACTAGTACCCGCTCGGACCCGCCTAATCGACATATCCCAGCGTTTTTCGAATTGAGGCCCGTCCCCACCGAGAAAGTGGCTTGGCGCCGCAAATATCTCCCAAATGGGAGATGCGCGGCAAACCTGCTTGCTCGATCATCGCGCTCGTCCATAGAACGGTAGAAACGAATAACTGCACCATTACCTTCAGTGCTGAGAAGGAATCCGGGGCCCACCATCTGGGAGGTGGAAGGCGAAGTCGCTTAGATCATTCCGCAGTGCCTCCGCAATCGGTGGCATCGCAGTCGGTCTCTACAGTTGCCGCTTCCCCGATAAATCGCACTTACGAGTTAGCGTTGAAGGCGAACAGGAAAGTGTCTTCGACTACAACCGGCAAGATCTCGGACCGCACAGAGTTCGGAGACGAAACTAAAGGAAAAAGGAGACAACCATGAGCAAGAACGAATGGAAGAACCGGGTGAGCACTGCGGGAAGAGTACGGCGTATGCGCTCATCTTTTCACAGGGCGCTGGCCAATTGCGCATGGCTTTGCAACGGAATCCTCCTCTATTTGCTTAAAGAGATAAAAATGAAAAATATCGTGGTGAGACTTGCTTTGCTCGCTGCTGGCGCCGTTGTGGGTGTCGCTCCGATGGCCCATGCGCAAACAACCTACACCAGCCACAACATCGGTGACTTCACCGTGAAGATTTCCAGTTATGCCACCTTCAGTAATTTCTCTAATAGCGATGGTTGCGCGAGTTCGCCATTTACCCCTACTTCGTCCGAACTGGCGGGGCCCAACGCTTGCCGGGTCTACACCGGCACGCTCACCGGCACGGGGTTACCTCCTTATTTTAACAACGACCCTAATAATTGGATCCTCGCGACTTTCTCCAGCGCGGTATCGTCAATCGTGGTGTTCCCAAACATCGACCACGTCGGGAGCGCCTACGATGGGTACCAATATCAAATCTATGGGAGCAATGACGGCGCGAACTGGACGATACTGTTCGATGCGGTCACAGTGAACGGTACCGGCGAGCCTTTCACGCTGGGCACGTTCACTGGCACCGCGCCGACGACTGTGAACAATGTGGTGACCGGCGGTTGCAGGAGCAGCGGCTGCGTGGGCTACGAAGCCCAATTCACCTTCGACGCGGCTTACAAGTACTATGCCTTCGGTGCGAGCACGGAGGCGTTTAATTCGCAGAACACAGACCAAGAGTTGAGCGCGGTAGGCACGCCGGTGGCAGCGGTGCAAACGCAGCCGGCTTCAGGAACTTCCCCTGTGACCTACGTCTTTAACGGAACTGCGGGCCAAACGGTCGAGCAGATCGTAGATCTGAGCAAGAGTGGCGTGGATGTGACAGGTGTCAGCGTAACGGTCACCGATGGTCCGATTAAATCAACCGACTTCCCGAACCTGGTTGCATTCACCTCATTTGCGGTAGATCAGTGCTTCATTATGCAGGGCGAGAAGGATGGGAGTGGCAACCCCGCCTGCAAGCAGTACCAAATCCTTTGCACTACGTCTACGAATACGACGCCGTCCGGCACGAACTGTCCTGTATCTACCGCCAGAAATGAATTCTACGAAGCGGTTTTTAGTCCTGCTGCTGCGTCAACCCTCATGCCAACCGGTCCAGGTAATTCTCTGCCTCTGTTCATGGGTAACCCCACGGCCGTTGCCTACCCAATGGCCATTGACAGTTGGGGGGGTGGAAACTGCGTCTTCCCTGATTCGACGCTGGCCGATGAATTGTGCCCGCAGAATTTCCTGACGACCTTCAGCTCCGTTGGTGACCCAACTTATGCGACAACTATCACGGTAAAGAACGTCAACTCTACGGTTATACCTACCTATAATCACCCCGAGCAGCAGACGGCGGTTACGGTTGAAGGCCAGAACTCGGCGGGCTGGAATAACAGCAACACCGTCGTCGTAAATTTCTCGACGCAAGCGCCGTTTTTCAGCCCTGCACCGAACAACTTTGTGCCTGCGCCGATTGCCAGAGTTGACTACTGGGTCGATCAAACAGCGAACGACACCAATTCCCCTCCTGCAAGCGCGATGCTTGCAAAACCAAGCGGAATGTGCCCCGCACCTAGCACCACACCGCCTACTCCTCCGAGTATGCCTCTTCCAGCTTTCGTGTCCTCGGCCACGCTGACTGGTCTTGCCGACGGTTCGCACGTACTTGGCTACTTTTCGACGGATTGCGCAGGCACGGAAGAACTGCTGTTCACCAAGCCTTCTGGCGGCAACTGGATGACTTCCTTCCTTACCAAGCCCATCAACGTCGACACGACACGGCCGACAATCTCTGTCCCGACGCTTTCGCCTTTGCCCACGATGAACAACGGCATAGCTAATTCGTACCTTCTTAACCAAAGCGTGACCGCGACCTATACCTGTACCGATCCGGTGGTGGGAGGGGTACCGTCCGGAGTAGCCACTTGCGGCCCTGGAAATACAAACGGTACACCAACGCCGACGCCAGGTATCTTCACCAGCCCCGTTTCGACCTCTGCAAAGGGGCCCTCTAACTTCACGGTGAACGCCACAGACGTAGCTGGGAACGCGGGTTTCCCTGCACCGGCACCGTACACAGTCGTGGATCAGCCAGTCAATCTTGACCTGTTCTACGTTGCAGCATCCAAAATCAAGCCCGGGTCGACCGGCTCGAACCTGGCCTATTTCATAGCGGCGGTGAATTTGGCGCAAACGAATGTTGCCTCCGGCGTCGTCGTCACGGACACAGTGCCGGCAGGTACAACGGTCGTTCCCGGGGGAGCATTCTTTGACAAGGTCACATGTTCCTCCTCCGGGTGTTCGGTTCCGAAGACGGGAACTCCTTGCAGCGTAAGCGGTCAGGTGGTCACATGCAAAATCGGATCGCTGGCACCACTCAATACGCTAACGGGTGCAGGCATACTTATTGTTGTCAAAGTTCCGCCCGTTACGCCCACTATGCCTCTGGGTACTGTGCTCACCGATACCGCTACGGCCAAAAGCTGGAACGCAGACACCGACGGAATCGATAACTCGGTAATTATAAAGACGACCGTGACGAATTAGAGTCTTCCAGTATCTTCCAGTCTCAAATCGCGGTTCAGCTAGAGGTTCACTGGTTACCTGAAGGGGATGTCTGGCTATTCGGCGTGGGACCAGCGGGTAGCCTCGGCATAGAGTGCGCGCAGGTCCGAACGCTCCAGGAGGTGATCTGCGCCGGGTTCCTTCTTCATTTCGTCGATCAAATTGAGAGCCTGGCGGTAGTGGCCAGCGGCTTCCGAGGCGTTTCCGCTCAAACGAAGTGTATTGCCCAGCAAGTACTGAATCCTCGCAGTCTCCAGGCGCGCACCGAGCTTTTCGCTCCGGCCCAAGGCGCCGTCCAATTCCTCGCGTGCGTGCGCGTAATCCTTCGTGTTGACCATGGCCTCGGCCATAGCCACCGAGCTTTCAAGCGAGAGATGCTTGAGGTTCGCAGCCTCTGCCTGCTGGGTGATGTCACGCAAGGTTGGGATAGCCGATGCCGACTGGCCCTTCGCGATGGCTACTCTGTCCAAATGCAACTTTGATATCAAAACCTCGTCGCGGTCCGCACCCCGGGATGCCGAGCGCAGGGCTAGATTATAGAGGCCCTTCGCCGCGCTCAGGTCGGCGCGATAAAACTGTAGATCTCCCTGGGCATTCAGGACTTCTGCTGCAACGCTTTCGTTTTTCAAGTCACGAGCCATCGCTTGCGCTTCTTCCAGCAGCTTCCAGGACTCGTCGCCGCGTCCCGTCTGGGCCAGGGTGTCAGCCAAATCGGTCAGGAATTCGAGCATATCGCGACCCCGGTTACCTATCCCACGAGAGCCTTTAACGGCATCCTGCATGGCGCTCAGCGCGGCTCCCAGCCGGCCTTGGTACTGCAACACTAACCCGATCTGGTGAGATTCCACCGCCGCTCCGTGCTCATCGCCAGCTTTTCGCCAGAGGTCCAGGGCGCGCATGAAAGAAGTCATGGCCTCATCGTACTTTCCGGTCGCACTGTATGCCTCGCCAATGGCGGCTACGGTTTCTGCGATGTCCCCCTGCACATTCAGTTTTTCCCGAAGCTGCAACGCTTGCTGGAGATAGGTAAGAGAATTGTCGGTGTCGCCCTTGGCGAGGTACACGGTGCCGATGGCTGTAAGAGACACTGCCTGGTAGTTCTCGTCGCCGGTGTCGCGCTGAATCTGCAGCGATTCCTTATAGTTCTGCAGCGCCTTGTCATACTGGCCTCGAGCCTGGTAGAGGCTGCCGACATCAATGAGGGTGTTTCCGACCTCTTTCTTTGCGCCGATCTTGCGCCGCATTTTCAGGGCCCGCTCGTAGCTGGCCAGGGCCATGTCCGACTTGCCCATGGTCATTTGCACCTGGGCCATCTCGTCGATGGCGGCGGCTACTCCACGCTTTTGACCGATCTTTTCGTTGATGGCGATCGATTGCTCGTAGTTCCGTAGCGCTTCCTCTGGTTTGTTCATCAGGCGATAGGAAATACCCATGCTGAGCAGGATCAAGCCTTTCTGCTCCTGGTTATCCACCTGGACGGCGAGGCTGAGACCTTTGTTCAGGGGTTCGAGGGCGGCTTGCGGGTTGTCCTTCATGATTTCGACAACGCCGATTTGCCACAAGGCCTTTATGTTTTTGGGATCCGACTGCAGGATTTTTGAGAACTGCGTCCGGGCCTTGTTGTAATCACCTTTATCTACATAGAGGCTACCGAGGGCGTACTCGACGTCGGCGTTATCGGGAAAAGTCTTTGTGAGGTTCTCGTAAGCTTCGATGGCTTTCTTGTTGTCCTTCATCATGCGAGCATGATTTGCTTCGATCAGGTATTTTTCCGCGAGAGGCAGTTGCTGACTGAACTCCAGGGCCTTGCGAGAATACTTTTCCGCGTCGGCGTCGTATCCGAGCGCCGAATTGGTCTCCGCCAAGCGCGAGTAAGCGAGGGCAAACTGGGGATCTTCTTGGATGGCGGCTTGGAGCGTCTTAATGGCCTCGAGGTTCTTGCCGTCGCGCAAAAGCTGTACACCCTGATTGTAATCGCGGAGCGCCGGCACGGAATTTGATGACGGGTGGAAGGAACTGGCCTTTAACTCTTTCAGCACGTCCGAGGAGACGGCCAGGTTCTTGCGGATAAGCTCGGCGAGGCCGTCAACAGTGCCGGGAATCTCTTTTTCACTGGCGGCTTCGATTTTCAGAGGGGTGCGGCTGTTGTGCTTCAGGTCCAGCAACGTGGCGTCGATGCGAATTTGGTTGCCGAACTTGGCGTATTGGCCCCAGACGACAGTATCAGCACTGCTGAACTCCGCGATACGGTTGACCGTGGTGGGATCGATGGACGTCCCGGAAGTGATCCTCAAATCGGAGAGTACCTGGTGCAAGCGGTCGGGAGAAATAGTGCGCAGATGCGCGGACTGGCCTACGTCTGTGCTGAGCATGTCCGCAAGGCTTGGGCCAAGCCAATCGAGCGATGCGTCGCCGGACGCATTTCGGAAAGGGAGAATGGCCAGGGAAGCCTGTTCCACAAGGGTAGCGCGCTTCCAGGCGGAACCGGAAAAAATCTTGCCGCGGAAGACAGTTCCTAGTGCTGCGAACAAGACGACCGCGGCGACCCCGGCGATCCAAGTGCGATAGCGCGCGAAGGGTGAGATTTCTTCGGCCGGAGAAGTGGGGATCACTGGAGGCGTGGGCGCGACAGTTCGCACACTGGTGGGCATTTCCTCACCTAGGTCCTCGAGAATTTCTCTGGCTGTGGAGTAACGATGGTCACGATCGATTTCCAGGCACTGCATCACCACATCGCTGATCGCCTTTGGAATCGTTGGATCTATTTCCGCGGGAGGCAGAGGCCGCTCCTGAGTACGTTTCAAAAGGGTCGCTAGAGCTGTGTCCGCCTTATACGGAGAAATGCCGGTCAGCATTTCATAAAAAACTATGCCGAGAGCAAACAGATCTGAGCGCGCGTCGACCTTGATGCCCTTGGCCTGCTCGGGTGACATATATTCCGGTGTGCCCATCAATGCGCCCGTCTGTGTCATACCCGGTGTTTCTAGGGAATGCGCGATGCCAAAGTCCATCACGTAAACGCGATCCTTCGCGTCCAGCATGATGTTTTGAGGTTTCAGATCGCGGTGAACCACACCGGCAGCGTGTGCAGATTCCAGTGCGTGGCAAACTTGGGCGATGATTCGAACTGTCTCTTCGAGCGGAAGTTTCCCTCTTTCCCGGAGCACGGCGCGAAGGTCGCGGCCCTCGACGTACTCCATGGTGATGAACTTGAAGCCCTTGGTTTGTCCGAGGTCGAAAATGCGGATGACATTGCGGTGGGTAACTTCGCGAGCGAGGATCAACTCCTGTTTGAACCGGCGCAGGATTTCCGGATTGCTGGCGAGGTCCGGGCGTATCAGCTTGAGAGCAACGAGGCGTTCGAGCTCCGTGTCGCGCGCCTTATAAACGGATCCCATGCCACCCTGACCGAGCAATGCGAGGATTTCGTAACGATCGGCCAGCAGTGTCCCTACAAGCTCGTCTCCCTGGGGATAGGGGGCATCAGGCGGCGGAGAGACCGCGACTGACCATGCGGAACTGCCACGGGGAGTGGTGCCTGCGGGTAGTGCGCCGCTCGGAACGGCTCCGTCGAGCGTCTGGTCATGCAATGGTAATGGTGTGCTGCACTTGGTACAGCTGATGGCCGTGGGCGGATTTTCAGCCTGACAAAGAGGACATTGCATGGAGTGCCAGTCTAGCGCACCGAACTGCTCTTCATTATGAGAGTTGGTCGCCCGTATGCAAGCGGTATGTTAGGGTAGGGACGGCTCCCTTTCTCCCCGTCCCTAACAGTTCTTGAGGTGATCTACGGGGCGGCAGCTGCGCTCCTCTTTAACAAACTGTTCTTCTCAAGCTTCAGTCCCGCGGTCGGCTTCGTGGCTCGTCCGCTGGGCGGCACGATTTTCGGTCACTTCGGCGTTCGCATCGGCCGCAAGGCGATGCTGGCCATGACGATCCTCATCATGGGTTTCGGTACGTTCCTGATCGGCTGGCGCTAGGCCTCAAGAGCACCGATTTTGACAATTGAAGCAGCGATTCCGCAATGAACAAGGGATGACATGGGGATCACGCCTATTTCACGCAGGTTAGGCGGTTTCTGCTTGTTGCATGGATCCGCGGCTGATTCGTATGACTCTCGGGAGAGAGAAAAAGGGGCGGCAGAGAAAAGACAAAATGCACAAACAAGAACAAGCATCGAGCGCAAAGTAAGGAAACGTAACACGTTCTTTAGACGCAGTAGAAGTCCAATTTGAATTCGCTCCACTTGCCGAAAACCCGAAAACGAGGTTTTGCCAACTACCAAGAGCATTGTGGGTGCAAAATCGGCATGCCGTCAACCATGGGCGCATAGCAATTGACCTTCGATCCGCAGCATGCGAACGACAGATGGGGCCAGTTGCCCCAGAAAGCGCCAACAGAGCATGGAACTCTGCATCCAAAGTCACCACGATCCAGCCGCCCTGACACGCAAAGTCGAGAATCTTTGCGTCGCTGCGCCCCCCTCCCTTGGAGGGTCTCATTTCCTTACGCCAGAGATATAAGGATGTGTGTCCCGGGCAGGAAATTCACCTCTCGAGGGATCTTGCGATGGTAACGGCTGGATTCGATCCATCTCCAATGAATGTCGAGATGTGTGCTACAATGAATGCTAGTGTGTGCTACAGAATAGCAATGCTAGGAGAAGAGCATGAAACGTGCTGCTCAATCTGCAAGTTCGAGAACAGGAAAAAGCACCAGCATTAGCGGGCCTGGAAAGCTCCGTGAGGTGATGGTCATCGCCGAAGAGCAAGGCCTATTGCGCGGGGAAAGGAACCAAGTGGTCCGGGGTAGAATGCCTAAGGCCCTGGTGGCACAGGCAAAGAAGCGCACCGGAGTTGTTTCTGATACCGATCTCATCGAGCTGGCGTTGGCTAACATTGCGGTCGCTGACGACTACGCTGACTGGCTGCTTGCTCGCCGTGGCACCATCGACCGCGAGGCTGACCTTGAATTCTGAATTTCAGGGCACCCTTAGACGCCTTAAGCCCGAAAAGCACAGAATACCGCTCAAACCGCGTCCCGAATCGGAACTCGACTTCATCGAGTCCACCGGCAGTTGGACCACCAAGCTGCTGTACGACACCACGGTTTATATCGACATTCTCCAGAACCGTTTTCCGCGAAGGGGAGACGTCATGCTCCGGGCGGCCGAGGCGTGGCATTCGCCAGTAACAGAAGCGGAACTAGCCGCAACCTGCGGTCTACTTGACCCCGCACATGCCCAGACACGCGGGATCATGGAACAGGTTGTTGGGGTGATCGAAAGGCGGCCAGGCCATCGCACACTCGCAACTGATTCCGAAATATGGCGTGAAGCGGGAATTCTGTCCGGTACACTCGCCCGGCTGCAGGGATACAAGAGCGACCAGCGACGCCGGGTGTTGAACGATGCCTTGCTATTCGCCACAGCTAGAAAGCATGGCTGCTCTGTGCTAACCCGCAATGTTCTTGATTTTGATTTCTTGCAACAACTCGATCCTTCCGGGAAGGTTCTATTTTACAGCGCTTGTGTTTGAGGACTCCCCACGCCTTACAGTGATTCTGGGGAAAGTATTAGCAAAGGAGAGATATCCACAGTTGTTGTTGCGGCGCGTGCCTGTGGAAATGTGAAAAATTTGAGTTTGCTGACCGGCTACACTGGCGGGCAGCAGGCGTCCTGCGGTCATGAATATCCACGCCTAACACTCGATGTTTACCTTTAGATTTTCAGCCGCGGGATGCGATGCCCTCTAGTTTGTTTCGAACTCGCGGGCGTGGTTCGGCTCAGATGACAGGAACGGCCCAATTTGCCGCTACTATCGCGCTGGCTGCTGCCAACGGGTATACAATTGCCCCAACGGCGACGCAATGGCAGCGTCGAGAAAGAGGCAAGTATGCAAGTTGCAGCGGCCCAGGCAGCGCCAGAAAACGTCCGCGCGTTTATTCAGGAGTATTTCGATGCCTGGAAAGGCACCGATGAAGACAAAATTCTCGCCTACTATTCGGATGATGTGGTACTCCAGCTTCCGACGGGAACACTCGAAGGGAAGATAGCCGTGCGAGATAACTTTGTCCGACCGTTCATCGCCGCGTTCCCTGGCAATGTACATTCCATTCGGAACTTGGCCCACGCCAAAAATCTGGTCGCGGTGGAATGGAGTTTTGACGCTGTGCACAAAGGCGATTTTGGCAAAATCGTGGCTACGGGCAAAAAGGTTCAGGTTCCTGGTTGTTCCTTCTACGAGTACGACCTTGGATCCAGAAAGATTCCGGCAGGAAGAATCTACTTCGATTTTGCTACGCTCTTGCGACAAATTGGCGCGGGAGCGTAAGACTCCCGGCGGGCTAACTCGGAATCATGTTACAAGCTTGATCCAGCATGGAACTCGACCTGCGTCAAACTTGCCACGAAATCGTGGAGAAAAGTTCTAAAATCGTCCCCTTAGGCGCTCCATAATTTCAATCCCTTACAGCGACTGGTTTTTCGGCGTGGGACCACAAAGGACCATTTGCTGTTTCTGCGGCTGGCTGAATCAATTCAACCAACTTCAGATGGGCGGCTCGCTTTTCCGGGGTTAGAGCCTGTGCGTACATGTCTAGAGTCAATCTGCTGTTCGCGTGCCGCATCAGTTCTTGGACCGTCTTCAAGTCTTCAGCGCCACCTCTTAGCAGCGTTGCAAACGTTCTACGGAAAGAATGCCATCCGAGAACCTTGGTGATGACTATGCGCTTCGCGGCGGGATGAACGTAGCACTTCAGCATTGTTTCCGGCCAGTACGGTTGCTTGCCGTCCATATCGGGGCTGGCAAACACCCAGTCACCCGGCTGTCGGTACGGTGCCTGCCTGCTCCAATCTCGCAGAACATCAAGCAGGGAGCCAGCTATAGGTACAGGCTTCAGGGAAGCCTCAGTCCCGGCGCTCCTCTCTCTGCTGTCTTTAAGCTCCCGACCGAGGTAGGGAACAACGAGCCGATTTCCGCACTTTCCGGCCTGCTCCATCGCTGAAATCTTACCGTCTTGGACGCTCTTTATCAGCAGTTCATCTCGCTTTTTGTGGTCACTTGTTTGGTTTCGTGACCCTCGGCCTGTGGAACTCTGCTTGGCACCAGAGCCACGAGGGTCGCGGCGAGGATTGCTCTTCTCATGTTTGCTTCTAAGATGGCTTGTGGCTTGATTTAGACGCCTTTCCGAGACCCTTCGACTTGAGTCTCACCATCTGACATGCAGAGGCGGACCCGCGGTACGCCGGAATGTTGCTCGATCCGGTCAGCCAAGGGTTTCGAATGCGTGGTAATCCAGAGCTGGGTGTTTTTCGCTGCGCGAACGATTAAATGCGCCAGGGCATCCATAATGTCTGGATGCAGGCTAGTCTCTGGTTCGTTGAGTGCCAATAGCGACGGTGGACGTGGGCTAAGCAGTGCCGCGCAAAGACATAAGAACCGCACTTGTCCGTCCGAGAATTCTTGCGTCTGCAAGGGACGGAGCAGGCCGGGAATTTTCATCTTTACGCTGAAGAGGGTATTCATAGCTTCGATAACCAGAGTCGCGCCGCCAAAGGCCTCGGCTACGGTCTGTCGAAGGGCAGTACCATCGCCGATTTCAAGAATTGTTTGGAGAGCAGCTGCAAGGTCCGAGCCGTCATGACTAAGAACTGGTGTATAGACACCAATTTGCGGCTGCCGCACAGGGGACTCCAGGTCTGTACGGAAATGATGATAAAAACGCCAGCTCAAGATCTGCTGGCGTATTGCGGATATTTCTGGATAGAGGTGCGGATCAACGATCTGCGACAGGACGGACTCGTGTTTCGAAATCTGGAAGGGATAAGTGGCCATATTGCCTTCAGCGTTGCGCAACGACGCCGAAGGTTCGTCCCGTTTCAACATAGCCACGCGACGTTTCGTTTCAGAGGGCCAGATATACCAGATATATTCTTCCTTTACGCGAGGGTCGAGTGTGAACATGGTTCCCAGTGCATGCTCGTTTAGGGAGGGGAGCCCGATTTGTAGCTCGTACCCGAACTTCTCCGATTCAAAGCCAAGCACGACTCGTTTTGGAGGTTTCTTACGCTGATAGCGAACGCGCTCGCCTCCGGCCCAGAATACGCTTGGCGTGCCGCCCTCCTCGGCTATCGCTCGCGCCAATTGCCCTTGCGCCGCGCGCGCCATCAAGACAAGGGAGTTGTAAAGATTTGACTTTCCACAGCCGTTCGGGCCGGTGAGGACATTAATTGGCTTCAATTCAAGGTCGAGGTCCCGAACAGACCTATAACCGCACACATGGATCTGCTTGATCACGGTTTGGAAACAATACCAGACTGAGGCCAACCCGGGTTCGTTTCCGTGTACCGGGCATGTACCTCAATCCGTGAAATGTGCCTAATCTGGCGTCTTTGCCGTGCTGAGAATACGATAAGTTACGTGCTATCAACAAGGGCTATAGGTTTGAATCCCACCCACATTTCCAACAAGATCCTTCTCACGTCCTTTACGTCAGGGTGGCTCGTCTGGCAGAACCCATGACTTACCTTTCCTGCCTCCACGCCTACGAACCAAAGAGAGTAAAATCGAGACGATTTTCGAGTACTGCGTGGGGTTGGGGATGTCCGCTGTCATGATCAGCATGGACCTGGACGGTCTAACCTCAAAACGAAAGCTCAACACCGTCTGACTTCAACCCCGAGATCTTCAGCAGTTAATCAAACAAAAGTTTCAATCACAATGATAATTCGAAAGGGTGCTGGCTTCGACGGATTCGGATCAGGGCAAAATTTGGGGCCCGTCGCGAGGTCTAGCTCCAGTACCTTGTCCTACCTTTCGTGTAGGATTTTTTGAACTTGCGCGAGGCCACGGCGAAGAGTATCTTCTGCTTGCGTTACCAACCAAGATCGTTTCAGGGGAGCCGTCGCCCAGTTAGGCAAAAGCGATCTGGTCAGCGCTCGACAGCTTACTTTTCGATTCTGATAGGGGACCTCCTTGCTGCGTCGCTAGCGCACGGCAGTTTCTCAGGGACGGCCTGAGGCTGTGAGGCTTGAGAGACGTGACGACCCAAAGTTTGTCTCTGGCCACCCGGGCCAATATACGCGCTTCCGCTAGCGACGAGGACCTTTCCAGGCTGACAGATGAGCAATTGATTCATTGCCTTAGAGCTGGAAGAAATGAGGCGATGACTTATCTTTTTGACCGCTATTACGTCGTCGTGCGCAGCATTGCGAGGAAACTGCTGCGAAATCCGGAAGATGTAGCCGACGTGGTTCAGGAAGCATTTCTGGACGTTTATCAAAATGCCAGAAGTTTCGATCCCAGCAAAGGAGCGTTGAAGGGATGGCTTTCGTGCCTGACTTATCATCGCTGCTTGCGAAAATTGCGCTCCGTGAAAAGGAAGGAATGGCAATCCGGTGATAGCGAAGCGCTTTCGTCTGTCCTCGATGCGCACATCAAGCCCGAGCATTGGATCCGGTCGCTCGATTTCCGGAAGTGCCTGGAGAAAGCGCTGACTTCGGTAAATGAAAAGCAGCGCCGGACCATGGTCCTGTATTTCTATGAAGGGAAAGAACTTGCCGCGATCGCCAAGGAAATCGGCGAGAGCTTTGGGAATGCGCGCCATCATTTATATAGAGGCCTCGCGAAAGTGCGGAGCGAGTTGGTCCAAAACCGGCTGCTTGCGGGCTATACAGAGTTTGGAAGTATGGAGAGCATCAAGAAGGCGGTACGCTGACTGTGGAATCCTCTCACGAATACTTCGATCTGCTCTGCGCCATGGTGGGCGCCAATCAGGCATCCGAGGAAGAGGAGCGGCTGCTAACCGAGCACGCGGAGGCCTGCCGAGAGTGCCGGCAGGCAGTGGAGCAATACCGGCAGATCGCCTGGCGGATTTATGAAGAAGAGGTCGGAACTGAGACGCGGCAGGAAGCGGCGAACCTAACCGAGCAGGAAGCTAGCGAACGAGAGAAGGCGAAGCAAAGATTGCTGAGGGAGTTGCCGGGGACGGCAACCCTGCCGCGGACGCGTGAACGGCTCGGGGTGCTGCCGCGCGTGCTTGAGACGGAAACCCCTTCTCGCCGTGGCGTGCCGTCCTGGGCAAGCTGGGCGGTTGCCGCATCACTTCTGATCGCGGTGGGCGTGAACTCCGTCCAGTATTGGGAATCGAAGCGGCATTCGGGTGACGCGGAGGCGCGAGCAGTCAGCTTGCAGAGAGAGCTGGACGGACTTCGAGACGAACTCGCTAAGGAGCGAACGGAACGTCTGCAGGCTGCCGCTTCCCAGAACGTGCAAGCGGCGCCATCGGCAGAAGCTGCAGCCATTAGCAAGAGCAACGAGACCCAGAAACTACGAGCTGAAAACGAAGCCTTGCGCGCAAACCTGGCCAGCAGCGAAGCAGCGCGCGAGCAGCAGGCACGAGATTTCATAGCACAGCGGGACAGGGAACGGCTTCTGCAGGCTTCGTTGGACGTCTTTCAGGCGTCCAAAAGCACTTTGGAGGTGGAGAACACCGATTTATTGGCGAAGGTCTCGAAACTGACGGATGACTTGAAAAAGTCGCAGGAGGATCTGGCCGGGCTGAGCGCACGGAACGAAGCGTTATCGCAGGAGACGCTGTCCAAGGTGAAATACGCGGAGCGGCAGCAAAA
>Ga0209471_1000565_pt1 | contig 24125 bp, 20 predicted proteins | sample GraSoiAngelo_128_FD_185885 | JGI IMG/M metagenome (GOLD analysis project Ga0209471, IMG submission 185885) | Grasslands soil microbial communities from the Angelo Coastal Reserve, California, USA - 14_0927_12_20cm (SPAdes) (version 2) | ecosystem: Environmental > Terrestrial > Soil > Grasslands ... | reverse complement strand
CCCTCGCGCTGCGACGCAGAGTGAAGGAGAAGACCGCGAAGATCCTCGACCGGCTCACGCCCTATGCGAACGGCGACGTGCTCCTCCTCATGGTCGGCGACGACCACGCCGACGCCTACGCGCGTCTGCCCGAGGCCGTCCGCGAGATGCGGCAGGTGTTCCGAAACGTCGACGCGCGGATCGCGAGCCTCGAGGATTTCGCCGCCGCCATGCCCGCTCTTCAACACGAGGTCAGCGGCGAGATCGCGAGTGGCCGCTACCGCCCGATCCTCCGCGGCGTGAACTCGACGCGCGTGTGGATCAAGCAGGAGAACGTCGCCTGCGAACGCTTACTCCTCGAGTGGTGCGAGCCACTCGACGCGCTCACCGGCGGCACCGCGCGAGACGAGCTCCGCGACCTCTGGCGAATGCTCCTGCAGAACCATCCGCACGATTCGATCTGCGGCTGCTCGATCGATGCCGTGCACGACGTCGACATGGCGCCGCGCTTCGCCTACGTCCGCGATCGCGGTACGGCGCTGGCGAGTCGGCTCCTCGAGCGCCTCGCCGGGTCCGGGACGGCGCCGATGCTGTGGGATCCGCTGCCGTGGCCTCGCGAAGCGGTGATCCCCGTCGACGGCCGTCCGACGCGGGTCCGTTCGAGCGGCCTCGGCCTCGCGCCCGTCGTGGTCGCTCCGGCACCGGCGGTCCACGCGGAGGGCAACACCGCGATCGAGAACGGTCTTCTCCGCGTGGAGATCGAGGCCGACGGCAGCTTCGTCATCGTCGACATGGCCACCGGGGATCGGAGCGGGCGCCAGAACCGGCTGATCTCGGAAGGCGATCGCGGCGATGAGTACACCTATTCGTACGCGGGGCCAACCGTCGGCTCCGAGGGTATCGTCGGGCCATGCGCGACGTCGATCGATGGCGATCGCGCGACCGCGACCGTCGAGCTGGTGCTGCGTCTACCGGCGCGGCTTCGGGACGACCGGCTCGCGCGGTCGCCCGAGCTCGTGGATTGCCCGGTCAACGTGGAGATCTCTCTTGATGCCGGCGAGCGGCGCGTGGACGTCACGCTCGTGGTCGACAACCGCGCCAGCGATCATCGTCTCCGTGTCCTCTGCGAGACGGGCACACGCGCGCTCACGCACCAGAGCGGCGCCGCGTTCGCGCGGCTCGAGCGGTCGAACCGCTTCGAGGTGCGCAAGCGATGGATCGAACCGCCGACGTCCGAGGCGTGCCTCCACGACTTCGTCGCGGTGAAGGGCGCGACGAAGGGGCTGGCGGTTGGAGTCGATGGGCTGCGGGAATACTCGGTCCTGCATGACGGCGGCACGATGGCGATCACGCTGCTGCGCGCCGTGGGGTTCCTCTCGCGGGGCGACCTACCCGAGCGCAAGGGACACGCCGGTCCCGAGCTCGCGACGCCCTCGGCGCAATGCATCGGGACGCGCTCCTACCGGTACGCCGTCGTCCCTCTCGACGAAGAGAACGACGTCAGCCGCGCCGCGCGAGTCGTCCATGAGTGGTTGTCGCCTCCGCTCACGGTCTCGGGCGACGGCCGCTCGCGCGGCGTCATCTCGCTCGTGGAGCCAGGCACGCCACTCGTGATGACCGCGCTCCGTGCCGGACCCGATGGATCTCTCGTGGTGCGGATCGCGAACCCACAGCGGGAAGACGTCTCCGGCACGCTCCGGTTCGACCGCGCGGTCCGCGCGTCGCGTCCTGTCGATCTGCGCGAAGGCGACGACGCCCTCGGCAACACCGGACTCGACGTGATCCGGACGGCGGCTCCGCTCGACATCGACGGAGACCTCGCACGGGTGCACCTCGCGCCCTACGAGATCGGCACCTGGCTCGTGCAGCTGGCCTGAGAGGCCGTGCGCACGAATGTGCGACGGCGCTCGCACAAACGTGCGACGTCATCGCACAAATTGAGGACAGACACGCACGGGTCTGTCGGTTACGGTCGCGATGTGTCAAAAACCGTGAGCATCGCTCTCATCGCGGTTCTCGCGATGGTGATGCTCGGCTCAGTAGCGAGCGCCGGCGACGGACCTCCGTATCGCCGGACGACGCCACGTGGATCATTCGGGGCGGATGGCCCGGAGCTCCTCGTCGGCGTTCCAGGCGGCAGGGCGTGGGGCATCGAGAGCGCGCTCATCCCCGTCCCCGAGGAGCGCACGGGGTTTCGCGCGACGCTCGAGGTCAGCGATCCGCTGGTCCGCGAAGCATTCGTTCGCATTGCCTGGTACGACCGGGCGACCGGACGGCCCCGGCAGTTCGCACTCACCGATGCGCGCTTCGTCCGCGCCGGTGAAACGGCCATCGTCGAGGTCGCGCTCGATCCGCCCCCCGGCGCGGTCGCCTATCGGCTGCGCGTGCTGGCCCGTCTGCGCGCGCCCGAGGCATTCTCGGCCCCAGACGCCGTCAGGGCGATCTTCTCTTCGATATTTCCTTGGCGGACGGGCGTTCCGCCGGTTCGGCTCCTGCCGTAACACTCAGCGAGGCAACCCCCGGCGGACGCGGCGGATAGGCGATGTGCCTGCTTGACGGCGCTGGGACATACTTGGGGCGATGGCGACCGTTACCTACGATCACGTCACCAAGCGGTTCGGCGACTTCGTCGCGGTGAACGATCTGAACCTCGCCGTGCGCGACTCCGAATTCCTGGTGCTGGTCGGACCCTCGGGGTGCGGCAAGACGACGGCGCTTCGGATGCTCGCCGGGCTCGAGGAGCAAACGACCGGTGACATCCGCATCGGGGAACGCGTCGTGAACGACGTTCCGCCGAAGGATCGCGATATCGCGATGGTCTTCCAGAACTACGCGCTGTACCCGCACATGAGCGTGTACGACAACATCGCCTTCGGTTTGAAGCTCCGCGGCATGCCCAAGCAGGAGATCGATCGGCGGGTGCAAGAGGTCGGCAAGATGCTCGGCATCGGCCAGCTCCTCAAGCGCAAGCCGAAGGAGCTCTCCGGTGGCCAGCGCCAGCGCGTCGCCGTCGGTCGTGCGATCGCGCGCGAGCCCGCGGTGTTCCTCATGGACGAGCCCTTGTCGAACCTCGATGCGAAGCTCCGCATCCAGACGCGCGCGATGCTGCAGCAGCTGCACCAGCGAATCCGTCGGACGACGATCTACGTGACGCACGACCAGGTGGAAGCGATGACCATGGGCGATCGAATTGCCGTGATGAACGAGGGCAAGCTTCAGCAGCTCGACACGCCGGAAACGCTCCACGAGCGCCCCGCGAACCTCTTCGTCGCCGGATTCATCGGCTCGCCATCGATGAACTTCTTCCCCGCGAAAGTCTCAGGATCCAACGGCCAGGTCGTCGCCGATGCGGGCTTCTTCAAGGCGCCACTCAGCGGCAAGGCGGCCGAGGCGGTCGGCCGCGACGTGATCCTCGGCATACGGCCGGAGGACATCAACGACCTGGCGACCGAACGGCAGGACGGGCAGCTCCCCCTCGACGCAAAAGTCGAGGTCGTCGAATTCCTCGGCAACGAGCTGCAGCTTCTCCTTTCTGCGGACAGCACGAACTTCATCGCGCGCGTCGGGACGCAGACGCAGACCAAGCCCGGCCAGACGCTGCGCGTGGGGCTGAATCTCAAAAAGCTCCACGTTTTCGACAAGCAGACCGAGGCAGCATTGCGGTGACCCTTCGCGGGTCCACGAGCGACTTTCCGCTCGAATCGGTCATAGGGCTCCTCGCGGGCACATCGAAGACAGGGGAGCTACAGGTGCGCGGCGACGCCAAGGTCGGCGCGCTGGGCTTCGCGAGCGGTCGGCTCGTCGCAGCGGTCATGGATGGCGAGGGAGGCGAGAATGCTCTCGGCGCCATCTTCGCGATCTCACAGGCCGACTTCGAATTCACGCCGTGGGAATCCGCGCCCGAGGCAAACCTCGAGGGCGGGGATCTTGTCTCCCTCCTGAAGCGCGCCGCCGAGGCGCGCGATCGGATCTCGACCATCCGCGAGTCGATTCCCGACGACCGCATGCGCTTCCGGCTTTCGGAAAAGGCCGCCGATCAGGGTGCCGTCACGTTTACCCCGGACCGCTGGCGCGCGTTGCTCGCGGTGAATGGTGAGCGGGACGTCCCCGCGATCGCGGAGCAGCTTCGCCTCGGGAAGATGCAGACGCTCACCCTCCTCTCGGGGCTGGTGAAGGATGGAGTGATCGAAGCCCTGCCCGCGGCTGAGGGTCGCGTGGCGGAGCGATCCGCGCCGCCCGCGGCACCCGAGCCCGTTATCCCGCCCGCGCCCGCACCGGCGCCCCCCTCGCAGGAGTGGTCACCGCCTGCCAAAGAGTGGTCGCCGCCGCCTGCGCCCCAAGAGCCGGGACGACCGGAGGTCGATTGGTCGAGTGCCGCGCCTGCGCCGTCTCGGCGAGAGCCAGAAGCCCCCGCCGAAGCGGCCGCCCCGCCCGAATCAGCCCAGCCGCCGCCGAAGATCCGCGAGGATCTGCAAAGCGAGATCGCGCAGCGGATGGGTGGATTCGGACCGGTCCCCGAGCCGCCCGCGCCCGCCGTCGAGGTTCCACCCGCAGTCGACGACAGGCTCTCGTCTCTCTCAGGCCTTTTTGCCCCGGGACCGGCAGCGAACGCGCCTCAGCCCGAGCCAGCCCCGCCTGCGAAACAGCCGCCCGCAGCGGAACCGAAGGACTGGTGGCGCGCGCCCGGCGGGGGCAGGCCGGCGGAGTCGTGGACGACGGCGCCTCCGGCGTCGACCGAAGCGCCGGCGAACGCGTGGGCGCCGAGCGCCAAGCCAAAGGAGCAGCCGGCGAATGCGGATCCCTGGGGCCCACCCGCGCCCGCGCCGCAGCAGGAAGCGGCGCCAGCGAAGATGCCGTCCCGCGCCGAAGAGTGGGCGCCGCCTCCGCCACAGCCCGCCGCCGCCGATGCGACTGCAGAAAAAAAGAAGAGCGGCGGATTCCTCGGTCGTTTTCGGCGCGAAGAGACGCCCACACCGATCGCGCGCATCGAGCCCGCAAGCTCGGCGGCGAGCAAGACCGGAAAGCTCGCGACGCTCTCGAACGCTCTCCTCGTCGAATACAACAGCGGCGTCTACGGCAAGGGCAAGATAGAGACGCGTCTCGGCAACCTTTTGATGCGCGTGGACGAACAGGCCGACCCGATCGACCGACCGTTGCCGGTGGTGGACGACCTCATCGACGCTGCGGCACTCGAGCGCGAAGGCTTCGACGAGCATCAGGCCGTGCCGTATCTCGCGACGCTCGTGCGACAGATCTACGAGGATGCGGAGCGCGCCTTCGGGAAGGACAAAGCGAAGAAGGGGTACAAGGCGGCACAGCAGCAGGTGTTCGGCGCCGACACGAGTGCGCTGCAGTCGCCGGAGCTCGCCAGCAAGCTCCCGAAGGTCTGAGCCTCTATCTCGGCATCGATCTCGGCGCCTCGAATATCCGCAGTGTCATCGCGCGGGACGAGGAGCCCGTCCCGCGCATCGTCGCCCGCGACGAGCGGCCCACGCCGCGGACGGGCGCCGAGGATGTCATCGCGGCGATCGCCGATAGCTCGCGCGCTGCGCTCGCCTCGCTGGGCCTGACCCCGCGCGAGCTCGCCGGCGCGGCCTGCTCGGCGCCGGGTCCGCTCAATCACATCTCCGGCATCGTCTACGACGCGCCGAACATCAACGGCTTTGCCGACGTCCATCTCGCGGCCGGCTTGACGCAGGCCCTCGGCGTTGCCGTCTTTCTGGATCGCGACACGATCATGGCGGCGATCGGCGAGGGTGTGGCCGGCGCGGCGAAGGGCGTCCGCGATTTCGTCTACGTCACGATCTCGACCGGGATCGGTGGCGGGCTCGTCAGCGGAGGGCGAATGCTCCGGGGCGTGAGCAACATCGCCGGCGAGATCGGGCACTGGCCGGTCGCGCTCGAGGGACCACGCTGCGGCTGCGGCAGCTACGGCTGCGTCGAGTCGCTCGCCGCCGGGCGATTCCTCGCGGAAGCTTTTGGCGTTGACGACGCCGCGCGCGTCTATGCGGCGGCCGCGTCGGGCGATCCGCGGGCCGTCGCGATCATTGCCCGCGCCGAGGCCGCGCTTGGAAATCTCGCGATCACCCTCGTGAACGGCCTGAACCCGTCGCTCATCATCATCGGCGGCTCGGTGGCCGAGCACGAGCCGGCGCACACGATCGAGCCCATGCGCCGGGCCATCGACACGCGCGCCTTCCGCGTCGCCGCGGACGCGGTGCGCCTGGTGCCGCCGGGTCTCGGCCGTGACGTCGGCATGCTGGGTGCGGTGATCAGCGCGCGAGAACGGCTCGCGGGCCGGGGCGATTGGTTCCTCTAGTCTCTTAGCGGGGAGGCGCATACATGAAGGCACGCATCGCTATCAATGGATTCGGCCGGATCGGCCGCCAGTTCCTGAAGGCATCGCTCGAGAGGCATCCCGAGGTCGAGATCGTCGCCCTGAACGACCTCGCCGATCCGAAGATGAACGCGCACCTCTTCAAGCACGATTCGAATTACGGCAAGTACCAGGGAGAGGTGTCGGCGACCGCGGACTCGCTGGTCGTCGACGGTCGAAAGATCCGGGTGCTCCAAGAGCGCGACCCCGCGAAGCTCCCCTGGAAGGATCTGCAGGTCGACATCGTCGTCGAGTCGACCGGCTTCTTCACCGACGCGACGAAGGCGAAAGCCCACATCGACGCGGGAGCGAAGTACGTGATCATCTCCGCGCCCGCGAAGAACGAGGACAAGACGATCGTGCTCGGCGTCAACGAGAAGGAGTTCGATCCGGAGAAGCACCACGTCATCTCGAACGCCTCCTGCACGACGAACGGCCTGGCGCCGGTCGCGAAGGTGCTGAACGACGAGTTCGGCATCGAGAAGGGCTTCCTCACGACGATCCACTCGAAGACGCTGAGCCAGCGCCTTCTCGACACGGTCGCGAACGATCCACGCGACGCCCGGGCCGCGTCCGAGAACATCGTCCCCTCGGAGACCGGTGCGGCGCGCGCCGTAGCGCTCGTCATTCCGGAGCTCAAGGGCCGCTTCACGGGAATGTCCTTCCGCGTCCCCACGCCGACGGTCTCGGTCGTCGACTTCACGGCGAATCTGAAACGCGAGGTCACGAAGGACGAGGTGAACGCTGCGTTCAAGCGCGCATCCGAGGGATCGCTCAAGGGGATCATGGATTACACCGAGGAGCCGCTCGTCTCCAGTGATCTCAAGGGTGACGCGCACTCCACGATCGTCAGCGGCCTGGACACGATCGTCCTAGGCAACATGGTCAAGATCATCTCCTGGTACGACAACGAGTGGGGCTACGCGTGCCGCCTCGCTGACATCACCGAGTTCGTCGCCTCCAAGATGCGCGTACCGGTTGCCGCTGGCCGCTGACACGCGCGTGACGTTCGACAAGCGGACGATTCGAGACGCCGACGTCCGTGGGAAGCGTGTCCTGGTGCGCGTCGACTTCAACGTGCCGCTCGACAAGGGTGATGTCGCGGACGACACCCGCATCCGCGCCGCGCTCCCGACGCTGCGTGCGCTCCTCGACGGCGGCGCCGCTGTCGGGCTCGTGTCGCATCTCGGTCGGCCCAAGGGCCGCGACGCCAAGCTCTCGCTGGCGCCGGTCGCGAAACGGCTCGGCGAGCTCATCGGCAAGCCGGTACGAGTGCTCGACGATTCGGTCGGCGGCGAGGTCGAGAAGGCCGTCCGCGCGATGAAACCGGGCGACCTCGTGATGCTCGAGAACGTCCGCTTTCACGCCGAGGAAGAGAAGAACGATCCGGCGTTCGCCAAGCAGCTCGCGTCGGGCTTCGACCTCTACGTGAACGACGCGTTTGGCACGGCCCATCGCGCGCACGCGTCGACCGAAGGCGTCGCGCACCTTCTCCCCGCCTACGCTGGGCTCCTCCTCGAGAAGGAGCTCGTCGCGCTCGGCGGGATGCTCGACCAGCCGCAGCATCCGTTCGTCGCGATCATCGGCGGCGCAAAGGTGAGCACGAAGATGGACGTGCTGCGGTCGCTCGTTCCGCGCGTCGACACGCTCGCGATCGGCGGCGGCATGGCAAACACGTTCCTCCTCGCGATGGGCCGCCCGATCGGGCGATCCCTCGCGGAGCCCGACAAGCAGACCGAGGCGCGCAGAGTCACCGACGAGATCGAAGCCGACGGGAAGGAGTTGCTTCTTCCCCTCGACGTGGTCGCCGCACCGTCGGCCGACGCCGAAGGCGCCTCGGGCGCCGCGATCTACGACGTGGATGAGGTCCCCAGCAACCTCGCGATCGTCGACATCGGCCCGCGCACCATCGAGCGCTACGTCGCCGTCATCAAGAGCGCGAAGACGATCTTCTGGAACGGGCCGGTCGGGGTCTTCGAGGTGCCCGCATTCGCGACCGGCACCCGCCGCATCGCCGAGCTGATGGCCGCAAGCGGCGCGACAACGGTCGTCGGCGGCGGCGAGTCCGTGCAGGCCGTCGAAGAGGCCGGACTCGCAGGCAAGATGACGCACGTATCGACGGGAGGGGGCGCGTCGCTCGAGCTGATCGAGGGAAAGACCCTCCCCGGAGTCGCCGCGATCCCGGACCGATGATCAAGACGGCCATCGCGTCGGTTCTGGCCCGCGAGATCCTGGACTCGCGCGGCGATCCGACGGTCGCGGTGGACATCGAGCTCGAGGGTGGCGCGCGCGCGACCGCGATGGTCCCGTCGGGCGCGTCTACCGGTGCGCACGAGGCGGTCGAGCTGCGCGACGGCGACAGGAACCGCTACCGCGGGAAGGGTGTACTGAAAGCCGTGGCGAACGTGAACGACCCGATCGCCCGCGCGGTCAAAGGCCGCGACGCGACCGACCAGCGCGCGCTCGACACGCTCCTCATCGAGCTCGACGGCACGCCGAACAAGGCGAAGCTCGGTGCGAACGCGATCCTCGGAGTGTCGCTCGCGGCGGCCCGCGCCGCGGCGGTCGCGACGGGAACGCCGCTCTACCGCACCTTCGGCAAGGGGACGACGCTTCCGGTTCCGCTCATGAACGTGCTGAACGGCGGAAAGCACGCGACCGACTCGGCCGACATGCAGGAGTACATGCTTGTGCCGCTCGGCGCGCCCACGTTCGCGGAGGCGATCCGCTACGGCTCGGAGGTCTTCCACGCGCTCAAGGACATCCTTCACGACAAAGGGATGGGCACGGGCGTCGGCGACGAGGGCGGGTTCGCGCCGTCCGGTCTGCGAACCAACGAAGAGCCGATCGAGCTGATCCTCGCCGCGATCGCGCGGGCCCGATACCGCGCGGGCGAGGACATCGCGCTCGCGCTCGACCCAGCGTCGACCGAGCTCTACGCGAACGGCACGTACACGCTCGCTCGCGAGAAGCGATCGCTCGATGCACGCGGGATGACGCAGATCTATGCCGACTGGGCCAAGCGCTATCCGATCGTGTCGATCGAGGACGGCCTGGCCGAGGACGACTGGGACGGCTGGCGCCATCTGACCGCGACGCTCGGTGACCGAGTCCAGCTCGTCGGCGACGACCTCTTCGTCACGAACGTGACGCGCATCGAGCGCGGGATCCGCGAGAAGATCGCGAACTCGATCCTCATCAAGGTCAACCAGATCGGCACGGTCAGTGAGTCGGTCGATGCGGTCGAGCTCGGGCGACGCGCGGGGTACACATCGGTGGTGTCACACCGCTCCGGCGAGACGGAAGACACGACGATCGCCGATCTCGTCGTCGGGCTCGATACCGGTCAGATCAAGACGGGCTCGCTCTCACGGAGCGAGCGCATCGCCAAGTACAACCGGCTGATGGAGATCGAGCGCGAGCTCGGAAGCGTGGCGCGGTACGCCGGCCGGGCGGCCTTTACCCGCGTTCGCGCCTAACGTCCGCCGGCGCTGTGGAACAAAACTGCGCCGACGAACGCGCCACCCGGCGCGTCGGCGGCGACGCTGCGCTCGACCTGTCCGGTCGCGGGATCCAATCGGCTTAGCGCGTTTCGCGCGCGTCCCCCAAAGAACCAGATCGACCCATCCGGGGCCGCGCTGCTGAGAAGACCGCTGTCCCGCGGGAGCGCGATCGGGATCACCGATCGCGCGTCGATGCGGAGGAGCTCGGCGCCGTTGTCGGTGACGAGGTGGGCGTAGGTGGTACCGGCTGCGCTCGAAACGAGGTCGACCCGGACGAACGGAAAGGTCCTCGCCGTCTCGATCGACGCTTCCTCGCGCATGGTGACTGGATCGATCCGTCGCACGATCAGCTGGTGAGATCCACACTTCTGCTCCGCTGTGATCACATAAAGCTTGCCGTCACCGCCGCCGGAGATCGCGAGCGCGTTCCCGCTTCCGGGCAGATCCAACCGGCGGCCGTCGGTGATGTCGAAGATCGCTCCATTGGCTGGGGTTGCCGAAAACACGAAGAGATGGGCTCCGATCGCGGTAACGCCCCACACCGTCGAAGCGTTCAAATTGAACATCACTTTTTCGTAGCCGCACAGCGCCTCCGGACGGAGCGGGCCTACGACCGCCGAAGGCACATCCACCTCGCGAGTAGCTCCTCGTGCGTCTGTCGAGACAAGCCTCCCCTGTTGGAGCTCGTAGATCTCGCCGCCGAAGGCAAGCCCGCGTGGGGGTCCACCTTGATTCATCCGGTCGTAGATGACCGTCGCAGCGGACGCAACGCCGAACGCCTGAACGTGGCCGTTGAATCGCTCGAGGAGGAGCGTCCCCGGGCCGGCAGTCGCGAACTGCTGGCCACTCCCGATTTGCACCGGCGCCTGCCCCGGGAAGCGGAGATAAGCGGGCCGATCCTCGCGGATGACCGGATCCGTGCCGACCTCGATGAACGCGATCGTCGGCTCGCTCGGCCGCACGGATTCACGACCGCTCGCGCTTGCGGCGCCCTGCTCGTCCTCGAGACGAGTGCCGCACGAGACAAGCAGGAGCGCTACGCCGATGGCCAATGCTTGTCGGATCACCAGACGCTATGACGTTCGCGAGCCGCAGATGTTTCGATGCGGCCTAGCATCCGTTGGTGCTCGTTCGGTCGCTTGATGAGCTGACCGCCGCGGACCTGCCCGAGGCCGGAGGTAAGGGTGCGAACCTCGGCGAGCTGCGACGGGCGCACTTTTCCGTTCCGGACGGGTTCGTGATCACATCCGCCGCCTACGCCCTCGCCGCCGAGGCCGCCGGGGTGACCGGAGAAACGCCCGCGACCGCACGCGTCCGCCTCGCCGCCTCGCCAGTCCCGGCCGGGATCGCCGATGCGATCCGAGAGGCCTACCGCGCGCTCGGCGCACCCGAGGTCGCGGTCCGCTCGTCCGCCACGGCCGAGGACCTCCCCGACGCGAGCTTCGCCGGCCAGCAGGACACGCTGCTCGGCGTCTCGGGAGAGGACGCCCTGCTCGACGCCGTTCGGAAATGCTGGGCGTCGCTCTGGAACGATCGCGCTGTCGCGTACCGGCAGACACACGACGTCCCGACGGAGAGCCTTCGCCTCGCGGTCGTCGTGCAGCGAATGGTCGCGGCGGATCGTGCGGGCGTCCTCTTCACCGCCGACCCGATCACCGGACGCCGGAAGCGCGCGGCGATCGAGGCCGTGCGCGGCCTTGGCGAGCAGCTCGTCTCGGGCGCGGTGAATCCCGATCGCTTCATCGTCAACACGCGCACCGGCGCGGTCCTCGAGCGGCGCGGCGACATCCTCGGCGACGCGGAGCTTCGTGAGCTGGCGGCGCTCGGAGCCCGTATCGAGGAGCACTTCGGCCGGCCGCAGGACATCGAGTGGGCGATCGACGCGGACGGGAAGATCTGGATCGTGCAGTCTCGCGACATCACCACGCTCTATCCGCTCCCTTCGAGTGCGCCGGACGACGACAACGACCTCCGTGTCTATTTCTCGGCGAACGTCGCGCAAGGCGTGTTCGATCCGTTCACGCCGATGGGCCTGCAGACGTTCCGGCTCCTGAGCTCCGCGTTCGCGACGGCGCTCGGGCGGCCGGTCCGGGACCCCGCGGCGGGTGCGTCGCTCTACGCGGAATCGGGGATGCGCGTGTTCATCGACCTGACGCCCGTGCTTCGCGATCCGTTCGGCAGGGAGCTCCCGCCTCGTGTCATGAGCGTGATGGAGTTTCGAAGCAAGGCGATCTTCACGAAGCTGCTCGACGACCCGCGTCTACGACCGCGCGGATCGGCTTCGCGCTCCCGCCTGCTTACCATCGTCGCCGCTCTCCACACCGGCGCGCCGCAAAGGGCTGTGCGCGCGTTGTTGCGGCCGGACGCCACGCGAAAGAGAGTGCTGGCCGAGCTTGATCGAGCTATTTCGAGCGTTCGCATTCCGGAAACATCCGCCGAGCGGCTCGACGCGTATGAGCAGCTCATCCTCACCTTCCCGCCGCGGTTCTTTCCCCGCTTGGTCGGCATCGTGATCCCCGGCGTGCTGAGCTACGCGCTCGCGGGCCGCGTGCTCGGCGGGCGCGCGCGACCGGGCGAGCTGCAGACCGTCCTTCGCGGTCTTCCGCACAACCCCACGACGGAGATGGACCTCGCGCTCTGGGAGATCGCGCGCGCGGCGCGCAAGGACCCTCCGTCGCGCGATGCTCTGAGCGCGATCTCTCCCGCCGAGCTCTCGGGCCAGTACCGCGCAGGCGCGCTCCCGTCGCTGCTGCAACGCAAGATGACCGGCTTCCTCGAGCGCTATGGACATCGTGCGATCGCGGAGATCGATCTTGGAGTGAAGCGCTGGTCCGAAGATCCGGCGCATCTGCTCGGCGCGATCGCGAACTATCTCCGTCTTGGCGATGAGGCGACCGCACCGGACGTGCAGTTCGCCCGCGGTGCCCGCGAGGCGGAGGCGATGATCAAAACGCTCGCGTCGCGCGTCCACGGCCCGCGTCGCGCGATCCTGCGCTTCCTTCTCGGGCGGGTTCGGCTGCTCGGCGGTCTTCGCGAGCAACCGAAGTTCCAGATCATGCGAGTCTTCGCGCTCGGCCACATGCTCGTCGCGCCGGTCGGAGCGGAGCTCGCCGAACGGGGGCTGCTCGACGCGCCCGACGATGCGTTCTTTCTGACGCTGCCGGAACTGCGTCGTGCGATCGCCGGCGAGGACCTGCGCGGGACAGTCGTTGACCGCCGCGCGCTCTATCGTCGCGAGCAGGGCCGCCGCCACGTACCGCGCGTGCTTCTCTCCGACGGCACGGACGCTGAGACCGCAATTGCGGCCCCGATGGACGGTGCCATACGCGGCACGCCGGCATCTCCGGGTATCGCGCGCGGGATCGCGCACGTGATCCGGTCGCCGGTCGGCGCGCGGCTCGAACCCGGCGAAGTGCTGGTGGCTCCGTCGACCGACCCCGGCTGGACCCCGCTCTTCCTGACGGCCGGCGCGCTCGTCATGGAGATGGGCGGGATGATGTCCCACGGCGCGGTGGTCGCGCGTGAGTACGGCATCCCGGCCGTTGTCGGTGTGCCCGACGCGACCGGCCGCATCGCGACCGGCGATCAGGTCACGGTCGACGGATCAGCGGGAACCGTCGCCCAAGAAAAGAGCTCGGGCTAAGCGGCCCGGCTGCCCCAGCCGGCGTGCCGGTGCTCACCGCGAGAGCATTCGAGGCACTGGTACGCGCCGTCGGTGTAACGGGCGAAGGGCACGGTTTTCTGGCAGCAGGCGCACTGGTAGTAGAAGAGCCGATCGAGGATGGCGAGCATCGCGGGACCTCCGCTGTGATCACGCGGAGCCGGCGAGGTTAGCTGTCGGGCTCGGGCGGCGTGCTTAGCGCCCTCCCTGCTTTCGCAGGTTTCGCCCCGGTGGTGGTTTCCCCGCTCCTGGTGGATTAGGCCTCTCGAATGGTACCCGGGGGCGAGTCATGGCGACCGCATCGGCCGTTACTGATTGAGACGATTTCCCCCATGGAGGGGAGACCGGCCACCCCTAAACTCACCAAACGCTAAACAGACGAGCGGGAGTGTTGTGAAGATGGCATTACTGGAGCGCGTGCCCTCAATGGCACCGGCCGCGACGTCATCCGCGGAAGCTCCCGCCCCCATCGCCCCGGTCGCGATCGAAGAGACCGGTCTCACCCAGGCGTTCATCGCCGACCTCGTCCTCAAGATCCTCTACCAGAAGGGCCAGGCCACGGCCGCGGAGCTGGCCGATGTGATCTGCCTTCCGCTTCCCAAGATCCTCCAGGGCATCCTCGAGTTCCTCAAGACCGAGCACCTCGTCGAGGTCAAAGGCAGCTCCGGCATGGCCGCGGCGACCTACGTATACGTCATCGCGACGAAGGGCCAGGAGCGCGCGCGCGAGGCGTTCGCGAAGAACGGCTACGTCGGTGCGGCGCCGGTGACGCTCGCGGCGTACGTGAATCGCGTTCGTGCCCAGACCATCGGCAGCTTGCAGGTCACGTTCGACGAGATCCGCAAAGCGCTCACGCACCTCGTGCTCCCAGAAAAAACGCTCCGGCAGCTCGGGCCCGCCATCAACAGCGGTCGCTCGATCTTCCTCTTCGGGCCCCCCGGTACCGGGAAGTCCTCGATCGCCGAGACCCTCGCCACGATGCTCCGCGGCAGCATCGTTCTGCCGTACGCGATCCTCGTCGGGCAGCAGCTCATCCGCGTGTTCGACCCGTCGCGTCATCGTCCGCTCGTCGCGCTCGATGCCCGGTTCGACCGCCGCTGGGTCCCTGTCGCCCGGCCGTTCGTGGAGGTCGGCGGCGAGCTCACGCTCGAGGACCTCGACCTCACCTTCGACGAGAACTCCAAGGTGCACGAGGCGCCGTTCCAGATGAAGGCGAGCGGCGGCGTGCTTCTGATCGACGACTTCGGTCGGCAGCGCGCCTCGCCGGAGATGCTCCTCAACCGGTGGATCGTCCCGCTCGACCGTGACGTCGACTTCCTCACGCTCTCCGACGGTCGCAAGATCGAGGTGCCGTTCGACGTGCTCCTGGTCTTCGCCACGAACCGCACGCCCTCGTCGCTGGTGGATGAAGCGTTCCTGCGGCGCATTCAGTACAAGATCGAGGTCAAGCCGCCGACCGAGCAGGAGTTCTCCGAGATCCTGCGCCGCGTCTGCGAGGCGCAGAAGATCACCTTCTACCCGAAGGCCGCCGAGTGGATCGCCTCCTACGCGCGCGAGCGGAACATCCCGCTTCGCTCGTGCCACCCGCGCGACCTGATGCAGCACCTCGGTGCCGCATCGCGCTTCCTGCTCAAGCCGGCAGAGCTCACGCCCGAGCTTGTCGAGCTTGCCTGCGAGACTTACTTCGTCCCGATCTAGCGAGTAAGCGACCAGCGCAGCAGCCTGCGGGTCCTGTCCGGTCGGGGCGTGAGCAGCGCCGGGGTCCTCTTCGCTCGGCCCCTCGTGGGACCGCGGCGGACCGCCGGGCAGGGGCCGCTCGCTCAGAAGACCCCGACGCTGCTCCGACGCATCTCCGTGCCACCCGCACGCCACCTCCTTGTTCGTTCTCCCGTAGTCTCGGGACTCGTTATGGAAAAGCAGGACCGATCTCACGACGTTGAAACTGATGCCGAGCGCAAGCGCTTGCGTCAGCTCGTCGAACGCTTGAGCGACGCCGACCTCAGTCGGCCGATGCCCGCGGGCTGGACGGTCGCTGGGGTCCTTGCACACATCGGCTTCTGGGATGCGCGAGCGATCTACTGGCTCGACAAATGGGCGACGGGCGTTCCGCCGTCGGCCTACGAGCCCGAGAACACCGAAGCGATCAACGACTCCGCGAAGCCGCTCTGCCTTGCGCTGCGGCCGCGCGACGCGGCGCAGCTTTCGCTCCGCCTGGCCGAAGAGGCGGACGGCAAGGTGAAGGCCCTGAGCGAAAGAATGCTCGAGAAGATCCGCGCGACCGGCGCCCCTCCGTTCGACCTGTCGCGGGCGACCCATCGCAAAGAGCATCTGGACGAGATCGAGGCCGAGCTCCGAGGCTGACCGGAAGCGCGACTAGGTCTTTTTCTTCGCCTTCGCCGCGGCTTTTGCGATCCTGCTCCGGCGCCTGCGAGCGCTGTTCTTGTGGACGGAGCCCCGCTTCGCGGCCTTGTCGAGCGCGCTCGCCGCCGCCGAGATCACCTCGGAAGCCGCCTCACCACCTTTGCTGATGGCTTCGCGGGCCGCGCGCACCGCGGTCCGCGCCGCGGAGCGGCCGATCGTCCGCATGTCGGTGCGCCGCTGGGTCTGGCGGATGCGCTTCAGGGCGGAGCGCTTGCGCTTCTTTGCCGGCATTCGATGCGAACGATACCTGATGCCTCAATATCACCGTGTTGCCGATGTCGATCGCGCGGGCCTCCGCGATCATGATCGTCACCCTCGTCGCCAGCCGCATACTCGGCTGGCTGCGCCTCTCCGTTATCGGAGCGCACTTCGGCGAGACCCCCGACCTCGATGCGTACCTTGCGGCCTTCAAGATCCCGGACGCGATCTTCGGACTCGTGGTCGCCGGAGCCCTGGCGTCGGCGTTCATCCCCGTGTTCACGAGCTACCTAGCCCGAGAGCGCGAAGACGAGGCCTGGCACGTCGCCTCGAGCGTCATGAACGCCGTTCTGCTCCTGCTCGTCGCCTTTTCGATCGTGATGTGGGTCGCGGCCCCGTACGTCGTGCCGACGTTCGTCGCGCCATTCCGCGACCCCAAGCAGATCGACCTCACGGTGGATCTCACCCGGATCATGCTGCTGTCGCCGATCTTCATGGGCCTGTCGTCGCTGACGACCGGCATCCTCAACTCCTACCGCCAGTTCCTCTCGAGCGCGACGGCGCCGCTTGTCTACAACCTCGTGATCATCCTCTTCACGCAGTTCGGGTACCCGTTCCTCGGCATCCATGCGGTCGCGATCGGCGTCGTCGTCGGCGCCCTGGTGATGTGGCTGGTGCAGCTCCCGGAGCTCACGTTCCGCCGCACTCGCTACTCGTTCTCACTGGATCTCGGGCACCCGGGGGTGCGCGACGTCATTCGGCTGGCGGGCCCGCGCACGCTCGCCCTCGGCGCCGTTCAGATCGTGTTCTTCGTCGACACGTATCTCGCCACGGGTATGGCGTCGGGATCCTTGACCGCCCTCGTCTACGCGAACCAGCTGTTGCTGCTCCCGCTCGGAGTCTTCTCGATCGCGATCAGCGCGGCCGTCTTCCCGACGCTCTCGCATTACGCGTCGCTCGGGCAGGTTGGCCGGATGCGCGACACGGTGCAACAGGCGATCCGCTGGATCCTCTTTCTGACGCTCCCGACCGCGATCGTGATGATCGTGCTGCGCCGCCCGATCGTGAACCTCCTGTTCCAGTACGGAAGCTTTGGGCCGGAGGCGCGCGAAGCAACGCAGGCCGCCTTCCTTTTCTACTCGCTCGGCCTCGCGGGACACGCCCTCGTGCAGATTCTCGCCCGGGTGTACTTCGCATCGCGTGACACCCAGACGCCGCTCGCGCTGACCCTGATCTCGATCGGCGCGAACGTCGTGCTCAGCGTGACGCTCTCCGGAACCCTCGGGATCAACGGCCTAGCGCTCGCGAACTCGATCGCGACACTTCTCGAAGCGGCCCTTCTCTTCATCCTGCTCGCCTCGCGGGCCCGGCTCCGGCTTGTCGGCCTGGGTGTCTCGACACTGAAGCAGGTCTGCGCGAGCCTCCTCATGGGCGTGGCCATGTTCGGCTTCATCAACGTCACGAACCTGCCGTTCGACCTCGTCAAGGATCCGCCCAAGCTAACGCTCTTGCTCCAGACGATCCTCGCGGCGGCGGTTGGGGGCCTCGTCTATCTCGGGGCAGCGTATCTCTTGCAGATCGGTGAGCTGCACGAGATCCTCGCCGTCGTCCGCGCCCGGTTCACGCGCGGTCCAGCGCCATCGGCCCCCTCTTAGTCTCGCGGACCGTCCACCGTCGCCCGCCGACCCGATACCGAAAGTTCACCAGCGGTCGATAATCAATGAGACATAGACTATCTATGTGACAAGGATCGATGGCGAGATCTGGCGGCTGGTCGCGCAGATGCGCGAGCTTACCGCGCGATCGCCCGACGCCTGGGCCGGTGTCGACCTGACCTTCACACAGCTGCGCGCGCTGTTTGTACTGGCCCGGACTGATCGTCCCGTCCGCGTGAGCGACCTCGCGGGACGTCTCAACATGAGCCTTGCGAGCGCTTCTGCTCTGAGCGACCGGTTGGTGCGCCTCGGATACGTCGGCCGCCAAGCCGATCCGGCGGACCGTCGCGCCGTTCTCCTCGAGCTTGCCGCGAAAGGGTCCCGGCTCCTGGCGCGCATCGAGGAGCGCTCGAACGCCCATCTTGCAGACGCGTTGCGCCACATGACCGTGCACGAGCGCGAGGCGCTCGCCACCTCCATTCGTGCGTTCGTCCGCGTGCTTTCGGTCAAGCCACGGAGGACTGCTCGGACCGCCATGAAGAGGTCGGCGTGAGCTCTCAGAACGGGAACGTGATCGAGACGGCCGAACTCACAAAGCGATACGGGGAGGTCGTCGCGGTAGACCACCTGACGCTGCGAGTACCACGGGGCGGCGTCTTCGGATTCCTCGGTCCCAACGGCTCTGGCAAGACCACCACGATGGGCATGCTTCTCGGGCTCGTGCACCCGACGAGCGGAGAGGCCCGCATCTTCGGCGATCCGGCCCGTCATCCGGCGACGCTGCGTCGGGTTGGCGCCATGGTCGAGACGCCTACGTTCTACCCGTACCTTTCGGGGCGGGCGAATCTCCGCTACTTCCAGGGGATCGGCCGCCGCGGCAAGCCCGCCGACGTCGATCGCCTCCTCGACCTCGTCGATCTCGGGAAGCGTGCTGACAGCAAGTACTCGACCTACTCGCTCGGTATGAAGCAGCGCCTGGGGATCGCCTGCGCGCTCCTCGGTGATCCCGAGCTCGTTTTTCTGGACGAGCCGACGAATGGGCTGGATCCGGCCGGTGTCGTCGAAGTACGCGAGCTCATCCGCGATCTCGGCAGGGGCGGACGGACCGTCGTGCTCTCGAGCCACCTCCTCGCGGAGACCGAGCTCGTGTGCGACAACGTCGCCGTCCTTTCGCGCGGGAAGCTGATCGCGCAAGGTTCCATCGAGGAGCTGCTGCGACAGCACGACGCTCTGCGCCTGCGCACCACGGACGACGCGAAAGCCCAGGCTCTTCTGGCTGGGATGCGATGGGTGGAGCGCGTCGATCAGCAGGACGGCGCTCTTGTGGTCACGGCGCCCCAGGCACGGGCCTGGGAGATTTCGCGCGATCTCGCGCTGCGGCAGGTCTACGTCAACGAGCTCACACCGCTGCATCGCTCGCTCGAAGAATTCTTCATGGAGATCACCGGGACCGATCCAGCCACCGGAAAGGAACGATCGTGATCGCGAACGTCGCGAACCTGACGCGGTGGGAGTGGTTCAAGCTTCGGCGGCGCTGGATGCTCTGGATCCTCCTCGCCTTCGCGATCCTTTTCGCCCAGCTCGCGGTGTGGGGACAGTTCTTTTCGTACCAGAACTTGCAGACGACCGGCGGAGAGCTGACCGTGCCGGCCTCGCTGCAGCAGCAGCAGGGTCGTCCGCCGCGCACCGTCGCATGCAACGATCTCCTCTCCGGCGATGCGGCGCGGCAGCCGGCCGATCTCGACGCCCAGGTCGTCGCCGGGCTCGCTGCGCAGTGCCGCCAGCAGGCCGCGACGCTGCCGGCGCGCCTGGCGCGTGCGTATCAGGGCTTCACGTTGCCGGGCAGCGTGTCGACCGCGCTCGGGATCGTTCAGACGCTTGCGCTGATCCTCATCGCGATCCTCACGGCGTCGGCCATCGGGATCGACTACGGGGCCGGCACGCTGCGTTCGGTGCTGACGCAAGGCGTCGGGCGGTGGCCCTACCTGACGGCCAAGATCATCACGCTCGCGGTGATCGCGTTTCTCGGCCTCGTCGGGGCGCTCGCTACCGTCGCGATCAGCAGCCTCATCGCCGGTGGCATCGCTGGCGCGCCGCCGGGTGGCGCGACGACGGCGACGTGGTCCGACGCGGGGCTCGCGCTGTGGAAGGCGTGGAGCTCGACCCTTCCGTATCTCGCGCTCACGACGTTCGTGACCGTCTTTGCGAGATCGTCCGCGGCAGGGATGGCGATCGGGCTCGGCTACTACTTCGCGGAACAGCTCATCGTCGCGCTCTTCTCGAGCCTGTTCAGCTGGTTCCAGAACGTCGCCGATTTCTTCCTCGTCCGAAACATCTCCGGATGGGTCGGCGGCTCGGGTGGCCTCGCCGGCGGCGCACTGCCCGACCAGACCCACGCGCTCGTCGTTCTCGCCTTCTACACGCTCGTTCTGGGAGGCGTCGCGTTCTGGCTTTTCGAGCGCCGAGATGTCCAGGGCGCGACCGGCGGAGGGTGATCGCGGCCGTCTAACCCTAATCTGAGCGCGATGGCCGACCTCGCGCACATCCGCAACTTCTGTGTCATCGCGCACGTCGATCACGGCAAGACGACCTTGTCCGATCGGCTGCTCGAGACGACCGGGACCGTGCCGCTCCGCGAGATGCGTGACCAGATGCTCGACTCCATGGAGCTCGAGCGCGAGCACGGGATCACGATCAAAGCCCGCGCCGTCCGCATGACCTGGCGCGAGCACGAGCTCAACCTCATCGACACCCCCGGTCACGTCGACTTCACGTACGAGGTCAGCCGCTCGCTCGCGGCGTGCGAGGGCGCCGTGCTCCTCGTCGACGCATCGCAGGGCATCGAGGCACAGACGCTCGCGAACGCCTACCTCGCGGTCGAGCAGGGCCTCGAGGTCATCCCCGTCATCAACAAGATCGATCTCCCGAACATCGACCTCGACGTGGTCCGCGAGGAGCTGCGCACAACGCTCGGCTTCCGCGACGAGGAGATCCTCCTCGTCTCGGGGAAGACCGGCGCGGGTGTGAACGAGCTGCTCGACGCGATCGTCGAGCGCGTCCCGCCGCCGGTCGGCGACGTCGCGGCGCCGCTCCGCGCGCTCATCTTCGACTCGCACTACGACGCATACAAGGGCGTGGTCGCCCACGTCCGCGTCGTCGACGGCTCGCTCGGCGATCACGACCGCATCAGGCTGTTCGCGACGGAGAAAGAAAGCGAGCTGCTCGAGCTCGGCGTCTTCGGGCCCGACCCGCGCCCCATCGCGCGACTCGAGACCGGCGAGACCGGCTACGTCGCGACCGGGCTCAAGGCCGTCGCGGACTGCCGCGTCGGCGACACTCTCACGCTCGCGAGCCGTCCCGCTACCGCGCCGCTTCCGGGGTACCGGCCGGCAAAGCCGATGGTCTTCGCCGGCTTCTATCCATCCAACGCACAGGACTACCCGCTCCTCAAGGACGCGATGGAGAAGCTGCGCCTTAACGACGCGTCCCTCATCTACGAACCCGAGACCTCGCAGGCCCTCGGGTTTGGATTCCGCGCCGGGTTCCTCGGTCTGCTGCACCTCGAGATCGTCCAGGAACGCCTCGAGCGCGAGTACGACATCGACCTCATCGCGACCTCGCCGTCGGTCGAGTACCGCGTGATCACGCAGAAGGGCGCGGAGGTCGCCATCGACAACCCCGCGCTCCTCCCCGACCCGGGAACAATCGTGGAGATACGCGAGCCGTGGATGAAGGTGACGGTCATCGTGCCGACCACGTTCGTCGGTCCGGTCATGGAGCTCGCGCAGACCAAGCGCGCGTCGCTCGCCGACATGAGCTACGTCGATCCGACGAGGGCGATGCTCAAGTACGACATGCCGCTCTCGGAAGTGATCGTCGACTTCTACGATCAGCTCAAGTCGAGCTCGCGCGGCTACGCGTCTCTCGACTACGAGTTCGCGGAGTATCGGCCGGCGGACCTCGTGCGCCTCGACATCCTCGTCGCCGGCACGCTCGTCGACGCCCTTTCGATCATCACCCACCGCGAGCGGGCGCAGCAGACCGGCCGGGTTCTCGTGAACAAGCTCCGCGGCCTGATCCCAAAGCAGATGTTCGACGTGCGCATCCAGGCGGCGATCGGCGGAAAGGTCGTGGCCAGCGAGACCGTGAAGGCGAAGCGCAAGGACGTGCTCGCGAAGTGCTACGGGGGCGATATCACCCGCAAGCGGAAGCTCCTCGAGAAGCAGAAGGAAGGCAAGAAGCGGATGAAGATGGTGGGGTCGGTGGAGATCCCGCAGGAGGCCTTCCTCGCCGTGCTCCGGATCGGCGACGACACGTGAAGACACCGAAGATCCAGTTCGAGCACCCCACGCAGATCGCGGCATCCACCTTCCTCCGCGCCGTCGCGGAAAACGACGCCGCTGCGGTCTGGGAGAGGCTCTCGCGCGAGACGCGGGGGCTGCTCGAGGGCCTCTACGCCGCGCGGTCCGCTCTCGCGCTGCAGCACGCCGCGGGGGTCGAGCCGTCGGGTGAGGATGCGCGCCTCGCCGAAGTCGTCGCTCCGCTCCGCGCGTCGGTCCTCGCGGCGCTGGGCGGCCCGGAGCGGGTGGGGCGCTTTGGCGTCTCGGGAGCTCGGCTGGTGGATCGCGTCACCGTTTACGTACTGCTTCTTCCCGAGTTCGGCGAGGAGCGGATCGTGACCGAGAGCGACTGGCGTCCGAGCCACCTCCTCGCGTTCGTTCACGAGTCGCGCGAGTGGCTCATCGATCTCGGGCGCACCGCCGAGCTCTCAGCCGAGGCCGAGCTTCCGAGCCCTCTCGGGGTGACGCGATGACTCGGGGGATCGGGCTCTACGTGCACATTCCGTTCTGCGCGTCGCGCTGTCCGTACTGCGATTTCGCGACCGCGCCGGCGACGACCGCCCTCCGCCCCCGCTACCTGGATGCCCTGGACCGCGAGATCGCGCGAGAGGGAGAGCTCCTTGGCCGCCCGCGAGCGCGCACGCTGTTCTTCGGAGGCGGCACCCCGAGCCTGCTCGAGCCCGCGGAGATCCAGATGCTCGGCGACGCGCTCCGCCGCGCGTTCGACCTCCGGCCGCGCGAGGTCACGCTCGAGGCCAACCCGGCCACGTTGGACCGGGCGCGGCTCGAGGCGTGGCTCGCGGTCGGTCTGACTCGCCTCTCGATCGGTGCGCAAAGCTTCGACCCACGGGGTCTCCGCGCACTCGGACGGACCCACCAGCCCGAGGACAGCGCCGCCGCGGTCACTGTGGCTCGCGATGCGGCGCTGGACGTGAATCTCGATCTGATCTTCGGCTGGCCGGGTCAGACGATCGCGGCCTGGCAACGCGACCTGGAAACAGCGGTCGCGTTGAAGCCCGAACACGTGTCCTGCTACCCGCTCGAGCTACGCCTCGATCCGGACGGATCCATTCCGAACTGGCCGGGTGGGGGCTGGCCGGTCCTCGAACGCTGGCGCCGCGCGGCGGCGGCTGCGCAGCCCGACGATGCCGGTATCGCCCGCATGTACCGTGTCGCCGAGCGCGTGCTCGGACGCGCCGGCTACCGCCACTACGAGATCGCCAACTGGGCGCAGCCCGGAAAGCGTTCGCTCCACAACCTCGGGTACTGGCGGGACCGCGACTGGCTCGGCGTCGGGGCCGGCGCCCACAGCCACCTTGCGGGCGCCCGGTCGGCGAACCCAACCGACCTGCGCTCGTACATCTCGCGGGCGGAATCGGGAAGCGACCGAGTGGTCGATGCCGAGTCCGATCCGCCGAGCGAAGCCGCGATGCTCGCGCTGCGACTGGATTCGGGCCTCGACCTCGAGCGCTACGCGGCACGCTTCGGCGACACCGCCGCGACGCGCGTGCGATCCGCGCTGCGCGAGGTTGAGCCCGCGCATCTCGTCCAGGTGAAGGCTCATCACGCGCGGCTTACGCCACGGGGCCGCCTCTTGGCGAGTGAAGTATTCGTCCGCCTCTTGCCATAGCACGACGGCGCTCTTGCTATGCCAAGCGGAATTCGATATGCATCACGCGAACGCTCCACCGATTTTTGGGGAGGAACCATGCAGGAAGACGAAGGCACCGATTGGTCCGCGCAGAAGGAGCCCGGCTCGGTCTGGCCCACGCCGTTGCCATCGAGCCCCACACCACCTCCGCCCTCGCCGATGAGTGGCTCAGCGTCCAGCGGCGCTGGTCGCAAGACCACTCGTCGTAAGGCAGCGAGCACAGGCGGACGCAAGAGCACCGCGAAACGCGCGACGCCCCGCCGCAAGGCCACGGCGAAGCGCACGACGGCGAAGCGCGCGACGGCGAAGCGCAGCACGGCCAAGCGCGGCACGGCGAAACG
>Ga0209471_1000561_pt1 | contig 24329 bp, 26 predicted proteins | sample GraSoiAngelo_128_FD_185885 | JGI IMG/M metagenome (GOLD analysis project Ga0209471, IMG submission 185885) | Grasslands soil microbial communities from the Angelo Coastal Reserve, California, USA - 14_0927_12_20cm (SPAdes) (version 2) | ecosystem: Environmental > Terrestrial > Soil > Grasslands ... | reverse complement strand
CGAGATCAGCCGCTACGACGAGAAGGGGCCGGCCTGGTACTGGAACTGGTTCGAGGGCGGCGAGCACGCCGGCACGCACTTCGACGCGCCCATCCACTGGGTCACCGGCAAAGACAAGGACGACGTCTCTCAAGTGCCGGTCAAGCGGATGATCGGGCCGGCCGTGGTCATCGACAAGTCGAAGGAGGCCCAGGCCAACCCCGACTACCTGCTCACCCTGAATGACATCCGGGCATTCGAGCGACAGCACGGCGCCTTGCCGAAAGGCTCCTGGCTGCTCTACCGAACCGGGTGGGATGCCCGCGCCAATGACCAGAAGGCCTTCCTGAATGCAAACGAGACCGGCCCGCATACCCCGGGCGTCGACATCGAGCTGGCGCAATGGCTGGCCAACGAGAGTCCGTTTGTCGGCGTTGGTGTCGAGACCGTGGGCACGGACGCTGGCACGGCACACTCGTTCAACCCGCCGTTTCCCTGTCACCAGTTCCTCCTCGGCGCCAACAAGTACGGCCTGACGCAGCTGGCCAACCTGGCGAAGTTGCCGCCAACCGGTGCGGTGCTCGTGGTGGCCCCGCTGAAGCTGGTGAAAGGGTCGGGTAGCCCCTGCCGAGCCCTGGCGCTGGTCCAGCGATAGGCATACCGGCGGGTCTCGAGCTCAGGCCGATCCGGCCCGAGGAGCAGCGCGCCTATAGCACCCTGCTCCGCCGCGCCTTTGGGTCAGCACTCCCGACCGACGAAGAGCTCGCCGTCTCGAGAGAAACGCTCGAGTTCGACCGGACGCTGGCGGTGTTCGATGGCCGGCAGGTTGTCGGCACGGCTGGGATCTTCTCGTACCAGATGGCCGTGCCAGGTGGCGAATCGCTGGCATGCGGCGGCGTGACGCGGGTCGGGGTCGCCGCCACCCACCGGCGCCGAGGCCTACTGACGGCGATGATGCGGCGCCAGATGGATGACATGCATCAACGAGGCGAGCCACTGGCGGCGCTCTACGCCTCCGAGGCGGCGATCTACGGTCGCTTCGGTTACGGCCTGGCCACCTACATGGCGGAGATCGAGATCAAGCGCTCCAACGCCACTTTCTCAAAACCACCCTCAGCCCATGGTCGCGTCGTGATGGTGGACGTCCCGGCCGCGGTCGATGCCTTCACCCAGGTCTGGGCCGAGGTGCAGCCGACGCAGCCCGGCATGCTCACCCTCGACGCGCGATGGTGGCGCAATCTCTTGGCCGATCTCGAATTCTCCCGACAGGGTTTTAGTCCGCACTACCGGGTGATCTACGAGGTCGAGGGCAAGCCGGCTGGGTTTGCCCTCTATCGGATCAAGATGGAGTGGGATCCATCGGGTCCCAACGGCACGCTGCGGCTGGAGTCGTTGATCGCTGCCTCCGCTGACGCATATGCGGCCCTCTGGCGGTACGTGCTCGAGGTGGACCTGATCGCCCGCGTGGCCGCCGAGATGCGGCCGATCGATGAGCCGCTGCGCTTCTTGCTGGCCGACGCCCGTCAGCCGAGGACGCGCGTCGAGGATGGCATCTGGCTGCGGTTGGTCGACGTGGCGCGGGCGCTGGCGGGCCGCCGCTATGCGGTCGAGGGGCGCCTGGTGCTTCGCGTCCGCGACGCGTTCTGCCCGTGGAACGAGGGACACTACGAGCTGAACGGTGGGCCGACAAACGCGGCCTGCGAGCGCTGCACCGACGATCCCGACCTGGAGCTCAGCGCGACCGACCTGGCGGCGGTCTATCTCGGCGGCAATCGATTCCGCGCCCTCCACGAGGCCGGTCGCATCGAGGAACTCCATCGCGGGGCGCTGTCACGGGCCGATGCCATGTTTGCGACTGACCGCGCGCCCTGGTGTCCTAGCCACTTTTGATTCCCTGAATCTCCCTCCCCCTTGCGGGGGAGGGTCGGGGTGGGGGGTAGATAATCCGAGCGTGGACCGCGAGACCTGCCTGTCCTTCGACCGGCAGGATCCGCTCGCTTCGGTGCGAGCGGAGTTCACTCTGCCCGAGGGCGTGATCTACCTCGATGGCAACTCGCTGGGAGCCCTTCCGAAGCAGACGTTGCCCCGTCTTGACGAGGTGATCGCCAGGGAATGGGGAAGCGGCCTCATCCGCAGCTGGAACGCGGCCCAGTGGATGGAGGCGCCGGCCCGCATCGGCGACAAGATTGCGCGCCTGATCGGAGCCAAAGCGGGCGAGGTGATCGTCGCCGACAGCACGTCGGTGAACCTGTTCAAGCTGCTGGCGGGAGCGCTGCGCGTCCAGCCTGGACGACATTTCATCCTGACCGAGGCCTCGAACTTCCCGACCGACCTTTACATCGGGCAGGGTTTGGTCGACTTGCTCGGTGGCAACCACGTCGTGCGCGCGGTCGAACGCGCCCAGATCGACCAGTCGCTCGACGGCAGCGTGGCCGTGCTGATGCTCACCCACGTCGACTACGCGACGGGAGAGATCCACGACATGCGGCGCATCACCGCGGCCGCCCAGAAGGTCGGCGCCCTGATGCTGTGGGACCTCTCGCACAGCGCCGGCGCGGTGCCCGTCGACTTGAATGCCGCCGGCGTCGACCTCGCCGTGGGGTGCGGCTACAAGTACTTGAATGGCGGGCCGGGCGCCCCGGCCTACTTGTTTGTCGCCGAGGGATTGCAGGATGCCATGCAGTCACCGCTCTCCGGCTGGATGGGCCACGCCGCGCCGTTCGCATTCGAGCCCGAATACCGCCCCGCTCCTGGCATCAGCCGGCTGCTCGCCGGCTCCCCACCCATCCTCAGCATGCTGGCGCTGGAGGTCGCGATCGACCTCTGGCTGCGGGTGGACCAGCAGGAGGCCCGGCGAAAATCGATGGCGCTGGGCGACTTGTTCATTCAACAGGTGGACGACACCTGCCGCGACCTCGGCATCGAGGTGGTCGGCCCCCGCGAGGCCGCCCAACGCGGCTCGCAGGTGTCATTGCGCCACCAGGAGGGATACCGCGTGATGCGCGCGCTGATCGATCGCGGCATCATCGGCGACTTCCGGACACCTGACTTGATGCGGTTCGGTTTCGCTCCGATCTACACGCGCTACGTCGACGTGTTCGATGCCGTGCACGGCCTCCACGAGGTGCTGACCTCGCGCACCTGGGATCGACCCGAGTACAAGACCAGACTGGCTGTGACCTGATGAGGGACAAGCAGCAGGGTGATCGGCTGCTCCGCGGCTACCTCAGCAGCCGCGTGCTGCTGCTCGTGGTCGGCATCATCACGCCGGTCGGCATCCTTGTGGTCAACCTGGCGGCCTTCGTAATGCGAAACCTCGAGCAGTTCCGCATCGGGATCGCGGTCTGCGCCTTGATCAGCTCGCTGGTCTTGAACGGCCTCACTGCCACCTGGCTCCTTCGCCTGGCGGCTCGGCGACAGATCGCGGTCTACGTGCGCCACCAGGAATGGGCAGGCGTCATCCTCACGACGGTGGTGATCGCCAGCTCGATCGGCGCCGCCATCTTCACCTACATCGGGATGGGCAACCCGAGCCACCTGCCGGATACGCTCTCGGTGCTCACGGCACTCGCCGCATTGCTGGTCCCGATCGGGATCACCTACTTCAGCCGGCTCTTCGCGAACAGCCGCTGAGAGTCTTCAGCCAGCCAGCCGGCGGACCAGGTCAAGAACCCGGTTGAAGTCGTCCGCTGCAAGTTGGCCCGCGCGGGAAACGAGCTCGCGCAGGCCCGCATCCTTCGCCGAATCCGAACCAGTAGGATCGAGTCGGTAAACACGGCCCATCGGCCGTGGCCCCGACGCGCGCCTCGGCCGGACCGTCCCGGTAGGCGCGGAGGCGGCTAGTCCGCGCTCGAGCAGCAGCTCCGCCCGTTCGAGAAGCTCGGATTGCTTGAGCCCGAGTGCCCGGGCAATCGGACGCAGCGCTTCGGTGGAGGCCCGCTTCTTGCCTTTTTCGATCTCGGACAGGTAGGGATAAGAAAGACCGGCCAGCCGGGCAAGCTCTTTCCGCTCCAGTCCCTGCTCGGTGCGGGTGACCTTGATCGCGCGGCCCAGCGCAGCGTAGAAATCCTTGCCCCGGGACGCCGGAGCCAGAGCCGCCGCTTCTGGAGATGCCAACAATGCGATTCTGTGGTCTATCACACTACGCTCGCAATAGGGAGAACTATGCTCACAGCGTATATGCTATGCTGACAGCCTCTAAACGGCAACGTTCAAGGAGGGTTGGGCATGGCAGATCGCTCGTCCTATTCGGTACCTCGCACCGCCGTCGACATCGTTCGTGATCGGCTCGAACAGGGACCGCCCGCTGGCCTTCGTCTGGGCTCGCCGCAAACGGCCGGACGGCTGACCTTGTTGCCCGTTTTCGACGACGGGCCTGGACTCGAGTACGTGACTTTTGGCGAGGCGCAGAAAAACGGCACTGCGGAGATCTCCGAGGTCGACAGGCACGGCGTCGTATCGACCCTGCAGGTAGAGACCAACTCGAAGGTCCCTGTCCTGATAATCGACGGTGAGATCCTGGTCGGCCTCAAGCAGAACCGTGTCCTGAATACGACGATCCTGGTTCCGGCCAAAACGACGCTCAGAATTCCCGTTTCCTGTGTCGAGGCGGGCCGCTGGCGGCATACGACCTCGAAGGCTAGCCGGGCTGACTATGCGCTCTCACCGAAGATCCGCGCGATGAAGAGAAGTTCGGTCACGTTGTCCGCTCGAGCATTCGGGACGTTCGTGGCGGATCAGGGCGCCGTGTGGAGGGGAGTCGCCAACCACCTCGGAGATCTCGGCATCCACTCGGATTCCCAGGCGTACTCGGATATCGAGAGTCGGCGAGGAAGCGAGATCGAGGGCCATCTTAGCCAGTTGCAGCCCGAGGCGGGACAGTCCGGAGTGCTGGCATTCGTTGACGGCCGGCCCGTAGCCTTCGACCTGTTCGACCGGCCATCGACGCTGGCTCGGCTCTGGCAAGGCTTGATCGGGAGTTACATCGCCGAGTCATTGATCCCCAGAGCCAGCGATAGAGCCGTGGAGGTCAGCGCTGCCCTCGAATGGCTTCGGAGAGCCGGGACTGGTGAGGCAACGCGCCATCGAGCGGTGGGGCTGGGCGAGTCGGTCTCAATCACCGGACCAGCACACGACACCAGCGCTCTGGTGGTCGATGGCGTTGCGGTCCACATCGCCACAGGTCCTGCCATTTCTAGCATGATGGGCCAGAGAAGCGAGATGAATGTTAGTTAAGAGCGTCGACTACAACTGGGAGCGGACCTCCCAGAGCTCCGGGAAGAATCGCTTGCCGAGCGTCGACTGCAGATAGCGCACGCCAGTTGATCCACCGGTGCCCGGCTTGTCGCCAATCTGCCGCTCGACCATCTCGATGTGGCGGAGCCGCCACAGCCGAAAGCCCTCATCGTGGTCGAGCAGGGCTTCGGCCAATTCCAGCAGGTCCGCATGGCGGTCACCCTGCCGATAAAGGTCGCTCACGGTCACCCCGCGACGCTTGATCAGCGCAGTGAAGGCATCGTGCAAGGATGGTTCATCGAGGCGGCGTTGCAGCCTGGCCCGCGCGTCTCCTTCCCTATCGAGGGTCTTGATGTAACCGGCATCCTTGAGTCCGGACAGGAATTCGATCTCACGAAACTGGACGGACTGAAAACCGCTGGCCGGCGCCAGTTCGGAACGGAAGGTCAGGAAGTCCTGCGGCGCCATGGTCTCGAGCACGGCGACCTGTTCTACTAACAGGTCCTCGATCACCTTCACCCGCTTAAGGGCATGCTTCGCGGCACGCAGCTCCTCGGCCTCGATCGCAGTCCTCACGCTCTCGAGCTCGTCGATCAGCACTTTGAACCAGAGTTCGTAGACCTGGTGCACGACGATGAAGAGCAACTCATCATGGGCCTGGGTCAGCCCTTGCTGCAGCTCGAGCAGTTGCGGGATACGCAGGTACGAGTCGTAGCTGAGGCGGCGGCCCGACGCGTCCTGGAAGCCCATCCCGCCCAGGCGGTATGGCGCGCCCTCTTCCTTCGGTTTTCCGGCCGTGGCCAAGTCGGCTTCAGCTTATTCCAAAAAAGTGTTACAACGAGGGCGAGTAAAGGAGGGGACGCGTGAAGGAATCGCCGTACTGGAATCCCCGGCACGAGACCATGCCCCGCGACCAAATCGAGGCCCTCCAGGTCCACAAACTCAAGAACCTGGTCGCCTGGGTCGAGGCTCGAGTTCCCTGGCAAGCGGCCCGGCTGAAGGCGGCTGGGGTCACCGCCGACTCCATCAAGAGTCTCAAAGACCTCCGCCGCATCCCCATGATGACGCGCGACGAGTGGATGCAGGCCCAGCTGGACAAGCCCCCCTTCGGTCCATTGCTGGCAGCTCCCGAGGAGCTGGCCGTGCGCTACCACCTGACCTCCGGCACCACCGGCCGGATCCCCTTGCAGGTCCTCGACAGCATGAAGGACTGGGAGTGGATCGCCGAAATGTGGTGCTACGGATTCTGGGGCTTCGGCGTCCGGCCGGCCGACATCGTCTTCTTCGCCTTCAGCTACGGCACCTTCGTCGGCTTCTGGGGCGCGCATTACGCCAGCGAGAAAATCGGCTGCCTCGTGCTCCCAGGCGGCAACATGACAACCGAGGCCCGCGTCAAGCAGATCCTCAGCATGAAGGCGACCGTTGTCTGCTCGACTCCCACCTATGCGCTGCGCATGGCCCAGGAGGCGAGGACCATGGGCGTCGACCTGGCGGGCAGCGCGGTCAAGCGCCTCATCCTTTCCGGCGAGCCGGCGGGCTCCATCCCCGCGACCAAGCGCCTGATCGAGGAGGAGTGGGGCGCCAAAGCCGCCGACACCGCCGGCATGACCGAAGTGGGCACCATCATGATCTTCGAGTGCGAGAAACAGCCGGGAGGCACCCACATCATCGAGGACCACTACATCGAGGAGGTCGTCGACCCCGAAACGGGCGAGCCGGTCGGCTACGGCGAGCTGGGTGAGCGACTGATCACGTCATTTGGCCGCGGCTTCATTCCAGTGCTGCGGTACCGGACCCGCGACCTCGTGGTCCGGGTGCCGGCTAGCGGCTGCACCTGTGGCCGCACCTTCGATCTCTACGAGGGCGGGATTCGCGGCCGGGTCGACGACATGAAGCTGGTGCGCGGCACCAACGTCTATCCGCGGGCGGTCGAGGCGATCGTCCGCGAGTACAAGGAGATCGACGAATTCCGGATCCACCTCTTCACCGCCGACGGGCGCCAGGACGAGATCGAGGTGCTGGTCGAGATTCCTGAGCGCGAAGGCGTCAGCGCCGACCGGATCGTGAGCGAGCTCGCCAAGTCCCTCTCACAGGCGCATGAAGGGCTGCGCTTCGGGTGCAAGCAGGTCGAGAAGGGCAGCCTGCCGCGCTTCGAACTCAAGGCAAAGCGGCTGCAGGATGATCGCATCGTCATCGGGACGGCCGGCGAACGGAGGGTCACCGCATGAAAAACGCCATGGGCGTCGAGCTGAGCGAGTCCGAGCGGACGCTGGTCGAGAGCTACCAGGGGCTGGTCAGGGTGCTCAAGGACGGCAAGGACCTGGCGCCTTTCGAACGGCGCAATGCGATGAAGGCGATCGCCGCACTCTGGCAGGTCGTCAACGGCCTCGACCTCGACCCGGGCAACCTGTACGAGATCGGCGTCTGAAGCCGGCGACGAGCCGCGATGCCGCGCTGCCCGCCTTGCGGCGTTACGGCCTTCTCCTCGAATCGGATCCGAAGCTACCGAGCGTCGTCAGCCTGGTCGCGGGCAAACCGATCGCGGGCTCGTGGTGGGGTCACCCGAGCGGAGGGGCCATCTACCGCGAAGTCAATAAGCTGGCTGATCGCTCCGATGTCGTCCTGCTGAAATTGTTGAACGGAAAGGTGACCTTCGTGCTCGACAGACTCTGGCCAAACGTCTACGCGATCGGCTGCTGCGGCGAACCGTGGCAGGTCGGCGGCTTGAGCCCGCAATCACAACCTCTGTTGGAACTTGTCCGCCGCAACGGGATGATCAGGACTGACGACCCGAGAAGCCGCCTGGCCGCCGGCCCGCGAATCTCCGCAGTCGCGCTCGACCTCGAGCGGAGACTGCTTGTCCTCGGGACGCAGGTTCACACCGAGACTGGCCGGCACGTGAAGAGCCTCGAAAGCTGGCCCCATTGGGCCCGCCGTATCAAACTGGCTACCCGAATGCCGGCCGCCAGGGCCAAAGCGGAACTGGCCGAGCTCGTGGGAAGCCTGAACGCCGAATTCAAAGGGAAGGCACGGTTGCCGTGGGCGAAGTGATGAGACGATGCTGATCCGAGGCGGAACGGTGGTCACCGCCGATGCCGAGCGGAAAGCCGACGTCCTCGTCCGCGATGGCAAAGTCATCGAAGTGCGCGAGGGCATCGCGCCGCCGCCCAGCGCCGGCGACCTCATCGACGCGACCGGCATGCTGGTCCTGCCGGGCGTGGTCGATCCCCACACGCATTTACTGCTCGACACCGGCACCGCGCGCACGGCCGACGACTTCGAGAGCGGTTCGGCCTCGGCGGCCGCCGGTGGGGTCACGACCTACCTCGATTTCGCCCCCCAGCTGCCCGGCCAGACATTCGGGCAGGCCCTGCGCACCCGGCTCGAGCTGATCGAAGGCCGGTCCTATGTCGACTATGGCATCCACCTCAACATCACCAACCTTGGCGATGGGTGGGAGCGCGAGCTCGAGGCGCTGGTGGACGCCGGCGTGACCAGCGCCAAGGTCTACACCACTTATCGGGACACGATCTTCTACGCGGACGATTGGACCTGGTACCGGCTGATGGAGCGCTCCGGAGAGGCCGGACTACTGGTGCAGGTGCATGCCGAGAACGACGCCATCGTGGTCGGGAAGACGCAGGAACTGCTGCGAGAGGGTAAGAAGGGGCTCGCGTATCACGCGGCCTCACGTCCGGTCTTCGCCGAAGTCGAAGCGGTCAACCGCGGCTTGATATTCAGCCAACAGACCAGCAGCCCGATCTATTTCGTCCATCTGTCGTCGCCGCGCTCGGTCGACCTGATCACCGAGGCCCGCGACCAGGGCATTCAGGCGATCGCCGAGACCTGCCCGCATTACCTGGTCCTCGACGACTCGGTCTATGCCGGCCACGATCCAGCACGGTTCGTGATGACGCCGCCGCTTCGTAACCGCGCGAGTCAGTCGCAGCTATGGAAGCGGCTGATGGAGCAGCTGATCCACAGCCTGGGCAGCGACCATTGCGGTTTTTCCCTCGCGCAACGCGACGGGATCGATGATTTCAGCCGCGTCAGCCCCGGGATCCCCGGCGTCGAGACCTCGTTGCTCCTCCTCTACACCTTCGGCGTGCTGCAGCACCGCATGAAGCTCCGCCAGCTGGTCCGCCTCCTGTCGACGAATCCAGCCAAGATCTTCGGGCTCTGGCCGCGCAAGGGCGACATCCGGCCGGGCTCCGACGCCGACCTCGTCCTCTTCGATCCCCGCCCAACACGCGCACTCGCCGCGTCAGAACTGCACAGCCGCGCGGGATTTTCTCCCTACGAAGGTCTGATGGTCACCGGCAAAGTCCACGCCACCATCTGTCGAGGTCAGGTCATCTACCGCGACGGCGCCATCGAGGGCGACGGAGGCTTCGGTCGTTTTTTGAAATGCGCCCCGTTCGACCCCGAGGCGGTGCCCTTGTGAGCGACATCAACGGCGAGCGCCTGCTGTCGGACCTGCGCACGCTCGCGACCATCGGCGGACAGGCCGATGGCGGGGTCGATCGGCTCGCCTGGTCCGAAGCCGACCTGGCTGGGCGGCGCTGGTTTGCGGAGCGGATCCGGGAGGCCGCGCTCGAGGCGCGCGTCGATGCCGCCCTGAATGTGTTTGGTCACGTGCCCGGCAGTGCCGGCCCGAGGCTGTTGACCGGTTCGCACCTCGACAGCGTCCCCAATGGCGGACGGCTCGACGGGGCCTATGGTGCCGTCGCCGGCCTCGAAGTCCTGCGCACGATGCTCGAAGCGGGCGATCCGCTCGCGGCGCGCGTCGAGGTGGTGGGGTTCGCCGACGAGGAAGGCGTTCGCTTTGGCACCGGCTTGATCGGCAGCCTGGCGCTCACCGGTGAGCTCGATCTGAACCGACTCCGCGAGGAGCGCGATTGGCAGGGCGTGCCGATCCGCCAGGTGATCGCGTCGGCCGGACGCGAGGTCGATCGGATGGTCGACGCCCAGCAGCATCTGCACTCGATCGCGGCCTTCCTCGAGTTGCACATCGAGCAAGGCCCGCGGATGGAGACCGACGGCGTCGAGCTGGCGGTCGTGACCGGGATCGTTGGCGTCCACCGGGAGCAGGTGCGCGTGATCGGAACCCAAAACCACGCGGGCACGACGCCCTTCAGATTGCGCCACGACGCCGGCCGCGTTGCCGCCCGGGCGGCCGCGGGTCTTCGCGAACTGGTCGAGGGAATCGACCCGGATGCGGTGGCCAACATCGGCGTGATGCAGTTCGAGCCTGGCGGGGTGAACGTCATTCCCGGGCGTGCTGCCTTCACGCTCGAGGTCCGTCACCTCGAGGAGCCGGTCGTGCATCGAATCGTCGAGACCTTCACCACGAAGCTCCACACCCTCTGCGCGGAGGAAGGATGCCGGGCGGAGACCGAGCAGCTCTCCTGGGTGCCACCGGCGCGCATGGCCACCGAACAAATGGACCTGCTCGAGGCCGCGTGCCAGGACCTTGGTCGCAAGCCGGCCCGACTGTGGAGTGGCGCCGGGCACGACGCCGCCATCCTCGCCCGTCACGTCCCCACCGGCACGCTCTTTGTTCCGAGCATTGGCGGCGTCAGCCACTCGCCGCAGGAGAACACCTCCGATGAACACCTGGTGCTCGGAGCGCGGGCGCTGCTCCGAGGGGTCCGGGCAGCCGCGGCGCGGATAAAGTAGTCGCACCGTCATGGAGGTCCTTCTGCCACACTCCCTCGACGAAGCCCTCGCGATCAAGGGGGATCGCCCGGAAGCGACCCCGATCGCGGGCGGCACCGACCTGATGGTCGATCTGAACTTCGGCCGCCGACGCCCGGCCGCGATGGTCGACGTGAGCCGCGTCCCCGAGCTTGCCTCGTGGCGAGAGGAAGACGGCCACGTCTTCCTGGGCGCAGGCCTCACCTATACCACGATCGTCAAGGAGATGCCGGCCTTCAAGCCGCTGGTGCAGGCCTCCCGCTCGGTCGGTTCGCCGCAGATCCGCAATCGCGGCACGGTCGGGGGGAACCTGGGCACAGCGTCACCGGCCGGCGACGCCCTGCCAGTGCTGGCCGCGTACGACGCCGAGGTGGTGGTTCGGAGCCGAGCCCGCGGCGAGCGAGCCATGCCCTGGCACGCATTCCTCACTGGCCCGAAGAAGACGGCGCTGGCTGCGGATGAGCTCATCCTCGGCGCGCGCTGGCCCCGGCGGCGCGGTCCGGGAAGCTTCTCGAAAATCGGGACGCGCAACGCCATGGTGATCGCGGTCGCCGGTCTGTGCCTGGTGATCGACGAGGACGGACATCGCGTCAACGTTGCGCTCGGGTCGGTGGGCCCGACGATCCTTCGCGCCACCGAAGCCGAGCAGCAAATAGCGGCTGCCATACAGTCAACCGCTGCCTGGGAGGATCCCTCGGTCACGCTGACCGACCAGGTGATCGACGAATTTGCTGAGCTGGTCGCCGCAGCGGCACAGCCGCTCGATGACGTGCGTGGCACCGCCGCTTACCGCCGACACGGATGCCGCGTGCTGGCCCGCCGCGCGATTACCTGGGCACTCAACGAGCGGAGGTTGCCGGCATGGTTGTGAGGGTGAAGGTCAACAACGAGTGGCGGCAGGCCGAGGCATGGCCGGGCGCGAGCCTGCTGACCTTCTTGCGCGAACGCCTCGGGCTCTACGGCTCGAAGAACGCCTGCGAGCAAGGCGAGTGTGGGTCCTGCTCGGTCTGGCTCGACGGCGCCCTCGTCTGCAGTTGCCTGGTGCTGGCGGCCCAGGCGGACGAACGTGAGGTCCGCACCATCGAAGGCGTGACCGCCAGCGAGCGCCTGCATCCGATCCAGGAGGCCTTTGTCGAAGCCGGCGCGGTCCAATGCGGGTTCTGCACCCCGGGGTTCGTCGTGGCGGTGGCCGACCTGCTCCAAAAAGACCCTGACCCCAGTCCGGCCACCGTCCGAGAGGCACTGAGCGGCAATCTCTGCCGCTGCACCGGCTACCAAAAGATCCTCGACGCGGTCAGCCTGGCGTCGACACGGATGCGAGGCAGGACGTGATCCTGATCGAGGGTTGCCGGGTCGTGGTCACCATGGACGACGCCGGCACCGAGCTCGAGAACGGATCGATCCTGATCGACGGCGGCGTCATCACCTGGATCGGCCAGGGACGGCCGCCCGTTCGCGAGCAGCCCGACGTCATCGACGGTCGGGGCATGGTCGCGGTCCCGGGGCTGATCAATACCCACCACCACCTCTACCAGACGCTCACTCGCGTCCGCGCGCAAGCGGGCGGATTGTTCGATTGGCTGCGCGAACTCTATCCCGTCTGGGCGACGATCGACGCCGATTGGGAGCGGACCGCCGCCGAAGTCGGACTCGCCGAGCTCGCCCTCAGCGGCTGCTCGACGACGACCGACCATCACTACGTCTTTCCGTCGGGGGTCACCGGCTTGCTGGAGACCGAGATCGAGGTGGCCGGCCAACTTGGCCTGCGCTTTCACCCCTGCCGCGGCTCGATGGACCTTGGCGAGTCGAGCGGCGGGCTGCCGCCGGATCGCGTGGTGGAGGACATCGACACCATCCTGGCGGCGACCGATGAGGCGATCCAGCGCTTTCACAACCCCGCCCCTGGATCGATGCTGCGGATCGCGGTCGGCCCCTGCTCACCCTTTTCGGTGTCCCAGCGGCTGATGGCCGAATCGGCGGCCCTCGCCCGGCGGCGCAACGTCCGGCTCCACACCCACATCGCCGAGACGCTCGATGAGGAAAGCTACTGCCAGTCGACCTTCAATCGGCGGCCGCTCGAGCTGCTGGAAGACCTCGGCTTCCTCGGCCCGGACGTCTGGCTGGCGCATTGCGTGCACGTGGACGACGCGGACATCAAACGGATGGCCGCCACCCACACGACGGTCGCCTGGTGCCCCACCTCGAACATGCGGTTGGGGTCCGGCTTTGCGCCGGCTCGCGAGATGATCGACGCCGGCGTCCAGGTTGGTCTCGCGGTCGATGGATCGGCCTCCAACGACAGCGGCAACCTGCTGGCCGAAGCACGCCAGGCCATGCTCACCACCAGGGGGCGCAAGGGTCCCGCGTCGATGAGCGCGCGCCAGGCGTTGCGAGTGGCCACCCGTGGCGGGGCGGCGTGCCTGGGCCGGCACGATGTCGGCTCGCTCCAGGTCGGCAAGCGCGCCGACATCGCGCTCTTTGCGATCGACGGCCTGGCATTCCGTGGCGCAGAAAGCGACCCGGTAGCGGCGCTCGTGTTCTGCAATCCCGGGCCGGTCCAGCATCTCTTCGTCGAGGGCAAGCCAGTCGTCCATGAGGGCCACCTGGTCAACCTCAGTGAGGCCACCATGATCTGGGCATGAGCGTCAACATCCGGCGACAGGGCGGCGTCGGCGAATCGGTCAAGCGTATCGATGGCGTCCCCAAAGTGAAAGGCGAGTTCGAGTATGCCAGCGACCTCCATCGCGACGGGATGTTGTGGGGCGCGACGCTGCGGAGTCCGCACCCTCACGCCCAGATCATCTCGATTGACATCTCAGCCGCGGCCGCGGCGCAAGGCGTCAGCGCCGTGCTGACGCATGCCGACGTCCCGGGCAAACCGACCTTCGGGCTCGACGTCCAGGACCAGCCGGTGCTGGCAAGAGATGTGGTGCGCTACGCGGGCGAGGCGGTGGCGATCGTCGCCGCGGAAGACCCCGAGCTGGCACGCGCCGCGCTCGAGAAGATCGCCGTTACCTACAAACCCCTAACGCGGGTCACCGACATGGAGCAGGCGCTGGAGAAAAGCGCCCCACCCATCCATCCGCAGGGCAACATCGTACGGGCACTGACCATCGTTCACGGCGATCCCAATGCGCGGGCAGATGTCTGGGTGGAGGGAATGTACGAGACCGGCATGCAGGACCAGGCGCCGCTCGGCCCCGAGGCCGGATTGGCCATTCCCGCGGAGGATGGCGGTGTCGACCTGTTCATCGCCACCCAGTGGCTGCATGCCGATCTCGAGCAGCTCGCCCCCTGCCTCGACCTCCCCCCGGAGAAGGTGCGTCTTCACCTCTCGGGCGTGGGAGGCGCCTTCGGCGCCCGCGAGGACGTCAGCATGCAGATCCACGCCTGCATGCTCGCCTTGCGCACCGGGCGCCCGGTGAAGATGAGCTACGGCCGGCAGGAGTCGTTCTACGGCCATGTGCATCGACATCCCTCGCGCATCTGGATGCGCCATGGCGCGAGCCGCGACGGCAAGCTCGTCAACATCCAGGCTCGTCTCCTCGTCGACGGCGGCGCCTACACCTCGACCTCCCCGGCCGTCATCGGCAACGCCACCACCTTCGCGGCGGGGCCTTACGAGGTCCCCAACGCGCGGCTGTCTGGGACCGCGGTCTTCACCAATAACCCACCCTGCGGCGCCATGCGCGGGTTCGGCGCGGTACAGGCGTGTTTCGCCTACGAAGCGCAGATGGACAAGCTTGCTGCCGCCCTCAACCTCGACCCGATCGGGCTCCGCCTGAAAAATGCCTTGCGCTCCGGCTCGGTGCTGCCGACCGGCCAACCGATCGCCGGCGTCGCCCCGGTGCGCGAGTGCCTGCAGCGGTTACAAGCGCTTCCGCTTCCGCCCGAAGAGTCGGCGCTCGACCGCGATCCCATGCTGCTCCCCGGCGGCGCCGGCAACGTGGGCCATGGCGAGGGCCTCAAGCGCGGCGTCGGCGTCGCCGTTGGTTACAAGAACCTTGGTTACAGCGAAGGTTTCGACGATTCCTCCGAGGCGTGGCTCCGGGTTTCGGTTGACACGGAGGGCCCGCTCGCCGAGGTGAAGACCGCCGCGGTCGAAGTCGGCCAGGGACTCGATACGATCATCACGCAAATTGTTCGCAGCGAGCTCGGCATCGATCGCGTCACCGTGCGGCAACCAGATACCGCGATCGGATCCGCCGGCTCCAGCTCCGCCTCCCGGCAGACCATGATGACCGGCGGCGCGGTGCAGCTCGCGTGTCAGGCGGTGCGCGCCGAGATCGACCGGCAGGGTGGACTCGCGGACTTGCGCCGCCCGGTGGAAGCGACCAGGGTGTTCCATCACCGCTCGACGGGCAAGCTGGATGCCAATGGCCAGGGCGACCCCCACGTCACATTCGCCTTCGGGGCGGCCCGCGCCGTGGTGGAGGTCGACGTGGACCTCGGCCTCGTCCGCGTCGTGCAGTTGGCGGTGGCGCAGGATGTGGGTCGTGCGCTCAACCCCCAGAGCGTGCTCGGCCAAATCGAGGGGGGCAGCGCCCAGGGCCTCGGCCTGGCGCTGATGGAAGAGATCGCGCTGGTCGAGGGCCAGGTGACGAATGCGTCCTTCACCGACTACCTGATCCCTACGATCCTTGACATGCCGCCGGTGATCTCCGAAATCATCGAGGAACCGGAGCCTGGCTTACCCTACGGCGCCAAAGGCGTGGGCGAGCCGTCGACGGTCGTCGTGCCGGCTGCGGTGGTCGCCGCCCTGCGTCATGCCACCGGCCGCGAGTTGCGGCGAGCGCCAGTCAAACCCGATGACCTGGTGGGATTGTGAGCGAACTGGCCACGGTGTCGACCCACATCCTCGATGTCGCATCGGGAAAACCGGCCGCCGGTGTCCGGGTGACGCTGGGCACGCGGACCTTAACGACTGATGCGCAGGGACGGATCGCCGACCTGAGTGGCGGGGGCATCAATCCCGGGTCGTACCGGTTGCTGGTTGAGGTCGGATCGTATTTTGCCGCCACGCCGCACCTATTCGAGACCATCGCCCTCGAGCTCCAACTCACCGAGGGACGCCATTACCACGTGCCGCTGCTGATCGCACCCTACTCGTGCACGACCTACCGCGGAACGTGATGACCACCATCGAGGAGGCTCTCGAGGGCTCCACCCCGCTGGCTCAGAAGGTGCGGGCCGGAGGTCCCTATGACTCCGCCGCGGGTCTGATCGCGCAGATGCGCGCCGTGCTGCCTGCGCTGACCGAGGAAGAAAAGCTGGCGACGCTCAACGCTCATCCGCGCATCGGCGACGACCCGCGCCGCCTGTCCGCTCGCTCGCTGGACGAACAGGGCGCCGATCAGCTCCCCGAACTGCGCCGGCTGAATGCCGAGTACGAGCGGCGCTTCGGCTTCCGTTTCGTCGTCTTCGTCAACCACCGCCCGAAAGCCGAGATCGTCAAGGTTCTGCAGGACCGGCTCGGCCGAACCCGGGAGCAGGAGATGGAGGAAGGGCTGCGCGCCATAGTCGACATCGCCGAGGATCGGCTGCGCTCGTGAACGCCGACATCCGCTACGGCAAGCACAACGTTTCCTTCTACCGGACCCACCCGAGGCGTGGCCTGCTCGGCGGGCGCGTCAGCATCGACGTCTTCGGCGACAACTTCATGCCGGCCTACACCGAGGGCGATAACCGCGAAGTGGTGGCCACCGACACCATGAAGAACTTCGTCTACGCGATGGCGCTCGAGTATCCGGGAGCCAGCCACGAGGGCTTCACAGCCTTCCTGGGGCGCCGCTTGCTCGAAACCTACCCGCAGATGAAGGCGCTGCGGATTTTCGTGCGCGAGATCCCTTTTGCCGCCCACAGCAGCAAACTCCTCAGCCCGCTCGAGGACGATTACGGGACGGTCGAGCTGGAACTCGGACGCGATGGGCTTCGCTCGTTCCGCTGTGGCCGGCGCAACCTGCGACTGGTCAAGCTCACCGGTAGCGCATTTCGGGACTTCGCCCGCGACGCCTACACGACCCTGCCCGAGGTTTCGGACCGGCCTCTCTTCATCTATCTCGACGTGTACTGGCGTTACCAGGTCATGGCGGATGGCGTGAGCGACGGCAAGGAGCGCATCGACTCGGAGTCAGTCCGCGATGCCGCGATTGCGTCGTTCGATGACTTCGTCAGCATGTCGATCCAGCACCTCGTCTACGAGATGGGCACCCGGCTATTGGCGCGCTTTCCTGGCATGAGCGAAGTCTCGTTCGACGCGGAGAATCGACTATGGGACACATCGAAGGTGTCCGACGCCGACCCGAAGACCCGTGTCTTCAGCGATCCCAAACCCGCCCACGGCAGTATCGGCCTTACCCTTAGACGCGATGCTTGAGATCACGGTCGGCTCGCTTCGTTTCATCGCACGCTGGGAGACCAACTCGGCACCAAAGACCTGCGCTGCCTTTCGCCGCCTGCTGCCGTTGCGCGCCCGGCTGGTGCAGGCGCGGTGGAGTGGTGAATCTGCCTGGGTACCGCTCGGCGACCTCGAGACCGGGCTGGACTTCGAGAACCACACCAGTTATCCGGCCGCGGGCCAGCTGCTCCTCTACCCCGGCGGGATCAGCGAGACCGAGGTTCTCTTGCCGTACGGTTCGACCAGCTTTGCCAGCAAGGCGGGGCCGCTCGCCGGCAACCACTTCGCCACCATCGACGAGGGGCACGAGCTCCTGCCGGAGCTCGGCCGGCGCGTTCTCTACGAGGGCGCTCAGGAGATCGTCTTCAGCGAGGCCTGACCCGCGATTCGATCCAGGTCGTCGAGGTACGCGTGCTTGGCGTCATTGGGCAGGAATGACGCCACGAACGAATTCCTCGCCAGCTGGATGAGCTGTTCGCGACTAAGATCGAGCGCCGCCGCGGAGGCGCGGAAATTCTCGCCAACATAACCGCCAAAGTAGGCGGGATCGTCGGAATTGACCGTCACCAACAAGCCTCGATCGAGCAACCGTCGCAGGTTGTGCGATTTGAGATTCGGAAAGACCCTCAGCTTGACATTCGATAGCGGGCACACCGTCAGCGGAATCTGTTCCTCGACCAGCCGTTCGACCAATCGCTCATCCTCGATCGACCGCACCCCGTGGTCGATCCGTCGCACTTTCAGCACATCGAGCGCTTCCCAGACGTAGGCCGGCGGTCCTTCCTCCCCCGCGTGCGCGACCGCGAGCAGGCCGGCTTCACGGGCGTGGTCGTAAACGTTCTTGAATTTCGCCGGTGAATGGCCGACCTCAGACGAGTCGAGACCGACGGCCAGGATCCGGTCGCGGAAGGGCAGCGCCTCCCCGAGCGTGCGCATGGCGGCTTCCGCGCTTAGATGGCGAAGGAAACAGAGGATGAGCCCGCTCGTGATGTTCAGCCGGGCGCGGCCGTCTTCGAGCGCACGATGGATGCCGGTGACGACTGTTTCGAAGGCAACGCCCCGGTCGGTGTGGGTTTGTGGATCGAAGAAGATCTCGGCGTGACGCACGCCCTGCGCGGCGGCCCGCTCCAGGTACCCCCAGGTCAGGTCGTAGAAATCCTGCTCTTTCAGGAGCACTCGGCAGCCCGCGTAATAGATGTTGAGGAACGATTGGAGATCGCTGAACACGTAGGCACGTCGAACGTCTTCAACCGACGCGTACGGCAGGCTGACGCCATTTCGCCGCGCCAACTCGAACATCAACTCGGGCTCGAGCGTCCCCTCGATATGCAGATGCAACTCCGCCTTCGGGAGTCGAGCGGCGAAACTGGCGACGTCTATGGCCAACGCCTGCGTCACGTGAACTCCAGGTGGCAGAGGTCGGCGCGGCCGGCGGCAAGGATCGTGTTGACGTCATCGGTGGTCGTGATGTTGCCGCTGGCCAGCGTGGCTATCGCTGCCTCATTGCGGATCCGGTCGCTGGCCGCAACGCCGAACAGGCGCCGATAATCCGGGCGGCCCTCCCATACCGTCTGGCCCATCACGGCGTGCACCAGGTCACACCCGTGCGCTTTGAGCAGGGCGGCGATCGCGACCGCCTCGTCGAGCTTGATCCCTCCGGGGGCCCAGTCACTCGCGGAAAACCGAACCATTACGGGGCGGTCCCAGGTCGCCCGTACCGCGTCGAGCATCTCCAGCGGAAAGCGCATCCGGTTTTCCAGCGAGCCAGCGTATTCGTCGGCCCGCCGATTGGTGAGGGGCGAGATGAATCCGGCCAGCAGATACCCGTGCGCGAAGTTGAGTTCCAGCGCATCGACCCAGCAACCCGCGGCTGCCTTCGCCGCTAAGCCAAAGACCTTCACAACATGGGCGATGTCGCGCGCCGTCATCTCCTTAGGAAGCGGCGCGTGGGGTGTGTAGGCAATCGGAGAAGCGGCCATCAGTTTCCAGCCGCCCTGCCGGAGCGGCCGATCGACGCCCTCCGAGCGCGGCCGCATCGAACCCCGGCGACCGGCATGACCCAGCTGCAGCGCCACGCAGCTGCCTGACTTATGAATACGCTCCACCGCCAACCTCAGATGATCCTGCATCGTCCGATCGATCACGGGCGTCTCCGGTGTGATGCGTCCGTCCTCGGTAACGCTGACAAACTCTGTGATCACCAGTCCGGCACCCAGACGAGCGGCTGCCTCGAGATCCGGTCCGGCCGCGACTGCCACGCGGTTCGGGAGCGTCAGCTCGCCAATTCGGAAGGGGGCAAACATGGGCGGTGGACTCAGCCGAACGGCGCCGTCTGGCGACCCAGTCGCTGCGGCAGCGAACCACGAGTCCACGGTGCGCACCAGCTCCGGGTCGCGCTGCGTCAGGTTCACGTAGGTGATCCGGCGGCTGCGCGTCAGCAGGTTGAAGGCAAACTGCCGCGGGTCGAACTGGGCGTAGCGCGACACGTGCTCGAAATAGCTCGAGCTCTCGAGCGCGGCTTCCTGGAAGCGCTCGACGACCGGTTGCCGCTCCATCTCGTAGTCGTTGAGGGCGGCGGGCAGGTCACGATGCCGGCGCAGGGCATCGACCAGGGCGATGCTGTCCTCCATTGCCAGCTTGGTGCCGGACCCGATCGAGAAGTGGGCCGTGTGGGCGGCGTCACCGAGCAGAACGACATTGCCGTGGTGCCAGCTTTCCTGCCGCAGGGTGGCGAAGTTGACCCAGAGCGAGCGGTTGGACATCAGGCGGCGGCCGCGCAGCTCCGGCTGGAACAGGGCTTCGCAATACGCGATGCTATCCGCTTCGCTCGCCGATTCCAGGCCGGCGCGGCGCCACGCGTCCTCCGGACACTCGACGATGAAGGTGCACGTGTGCGCATCGAAGGGATAGGCGTGAACCTGGAATAGGCCGTCGTCGTTGCGACGGAAGATGAACGTGAACGCATCCAGCGGCAGGTCGCTACCAAACCAGACATATTTCGTCGGATGCATGGCGACCTGGGGCTTGAAGAACTCGCCGTACGTTCGTCGTACTAGCCCGTTAAGGCCATCCGCACCGACGATCAGATCGGCCCCCTCAAGCTCTCCGACATCGCGGACCTCTCGCTCGAACTCCAGCCGCACGCCGAGGGCCCGGCAGCGTCGCTGCAAGATGTTGAGCAACACCTTGCGCGAGATGCCCGTAAAGACATGGCCTCGTGAACGGATCTTCGTGTCCTGGTAATAGATGTCGATCGCATTCCAGCGCGCGAAGCTCTCGCCGATCTCCGTGTAGGTCTCGTAGTCGGCATCCCGCAGCGCACCGAGCGTTTCCTCAGAAAAAACCACGCCCCACCCAAAAGTCGCGTCGGGCGGATTGCGCTCTACTACTAGAACCTCGTCACTCGGATTGGCCTTCTTCGCCAGCAACGCGAAGTACAGTCCCGAGGGTCCGCCGCCGAGGACGGCGTAACGCACCGGTTTAGCCCAACACCTCAGCCAGCCGGTCGATCTGCTCGATGCCAGACACCGTGGGAAACAGCACCAGCTCATCGCAGCCCGCGTCCTCGTAACCACGGATAAAGTCGGCGATGGCTCCGGGCGAGGTCAGGTTTCCAGCCGCGATCTTCTCGGCAAACGGCCCTGTGAACGCGTAGTAGTGGCGAAGATACTCGGCGCCGGCGTCGGCGACCCCATCGCCGAGCGCGAAGTAGCCCATCCCCCACAGCCGCGGCCGTCCCGGCCGGCCCAGGTCAGACCAGGCGGTGAGCGCCTTTGACGCGGCACCGGCGAAGGCGCGTGGTGGTCCGCCCCCGTGCATGTAGCCGTCGGCATAGCGTGCCATGCGGGCCAGTGCCTCGCCACTCGACCCCCCTACCAGCATGTGCGGACCCGGAGCCTTCGGGGTTGGCCCGATCTTTCCGTCCTCCCAGATGTCACGGATCGCTTCCAGCTGCTCGCCGAAGCGCCGGCCACGGCCGCGGCTGTCGATGCCCGACGCCAGGTAGTCCTCACCACGAGCGCCAACCGCCAACCCGAGGGTGAGCCTTCCCCCTGAGATGGCATCGAGCGAGGCGGCTTGTTTGGCCAGGATGGCGGTGTTGCGCAGCGGGGCGATCACGACCATGGTGGCCAGCCTCACCCGACGGGTCACCGCGGCGGCGGCGGCGAGGGCGGTGAAGGGTTCGTAATTGTGGTAGGCGATGCGGTCGACCACCCCCAAACTACTGAAGGGACCGGCATCCGCACGCTTTGCCCAGTCCAACAGGAGCTCGGCGCTGATTCCAGACGTAGAGGTCGGCAGGCCGACCCCGATGTTCATGTATCCGTCGCTCCTTCGGAGGAGATGATAAGTTTTCCCGGATGAGTGCGTTCCGCGGGTCGGCGACGCCCACCCAATCGTGGAACCACTTCCGCTTCGCCGTCAAGGACGGCGTCGCGACCCTCACCTTCGACCGTCCACAGCGCCTGAACGCGCTCACGTTCGAGGTTTACGCGGATCTTCGCGACCTGCTGACCGACCTTCCTCAGCGCGACGACGTCCGGGTTCTGGTGATTACCGGCACGGGGCGGGGCTTTAGCTCCGGCGGAGACGTCAACGAGGTCATCGGCGAGCTGCAAAAGATGGATCCGCGCGACCTGTTGGCCTTCACCCGCATGACGGGGACGGTCACCCAACGGATGCGCGACTGTCCACTTCCTATCATCGCCTCGGTCAACGGAGTGGCCGCCGGTGCGGGCGCCGTGATTGCGCTAGCGGCCGACCTGCGCATCATGGCAGCCTCGGCAACCTTCGCCTTCCTGTTCACGAAGGTCGGGCTGTCCGGCGGTGACATGGGCGCCGCGTATCTCTTGCCACGCTTGATTGGGTTAGGTCGCGCCAGTGAATTGCTCCTGCTCGGGGAGCAAGTCACGGCGCAGCGGGCGCTCGCCATCGGCCTTGCCAATGCCGTGGTCGAGGATAGCGAGCTCGCCGAACAAACTGCCGGACTGGCCAGAAGGCTCGCGCAAGGCCCGGCACTCGCTTACGCTGCCACGAAGATGCTGATCTCGAAACAGTTGGAGATGAGCCTCGGTGCCGCCCTCGAGCTGGACAGCATGACACAGGCGCTGTTGATGAAAAGCGCCGACCACGCCGAGTTCTACGCGGCCTTTCGCGAGGGTCGGGAAGCCAAGTGGAGCGGCCGGTAGCCAGCCCGCACGAAATCCGCAATCCGGATACGCTTCCGGCTGCCCAGGGCTTCTCCCATGCGGTCATTGCCCAGGCCGGCCGCACGATCTATGTCGCCGGCCAGACGGCGCAACAAATCGATGGGACGATCGTGGGAGCGACGCTGGCGGAGCAATTCGATGCCGCCGCCGGCAATGTCGTCAAAGCCCTCGAGGCGGCTGGCGCCCATCCACAGGACCTCGTCAGCATGCAGATCTTCGTGACGGACGTCACCGAATACCAGCGAATGTCAAAGGAAATCGGTGAAGCCTATCGGCAGCATTTCGGCCGTCACTTTCCTGCTATGGCACTGCTCGAAGTAAGGCGATTGTTCGATCCAGCAGCAAAGGTCGAGCTGATGTGTATCGCCGTCACCGCCTGACCAAGTCCATACACTAGGACGTGTCATAGGAGGTGACGGTATGAGAAAGCTCTTGCTCATCGCGCTAGTGGCGGCGGCGACATCGCTCATTCCTGCCGGGGTTGCCGCCGAGCGACTTCCCGACTCGCTTCACGGGGGTGATCCATTCTCCGCAGCCCTGACCGGGCACGGAAGCGGGACCGCCATGGTGACGTTGAACCCGGGCCAACGCGAAGTGTGCTGGGTAGTCACGGTTGCAGGCCTGACCGCTCCGGCCTTTGCCTCCCATATCCACAAAGGCGCCGCTGGCGTCACCGGTCCGGTCGTTGTGCCCTTCTTCAACACGGGTCCCGCCACTCCGTCCAGTGCAACCTCGTTTAGCGGGTGCACGGAGAACGTGGACCGAGCCCTGATCGAGGACATCCAGGACAATCCGGCCGGGTACTACGTCAACGTCCATACGTCATGTGGTGGCCAGCCGACAACCTGCGGTCCGGCCTTTCCGGTTAGCGCCGTCCGCGGGCAGCTTAAGCACCGATAGTTCGGAACGATGAGGGGGTAGGGCAACGCCCTGCCCTCTTTGTGGCTACGGCCAGAATTCGAAGCTCAACCGTCCGTCACCGCACGCGTAGGCGGCGGACCACGGTTGGTGCCAACTGTCGATGTGGAATGAGCTACCGGCCGCGCCGCAGGTCGGAGCGATGCTGATGGCCAATCCTCCAGCAAGGATGAGTAGTGCCATTCCCGCGCCAATCGCCGCAGACAGCGACGCCGGACGTCGGCGGCTGTTTGTCTTTAGGGCACCAGCCAAGGCCACTACCGCCAGCCCGGCAGCGATTAGGAGGAGCAAGCCCGTCTCAATGGTGAAGAGGCGGATCCAGATCCAGAGCGCGCCCAGCATCCCGAAGCCAGCAGCAGACATGCCGAGAAGTGCGGCGCGCCGGCTTGGTCTGCGCGTTAGTGCCCCAGCCCCACAAGCAATTGCCAAGATGGCGACAAAGCTGGGCACGAAGATGAAGATCCGACCAAGCTGATGTCCGACGCCTTGACCGATCACGAGCAGGATGTAGGAGGTAATCGCCGCCGCCAACAGCGCGGCGACGGCGCCAGGCACGGATACGGAGATCTGCCGGTCGCCCGGCCGTGCAGCGACGCCCATGATGGTATGACGCGACCTGGCCGGAAAAGTTCCTAGGGCTAGGTTGCGGCGAGGTCTGGCAGCTGCTCGAAGAACGGCGGCCAATCGCCGTGATAGGACACCTCGAACTCGTTGGCGATCGGCGGGCCAGGTTGATCAACAAAGATAGCCAGCCCCCACGTGTTGTGGCCGGGGTAGTCCGCCGGAGCCGAGCAGCAGCCGAAGCTAGGCGAGATTCCATAATTCCCGGAGACCGCGACTACCCAGATGAGTTCGCCTGGGTTGCGGCCCTCCGGGCCCGAGTTGGCCGGCTG
>Ga0209471_1000560_pt1 | contig 24330 bp, 26 predicted proteins | sample GraSoiAngelo_128_FD_185885 | JGI IMG/M metagenome (GOLD analysis project Ga0209471, IMG submission 185885) | Grasslands soil microbial communities from the Angelo Coastal Reserve, California, USA - 14_0927_12_20cm (SPAdes) (version 2) | ecosystem: Environmental > Terrestrial > Soil > Grasslands ... | reverse complement strand
GAGGCAGGCTACGCGTGGGAGCTCAACTACCGAGGAGACCTCGAATTTCTGGATCAGGCGCTGCGCCAACAGGAGGGCAGGCATCTCCACGTCGAGGATGGGTGGCGGTACTTCATCCACGGTTGGGTGGTGGTCATGGAGCACGTTTTCGAGATCGACGTCGATGGCGCGAAGATCGCTCGCCTCGCCGCGGTTTCGGAAGCCGAGAGGCCCACACATAGATAGGGGACGCGCGCGAGCATCATGAACGAGCATTCCATGAGGTTTGGGGACACCGATGTGGCCCGCATCGGGCTCGGGACGAACCGACTCGCGAAAACGCGGGGCGGCGTCGAGCTGATCAAGGCCGCGGTCGCAGCCGGGGTGCAGATGATCGATACGGCGCACACGTACACCGGCGGACAGAGCGAAGAGACGATCGGCGATGCGCTCTCTCCCATCCCCGGCAATTGCATCGTGGCCACCAAGGGCGGTCTGGGAAGTGGCCGTCCACAGGCACTTCGGGACGAGATCGAAATCAGCCTGACCCGGCTGCGGACCGACAGCATCTCGCTGTATTACCTGCACCGTGTCGACCCGGCGATTCCGCTCGAGGAGAGCATCGCCGCAATCAAGGAGTACCGGGACCGCGGCAAGATCCGACACATCGGGCTCTCGAATGTCGACATTGACCAGATCGACCGCGCGCGGAAGGTCGTCTCCATCGCCGCGGTCCAGAACGCCTACAGCCTTTCGCTGCGCAAGTACGACACGGTCGTCGACTACTGCGCCGCCGAGGAGATCGTCTTCGTTCCTTATGTTCCGCTGCGGGGAGCGGATGGCGCGACGGTGGCTGAGATTGCGGGCCGGCACCGGGCTACTCCGCAGCAGATCGCTCTCGCGTGGCTGCTGCGGCGGTCGCAGGCGATCTTGCCGATCCCCGGCACGCTGTCGCTGGAGCATCTCAAGGAGAACCTCGCCGCGTTGAACATCGAACTCTCCGATACGGAGTTCGAAGCCCTGCGTTGAAGCGCCGCCGGGCGCTTGTTACAGTGCACCTGCCAGATGGCGCACGCCGCGAAGCCGACGCACAACAAAGAGGAAAAGCGAACCTCCCGAAAGGCCGTCCTTTCACGAAAGGACTATGACAAAGAGCTTCGCCGCCTCCAGGTGGATCTGGTCCAGCTCGAGGAGTGGATCCGGCATCGCGGCCTGCGCGTGGTGGTCCTGTTCGAGGGAAGAGACACCGCGGGCAAGGGCGGCGTGATCAAGCGCATGACCGCCCTGTTGAACCCTCGCTACGTTCGGGTCGTAGCTCTTCCCGCGCCGACCGAGCGGGAACGGACGCAGTGGTACTTCCAGCGCTACATCACACACTTGCCGTCAGCCGGCGAGATGGTGCTTTTCGACCGCAGCTGGTACAACCGAGCCGGGGTCGAGCGAGTCATGGGCTTCTGCACGGACGAGGAATACGACGAGTTCATGCGGACGTGCCCGCAATTCGAGCGCATGCTCGTCCGCTCAGGAATCGTTCTCATCAAGTACTGGCTGTCGGTCAGCGACGAAGAGCAGGAGCGCCGGTTCCTCGGTCGTATCAACGATCCGAGCAAGCGCTGGAAGCTCAGCCCAATGGACCTCCAGGCGCGCGCAAGATGGGTCGATTATTCAGAGGCGAAGGACCAGATGTTTTCGTTCTGTGACATCAAGGAGGCTCCGTGGCACGTGGTTGAGACGGACAACAAGCGGGCCGCCCATCTCAACCTGATAAGCCATTTCCTGTCCTTGATCCCTCATGAAGAGGTTCCTCATGAGGACATCAAGCTGCCCCCTCGCCAAAAGCGCAGCTACAGCCGGCCTCCGAAGAGCTCGCAGCGAATGGTTCCCATGAAGTACGAGGTGGAGTAAATCGTGAAGGTCAGGGATCTCCCGCCCGGACAGCTGCTTTCAGTCGATCCTGAGACATCGGTCGCCGAGGTGGCTCGGCGCATGCGGATGGACGACCTGGATTCCGTGGCAGTGATGTCCGGAGGCCGCCTTGCGGGCATCATCACAGAGAGGGACCTGGTGCGGGCAATCGCGGACGGGCTCGACCCGCAGCAGGCGAGAGCCGATCTCGTGATGACTGCGGATCCGGCGACGGTCGATGTCGATGAAGACGTCGGAATGGTGGCAGTCAAGATGATGCGACTGGGCGTCAGGCATCTGCCGGTGGTCAACAAATCGGGAAAGGCCATAGGCCTGGTGTCGGCGCGCAACCTGGTCGCGGTCCTGGAACAGGGCAGCGACGGATGACACGATAAGCACGTCAAACGGCACGTTTGCCATCCTCGGGTCGGGAATGTCCGGGGGCGTCGCCGCCAAGACCCTGCGTGAGCAGGGTTATGCCGGTCGCATTGTTCTGATCGGCCACGAGCCGACTCCGCCTTTTGGCCGCCCGCCTCTTTCCAAGACCTATCTGCGCGGTGAGGAGACGCTCTCGGGGTGGCTCGTCAAGCCCGAGAGCTGGTACGAGGAAAACCACGTCGAGCGGGTGAACGCCACCGCGACTCGCGTCGACATCAGCCAGCAGCACGTCGAGCTGCACAAGGGCAAGCCCATCGGGTATGAAAAGCTGCTGATCACGACGGGCGGCGAGAACAGGCGCCTGCAGGTCCCCGGTGCCGATTTGCCTGGGGTCTTTCAGCTCCGAACCGTGGCCGAATGCGATGCGATCAAGCAAGCGGCCACTCGTGGCGCTCGTTGTGTCGTGGTTGGCATGGGGTTCATCGGCTCGGAGGTGACCGCCTCCTTGACCCAGATGGGCGTTCACGTGAGCGCTGTACTTCCTGGACGAGCTCCGCTCGAGTCCGTCCTCGGCCCGGAGGTGGGCGAGGTCATGGCGGGCATCCACCGCGACGCAGGGGTCGAGCTCGTGGCCGGCGACGAGGTGGTCCGGTTCGAAGGTGCCGGCCGGGTCGAACGCGCCATCACAAGGAAAGGACGCGAGCTGGAATGCCAGCTGGCGGTTGTAGCCATCGGCATTCGGCCGTCTGTGGGAATCGTGCAGGCCACCGAGATAGCGGTGGACAACGGCATATTGGTCGACGCCACCTGCCGGACCAGCGTGCCGGGAATATTCGCCGCCGGCGATGCGGCCAATCACATGCATCCCCTGTTCGGCCGGATCCGCGTCGAGCACTACAACAACTCCGAGAAGCAGGGAGCGGCCGCGGCCAGGTCGATGCTGGGCTCGGGGGCCGAGTTCGGATACGTTCACACGTTCTGGTCGGACCAGTACGAGCACAAGCTGGAGTACGTCGGCCACGTTCGCCAATGGGACGGCTTCGTCGTGCGTGGTTCCGCACCGGACCGCAAGCTCATCGGTTTCTACCTGGCGCAGGGAGTGCTGCGCGCGGCGGTCGGGCTCAATCGGGGCGGCGATCCGGAGCTGGACCTCGACGACGAGATGGCGGCGGCCGGGCGGCTGATCGCCAAGCAGTCGCGGCTGGACGAGCGTGCCCTTGTCGACGAAGACCGCGACCTGAGAGATTTGTAGCTAGGGCTTTCTCGCCACCAGCCGGTCGAGCCAACCGAGGACATCGGTGGCGCCGGTCGAGCCACGCGCCAGGATCGCCTTCGCGTGGCCGTTCAGCTGGCGCTTGTCGTCTTCAGTCAGGTCCTTGCCAGTGAGGATCATGATCGGGATCGACCTCGTCGATTCGTCGGCATCGAGCGCCGCCACGACATCGAAACCGTTGACTCCTGGCATCATCAGGTCGAGCAAGATGAGGTCCGGTCGACTGCTCCGCGCCCGCTCGATACCTTCCCGACCGCCTCCGGCCGACTGCACCGAAAATCCCGCCGGCTTGAGGATGCCCTCCAACCACATGAGGTTGGCCGGCTCATCATCGATGACGAGGACGCGAGTTTCCTCGGCCGCCACCTTACTCGAGAAGGTGTAGCCGGCCAGGCGGGCAAGGAGCGCCTTCCCATCGACAGGCTTGACGAAATAGTCGATCGCTCCCAGCGCCCGGCCGAGCTCCGGCTTGTCGAGGACGCTGACGACGACGACCGGAATGTCACGGGTGGCCTCATCTTCCTTGAGCCGCGCCAGCACATCCCAGCCGTCGATTCCTGGCATGAGGATGTCCAGGGTGATCGCGATCGGGTGTAGGTCCCGCGCCTTGGCCAGTGCCTCGACGCCATCGGCGGCTATAACGCCGTGGAAGCCGCCGTTTTCAAGCTGCCTGAACAGGAGGTCCGCGGCTTGGTGGTCGTCCTCGACGACGAGTACGGTTGGCCGCGCCCCGTTGGCTGGAGGTCGCATCGGCGGGGCAGACGTACCGGCAAGCTGCTGCTGGACCGGCAGCACGATCGTGAAAACACTTCCCTCGCCGAGCTTGCTGGAAACGCGGATATCGCCGCCGTGCAGCGTCGCCAGACGTTTGGTGAGCGCGAGCCCGAGGCCAGTTCCCTCCTGTAGGCGGCCTGCTCGGGTGTCGAGCTGCTGGAATTCCTTGAAGAGTCGATCGAAGTCGGACTGGGCGATTCCGATACCGGTGTCAGACACCGAGATCTCGACAGTTTTCACATCGCGTCGGGCGCGAATCGTGACGGTACCGCCCTCGGGTGTGAACTTGACCCCGTTGGAAACGAGGTTGAGCAGCATCTGGGCCAGCTTGCCCGCGTCCGCTTGCAGCTGGCCGCCTTCTTCGACGTGCGACTCCACATGCACTCCCTTCTTCTTGGCGATAGGGTCGATCGTGTTCATGGCTTGAGAGACGACATCGACTATCGAGACCGTCTCGACGTTCAGCACCATATGGCCGGCCTCGACTTTCGATAGGTCGAGGACGTCATTGATCAATGCCAGCAGGTGGCGGCCACTTGTGTTGACCTGGTTCAGGAACTTGTTTCGGGTCACCTCGTCGTATTTGCCGGTGCTGTCGTCAAGCATCAGTTGAGAGAAGCCGAGGATCGCGTTGAGCGGCGTTCGAAGCTCGTGGCTCATGTTGGCCAGGAACTCACTCTTGTGCCTGTTCGCGACCTGGAGTTCGTCGTTGAGGTCTTTGATCGCATCCTCGGCCCGCGTCCGCGTGGTGATATCCCGCACAAAGGCGACGAACCGCGCCTCGTCGTCCACCCCCGAAGCTCTCGCGATCGCCAGCTCCACCGGAAATTCACGGCCCGACCGATCCAGCGCGGTAAGCTCCAGGACCTTGCCCAACACCGGGGCGTCTCCCCTGGCCAGGTATCGAGCGAGGCCGGCTCGATGTGCCTTGCGGTACGTGTCGGGAATGATCGTATCGGCCAGAACCTTGCCCAGAACCTCGTCTCGAGTCCAGCCGAACGTTACTTCGGCTTGTGGATTCCAGTCTGAGATCCGACCCATCTCATCCATGCCAACTATTGCGTTGAGTGACGTATCGACAATCGCTTGCAAGCGAGCCTGGGATCCCACCAGCTGTTCGTTGACGGCCTGGGTTCGTTCTTCGGACCTCGAGCGTTCAGCGACGACATGGTGCACAGTGAGCACGACCACCCAGAGGACGGCAACCACGAGAATCGAGCTCGCGGGCTGTCCGGGTTTCGCACCCCCAGTCATGGACAGGGCCAGAATCCCGACCGAGGCCAGCCCGGTCGCTGCCCAGACCTCGTTACGGGTGTGATAAAGGGCAGCGAACAGAACGGTGGTGAGGTACAGCGGGAAGACGAGGAGCACGGGCGCAACTGCATAGCCCGGCGCGGTGACGATCGCCTGGATTACGAACACCGCGGCGATCCCGCCGAACACCGGTAGTTCGTGAACCCAGCGCGGAAGCCTGTCCCAGGGCACTGCGTAGATCCCAACGATCACCACAACGCCGACCACGGCCGCGGCCAGCGAGACGGGCGAGCCCTGGGTGAAAGTCGCTCCCAGGGCGAGGAGCAGCCCGAGCACCAGGGGCGCAACGATTGTCAGTCGGGGCAGCCGATCCCAGTTGATCGGCGCCAAAGCCGCCGCGATGACTGCGGCGGCAACCGCGACTGCAAGGACATCGGCCCATGGGAGGCGGGTGAAGGTGGGATCGGAGAAGACAACCAGTGCGATCAGCCCGGCGCTCATGAAAGGTGTGACCCGGAGCACGAGGCCCTGGGGTTGGAACGGCTTCAGAGGAGGTGCATGGTCTAAGGCGGACGGCATGTTAGTACCGCTGGATTATCGGGCCGTAAACTCCCGAATTAACGCCCTAAGGCGAGATCCGGCGCGGTCGCACTCAGGCCTGTGGAGGCTTTATTAGTCGATCACGACCGGCTTGAGAGCTCCGGCAATGGACCGCGTACCTCGCCCTCCTGCAACCGATTGAGCAACCATGGGGCGGTCGCGCCGCTCAGTACCAGTACGTGGGGCCTTCCGAACGTGATGCGCCCGCCGGTTCGACCTCGACTCCTTTCGGCCCCGCCAGCATGCGCACCATCGATTCCACCCTGGCGATAAAGGCGTCGTAATCCTCACCTTCAGCCGCGCTGGTTGGTCGTCCAAAGGTCACCGTGACGCTGCCCGGTCTCGGGACGCGGCGGAATCGAGGCATCACCTGATACATGCCATCTACGTAAGCGGGAACAATCGGAACTCCCGCGTCCATCGCCAGGATCGCCGCCCCCTTGCGGAATGTGCCGATCGCGCCGGTCACCGTTAGACGTCCTTCAGGAAAGATGATCACTGACCAGTTCTTGCGCAACAGCTCTTTGAGGTAATCGAGGTGGCCCCTTGCCCCGCCGCCACGCGGTATCGGAAAAGCGTCGACTGTCACCTGCGCCAGACGCGCTTCCCATCTGCGCTTGAAGATCGAGTCGGCGGCCGCGACGACAACTGAACGATGGCGATATCGAGCAGGCAGCGCTTCCGCCATCACCACCGCATCGAGTGGGCTGACGTGGTTGGCGACAAACACGGCCGGCCCGGCGAGCCCGCCCAGCAACTCACGCTCGCGCACACTGAGCTGACAGAAAGTCGAGAGGGCAGGGAACAAGAGGCTGGACTGCAGAGCGGCGCGCATCCGCCTCATGCCGCGCGTTCGCGCCCAGAGAGCGGTGTCCACGTCCTGTGGTTCGATGGCCGGATGAGTCTATGCGGAGATCACAGCCGGCGCCAGGACCCGTTTGCTCGGGCCGCGGTTCCAGCCGTCACGGCCGTCTAGGAAAGCCACACCAACGCTGCCGCGATGGCGGCGGGCAGTGCTTGAACAATCAAGATCCGGCGGTTGACAGTTATCGCGCCATAGACGCCCGCGACGATGATGATGAAGGGCCGCGACGAGGGCAATGAGGACAGTCGCCGCCAATCGCACGGCGATAGGTCAGCCCACCACTCTCCGCCGGGGATCCAATCTCACCACCATTTACCTTCGACGGCGCCTTCGGTGCCATTCGTCTCATCCAGTGCATCGAGCTCAGCCATGTCTGAGTCTGAAAGCGTGAAGTCGAAAACACCCGCGTTCTCTGCAATGCGGTCGTGATGGGTCGATTTGGTGATGACGACCAATCCGCGCTGCAGGCACCACCGCAGGAGCACCTGCGCCGGGGTTCGCCCAGCGCGCGACGCCAACCGTTTGACGACCGGGCTCGTCAGATGGCGTCCGGTTCCAAGCGGGCTGTACGCCTCCACGACGACGCCCTGCTTCTCTGCAGCCGCCAGCAGCTTGCGGCGGAACTCAAAGGGGCTGAACTGCACCTGGTTCACCACCGGCTTGTCGTGTGCCGCGGCGATCACCTGCTCCAGCTCGTGAACGTCGAAGTTGGACACGCCGATCGAGCGGGCGTGGCCCAGCTCACGAGCCCGTTCCATCCCGGGCCATGCCCAGGTCGGACCGCCCTGCGGCCAGTGGATGATGTAGAGGTCGACGTAATCGACGCCGAGGCGCCTGAGGCTGCCCTCAAGCTCGGCGACCGGGTCTGTGCTCCCTGGATAGAACTTCGTGGTGATGAACACCTCGTCGCGCGGCACTCCGCTTTGCTTCAAAGCACGCCCCACGCTCTCCTCGTTGCCGTACGCCTGGGCCGTATCGATATGCCGGTAGTCGAGCTCGAGCGCCCAACGAACCGCGTTGACCGTCGTGACGCCGATCGGAACCTGCCAGACGCCGAGGCCAAGCACCGGGATATGGTTGCCATCCGCGAGCGATCGCAAGGGTTTGTCTGCGGTCTTTGAGCTCGTGGTCATGAACTTTGCAACCTGTTCACCCAGTTCTTTATGCCTCACGGCTTAGGTGATTGATGCGTCAACCATCTGGGTAGAATCGGAGTGTGTCAGACAGGTCGTGGGCGTGGCGGCCGGCGAGATAACACCTGTGGCGGGTGCCTCGGGGGTCCGCCGGCGGATGACCTCGCGCGAGCTGGCAATCTGGCGGTCGCTGCTCGACACCACGATTGAGCTGCGGAGGGTTCTGGGCGGCGAGCTGCAGGAGCTGAGCCTTTCACCAGCTGACTATCAGGTGCTGCTGGCGCTGAGCGAGGCCAGTGGGAGGCGCGTGCGCCCCTCCGAGCTGGCGAGCGCCATCGATTGGGAGCGAAGCCGGCTGTCCCATCACCTCAAGCGGATGGAGCGACGGCACCTGATCCGCCGGGAGAACTGCCCCACCGACAACCGGGGCGCCGAGGTCGTCCTGACAGCCGAGGGAGCGCGGATTTTCCGGCGCGCGACCGCGCCCCACATCAGATCGATCAAGAAGCACTTCGCAGACGCACTCACCCCTGAACAGTTCGATGCGCTCGCCGGCGTTCTCGCGGCGCTGCAGAACCATGCCCGGAGGGAGCGAGCATGACGCGGCGAATCGCCGTGCTCGGCGCGGGCCACGTTGGACCGGTGATCGCGAGGATCGCACTGGACGCGGGGTACGAAGTGGCGATTGCGGCTTCAGGCAGCCCCGCGAAGATCGCCCTCATCGCTCAGGTGGTGATACCGGGAGCCGAGCCACGATGGGCATCCGGTGCCGTCGAGGCTGCCGACATCGTCGTGCTGGCGATCCCGCTGCACAGGTTCGTGACCTTCGACCCGGGCCTGGTGGCAGGAAAGGTTGTCGTTGACGCGATGAACTACTGGCCCGCGGCGGATGGCGTCCTGAAGCTATTCCAGGACGGCCGCCACACCAGCAGCGAGGTGGTTCAGCGCCGTCTTGCCCGGTCGACGGTGGTCAAGTCCCTCAACCACATCGGCTACCACGACCTGGAAGAAGCTCGCCGCCCCGCGGGGTCGTCTGAGCGCAGCGCGATTGGGGTCGCCAGCGACGATTCTCGTGCGGCGAAGGCGGTGGAGGAGATCATCGAGCGCATCGGTTACGACCCTGTCGTCATGGACAGCTTGAGCGCGGGGCGCGTCCTCGAGCCGGGGGGCCCGGTCTTCGGCGCCTTGCTGCGCGGGCCAGAGTTCAAGCTGGCGATTGGCGCCAGAGCGGAAGCGTCCGCATGAGCACAACACCCCTGCAATCCGAACGGGGTTCCGCAGCCGGACCTGCTGGTTTCCCGCTCGTCTTCGGCCTCGACACCTTCGGCGACGTCACACATGACTCTGACGACCGCCCGCTTTCGCACGCCCAGGCCATCCGGAACGTCATCGAGGAAGGTGTCTTCGCCGAGCAGGTAGGGGTCGACTTCTTTGGGATCGGTGAGCACCACACCGAAGACTTCCCGATGCCCGCCGCTGACGTGGTGCTGGCCGCAATCGCGGCGCGCACGACCCGAATCCGCGTCGGTTCGGCGGTGACCGTATTGAGCTCGGATGACCCGGTAAGGGTGTTTCAGCGTTACTCCACGCTCAACGCCATCTCGAAGGGTCGGGCAGAGGTCATCCTCGGGCGAGGTTCGAGCATTGATTCGTTCCCGCTGTTCGGCTACGACCTCGCCGACTACGAGGAGCTCTTCGAGGAGAAGGTCAACCTGTTTGCCGAGCTGCTGAAGGGTGGGCCTGTCACCTGGCAGGGCAAGACTCGCGCCTCGCTCATCAGGCAGGATGTCGTGCCGCACACGGAGTTCGGCCCGTTCCCGGCATGGATCGGTGTGGGTGGAAGTCCACAGTCCGTCGTGCGGGCAGCGCACTATGGATTCGCGCTGATGCTCGCGATAATCGGCGGATCGCCGGCGCGCTTCGCACAGTTTTCCCGGCTGTTCCACCTGGCCCTGGAAAGGTTCGGCCGGCCGCCACTCCCGATCGGAGTGCATTCGCCCGGCCACGTTGCGGACACTGACGAGAAGGCCCGCGAGGAGTTCTGGCCGCGCTACCTGCAGATCATCACTCGCGTGGCCGAGACTCGAGGATTCGCGATCCCGACGGAGGAGTCGTTTGCGTTTGAGGTCGGGCCGCGGGGAGCACTCTACGTCGGGTCACCGGACACCGTCGCGCAGAAGATCGCGACGAATCTGACCGCTCTCGGCGCGAACCGCTTCGACCTGAAGTACGGCATGGGCGGCCTGTCGCACGAAGCGCTCATGCGAAACATCGAGCTCTACGGCACCCAGGTGATCCCGCGTGTCCGGGAGCTCCTGGCCCAACAAACCAGTCCTGAGTCGAAAGAGGCCTCCTAGACCTCGACCAGTCCCTTCTTCACGGCGTAGAGGACCGCCTGCGACCTGTCGTAGATCCCGAGCTTCTCGTACATGTTGCTGACGTGGTTGCGAACCGTCTTCTCGCTGATCTTCAGCCTGTAGGCGATCTGCTTGTTGGCCATCCCGTTGGCCAGCAGCTTGAGGATCTCAATTTCCCGGTTGGTCAGCCCGTCGTAGAACTCCTTCGGAGTCGCCGTGCCCGTGAGCATGTCGAGCACGCGATTTGCGACGGCGCTTGCCATGACCTTCTCCCCGGACATCACGGCCACGATGCTGCTGACGATCGCAGCCGCGGAGGAGTCCTTGAGGACGTATCCGCTTGCCCCGGCCTTCAAGGCCTGGATCACCTGGCTGTCCGTTTCGAACGTGGTCAGGATCAGCACCTTGATGCCCGGCACCAGCTCGACGATCTGCCGGGTGGCCTCGATCCCGTCGACGTTGGGCATCTTGATGTCCATGAGCACGACGTCGGGCTTCAGCTTTGCGGCCTGCTTGACCGCCTCCGCGCCGTCGACCGCCTGCCCGACGACCTCGACTCGCTCATCCTCGCCGAGAAGGCTGGTCAAGCCGGTCCGGAACAGGGTCTGATCGTCGACCACAAGTACGCGGGCGGCTCTGGTAACTACGCTCATGCGCTTCTCCTCTTTGCAACGATGACCGATTCGTGCGGCACGAGCAGGTCTTTCGGAAATACGGCACGGACAATCGTCCCGTGCCCATCTTGACTTTCGATCCGGACGTGTCCACCCAGGAACATGGCCCGCTCCCGCATTCCGATCGTGCCCAGACCGACCGGGCGCGAGGGGTCGGTGTCGAGACCGCGGCCGTCGTCCGAGATCACGATGACGAGCTCGCTCTCCGCGTGGGGCCCTACGACGATGCGCACGGTCCGGGCGCCGCTGTGCATTCGAATGTTGGAGAGCGCCTCCTCGATGATCCGATACAGGTTCAGAGAGGCTTGTTCCGTCAGAGCCTGGGGCCATCCCTGGGTGACCTCGATCTCGGTGCGAATCCCGTTTTTCTCTTCAAAACGGGTCAGCAGCTTCTGGACGGCATCGACGAAGCTGCCGCCGAGCGGCTCCTCGCCGCGCAGATCGTGAAGAAGCTGGCGGATGCTGGCAAGGACCTCGCGTGTTGAGCTCTGGATCAGGTCGAGCTGCTCGACCACGTCCTGCCAGCCAACCTGCTCCGATTTGAAATTCTCGACGTCGACAAGCATCCCGGTGAGTGTTTGCGCAACCCGGTCGTGCAGCTCCCGCGCGACCAGCCGCCTTACTTCGTCCTCAACCTCCGCCTGTTGAGTCTCAGTCCCCAACCGGGGACCCGCGAGCACAAGCGGAATAGCCAACCCCTAGGTCCCTCCCAATGACAAGTCCAACACGCGCTAAGGGGATTCCTGACGACAGCGGAACCCAGCCGGGACATGTCCGCTCTTCCCAGGGCAACCTTCCCTCAACTGCCCCGGGCAACGACGTGTCCATGAGGCTAACTGCCTACGGCCACCCGGTCAATGGTCTGAAATGACCATTTCTTTCAGTGATCGATAAGTGTGGTTGTAACTAGAAGGTCCTAGCGCCGGCGGGCCGCGACCTGCGTCCAGGGTTCGGCCGTGACCATCGCCACCGCCTGAGAGCGAGTGCTGACGTGAAGCTTTTTGAGGACTTGCTGGACGTGCTTGTTGACCGTCGTGATCGAAACGCCCAGGTGAGCGGCGATCTCCTTGTTCGAACGGCCACGGCGGAGCTGGGAAAGCACCTCCTGCTCCCGCCGGCTCAACGCACGCTGCCAGGCTTGGGAGGCCGCGCTTCCGCGCGACCGCACCTCGAGCAGGTCCCTGAAGCTGTGGCGGCCGAAGTTCGGCGATGCCAGACCACGGATTGTTGCCACCATGTCGGCGATCGAAAGGTCCTTCGGGAGGTAGCCGTTGGCGCCGGCTGCCCGTGCCGCGGTCGCCGCCTCGAAGTCAAGGGACGCCGAGACGACGATCACCTTGACCAGCTCGTATTTCTCCCTGATATTCATGATCGCCGCCAGGGCGTCCTGGCCAGGACCCAGGCTCAGGTCCATCAGCACCACGTCGACCGGAAAGCGGTCGAGCATGGTGAAGAGCTCGGTCTCTGCTGGAAGCTCCCAGAGGACGGACAGGTCCGTTTCGCGCTCAAACGCGCGAATCAGACCCAGTCTGAAGACTGGATGGTCGTCAACGATGCCAAGACGGATCAGGCGGGCTGCCTCCGTTTCATCCGAGTCCCCTCGCTCGGTTTGTCGGTGGGCAAGAATACACCGCTACGTAAGCCAACGCACGGATGGGTTCACTGGCCACCGGTGTCACGAGAGTACTAACGCCGCAGGGGGTCAGACGGATTCCGTCGATATCGGCCGGTCTAACGCCGCTCCGAGCTGGGGACCGCCTCCTCGAGCGATGACCTCAGGCTGCGCAGGGCCTCGGGGGGCACGGGCGCCTCTTCGATCCAGGCGAAGAATGCGTCTGCGATGCGGCGCCATGTGGCCACCTGCCGCGCCATGCTCCGATGCCAGTAAGACTTGGACCAGGCCGCCGCCGCCAGCCAGCCGGCGATCACGCAGCAGAGGGCTCCCGTGCCCACCTGCAGCCATTCAGGCCAGCTCGCCGGATGAAGGCCCGTCAGAATGAAGACCCCCAATCCGAGGTTGGCGAGCACGCCCAGCGGCAAGAACATCGCGTAGAAGAACCGCTGGCTTCTTGTTTCCCTAAGCCGCTCAGGACGCATCCAATTCACCCCCATTGGTCACTGCCCGAGAGCTTCGCACGTCGCCGTGGCATGTCCAATAAGACAAATGTCCCGACAAGGGAAAAGTCGACGGTCCTTGAGTCCGCCGCCGAACTCCAGCAAGCAAATAGTTGGTGTGCAGGTGGTCGACTTTGGACGCTCGCCGACGTCCGATTCTCTGCCGATGCTTGATCGCGGACCAGCCCAACGTCGGCCCGAGCCTCGCGAAGTGGTTGGATTTTCAAAGGATGTCCCAGGCGCACCGTGACATCAGTGCCTGCAAGGCACCCTGGGGGTCAGGGCCGCCGGCGCACGCTCGAGCAACCAGTTCAAGTCCCAACCGATACGACCTCGGTGTCTCGGTAGTGGTACTACGATCCCATTACCCTCACGACGGACTGCCCATACAGTTCGAGCATGATCGTAGTCCCGGCGCCTTCCCCCAGCCCAGGCATCGAGCTGCAGGCTGTCGAGCGGGTCGAGGCATTGATCATCGACAAGCAGCCGCTCTTCCTTGCTGCCCTGGCGAACCTGTTGGAGGCGCCGCCCCTTTCCGCGCGCGTCGTCACCGCTTTGAGGTCCGACGTGGGGTTGGATATTGCGCGGACGCAAGCCATCGGCGTCGTCTTCTGTGAGCTGCGCGCGGAGCCCATCTCCGGGGTGGAGCTCGTCCGCATGCTCGCAACAGAAGGATGTGCCACTCCTGTGGTTCTGCTTGCCGACGACGGGGACGAGCCTCAGCTCGCGGCGGCTGTTGCCATGAACGTAGCCGGAGCGTTCAGCAAGAGCTCGCCCCTCGACGAATTCCTTGTGGGTGTGCGGGCGGTGGTGTCGGGCCACCGGGCGATCGGCTCCGGTCTTCTCGTCCACCTGATCGAGGCATCCACCGCATCGCGTGGATACGAGCCCAAACGTTTTGCGGGCCGGCTGTCCCCGACGGAGCTCGCGATCCTTGGCATGATCGGACAGGCGCTGTCGATTCCCGACATCGCGGCGAATCGAGGAATAAGCCATAAGACCGTGCGCAACCACCTGGCGAAGATCTATCGCAAGCTGGAGCTGCACGGCAGAACGGAGGCAATGCTGTGGGCGGCGCGAATGGGACTCACGGGAAGCTAGCCGCGCAGGCTGCTCCCCCAAACGACTCTCCGACAGAAAGCACGGGTGACGCTCATGAGCCGACAGGGCGGGATCGAAGCGACCTGAAGTCGGGACAAACTGCCCATGGGGTTGGGCAAATCCCTATTACAAAGGATGACCCGAGCGGGCACCATGGCGGCATGGCAGTCGAGGCGAGTGCCCGCCCGCGTCAGACGCCGGGGCTCCAAGACCGGATCGGCCAGGTCCTCCTGGCTGAGGGGCTGATCACCGAAGAGCAGCTTGCGCGCGCGCTCAACGCGCAGCGCATGGCATACGCTCCGCTGGGGACGGTGCTGGTCAACCAGGGCGCCGTGCACGAGGACCACATGACCGTGGTGCTGAGCGCGCACCTGGAGATTCCGGTGGCCGACCTCAAGCACACAGACGTCGATCCCGACATTGCGCGGCTCGTGCCAGAAGACTTCGCCCGTCGCAACCTCGTGCTGCCGCTTCGCCGCGACAACGGTCACCTGGCCGTCGCCATGAACGATCCCAGCAACCTGATGGTGATCAACGACATCCGCCTGATCACCGGCCTACCGGTGGCTCCTTACATCGCGGCGCCGTCGGACATCCTGCTCAACCTGACGCGGATCCACGACATGCACCCCCGGCTCAGCGTCGCCGCCAAGACGCTCAACGAATCGCGGCCGCAGGCGCAGTTCGACCGTGTGATGACACTCGAGCTTTCTAAGGTCACCTCGAACTCACCCGCGGTCGAGATCGTGAACCTCCTCATCACGCAGGGATTGCGCGACCGCGCCTCGGACATCCACATCGAACCACAGAAGGATTACCTGCGAGTCCGCTTCAGGATCGACGGCGTGCTGCAGGACATGGCTCACCTGCCCAGCGCGACCGGGGCAGCGCTCTCTTCCCGGGTGAAGATCATGGCCGGCATGAACATCGTCGAGCGCCGGAGAGCTCAGGACGGACAGATCAGCGTCAATGTCGACGGCCGGGAGCTCGACGTCCGAGTCGCCACCATGGAGACGATCTGGGGCGAGAAGCTCGTGATGCGCTTGCTCGACCGCGGTCGCTCGCTCATCACGCTGCCTCAGCTCGGCTTCTCGCAGGGCGCCTATCGCGAGTATCACCGTCTGCTCCACTCGCCGTACGGAATGATGATCGTCTCGGGCCCGACCGGCAGCGGCAAGACGACCACGCTGTACGCCTCGATCCACGAGCTGGACAGCCAGGTGCGCAACATCATGACCATCGAGGATCCGGTCGAGTACATGTTCGACCACATCAACCAGAGCCAGATCAACAAGCTGGCCGACATCAGCTTCGCGAACGGTCTTCGCGCAATCCTTCGGCAGGATCCGGACATCATCCTGGTCGGCGAGATCCGCGACCGCGAGACGGCGGAGATTGCCGTTCAGTCGGCGCTGACCGGGCACCTGGTGCTTTCGTCGCTCCACGCGACCGATGCTGCGGGCGCGCTGCTTCGCTTCGTAGACATGGGGATCGAAGGATTCCTCATCGCGTCATCGGTCATCGCAATCGTCGCGCAGCGCCTCGTTCGCAAGACCTGCGACGGCTGCAAGGTTGCGTACACGCCCAACCCGGAGGACATCGACTTCGCCATCTCGGTGGGCGCGCCGGCGCCCGACCAGCTCTATCGGGGACAGGGCTGCAGCCGGTGCAACGGCACCGGTTACTTCGACCGCATCGGCGTCTTCGAGGTGCTGACGATGTCGGACGAGGTCAAGAGGCTTGTGATCGCCAAGGCGAGCCACGCCGAGATCATGAGCGCCGCGTTTGCAACCGGAATGCTGCCGCTACGCGCTGACGCCTGGGCCAAGATCTCGGCCGGTGTGACGACTGTGTCTGAAGTCATGCGCAGCGTCTACATCATCTGATCGGAGGGGACGTGGTCAGCCGGTTCACCTATCGAGCTTATTCACCTCGTGGAAAGCTGGAGGAGCGGGTCGCCAGCGGCGAGTCGGCCGCTGCGGTGCACCGCGACCTCATCGATCGCGGATTCCGGGTGGTATCCGTGCGGCCGGCTCGCAGCGGATGGCGCTGGATCTACCGCCAGTTTCCGACCTTCTTCCATGTCAAGACCGCCGACCTGATTCTCTTCTCGCGCCAGCTCGCCACGTTCATCAGGGTCGGCGTCCCAATCACCGACGCGATCAAGCTCCTGCAAGGAGCATCCGCCTCGGGGGCTTTTCGGGCGGCGCTCGACGACATCTTCAACGACCTGGAGGCCGGTGAATCGTTCTCGTCCGCCATATCCCGTCACCCGAGCGTTTTCAACGAGCTGTACGTGGACATGGTGCGGGCGGCCGAGTACAGCGGCACGCTCGACCGGGTGCTCATTCAGGTCGCCGCCTACCTGCAGCGCCAGGACACCGCGCTGAAGAAATTGCGCAGCGCGATGATCTACCCCGCGGTCATCCTCGTGCTCGCGGTCGGCGTTTGTACTGTTCTGGTCGTCTTCGTGCTCCCGAACTTCGTGTCGATCTTCAACGAGTTCCATGCGACGCTTCCATTCCCGACAAGGGTCCTGCTTGCGGTGGGCATGTTCGCCCAGACGTGGCGGATCGAGATAGTGATCGGGCTGTTCCTGGTCATCGTCGCGATCCTGGGCGCCATGAGCAGCCGGCCCGGCAGGGTGTTCTGGGACCACTTGATCCTGCGCCTGCCGGTGATCGGCACGATCGTGACCTACAGCATCATCGAGCGCTTCACCCGGACGCTGTCCACCATGCTCTCGGCGGGCATACCGATCAGCCAGACGTTCGAGGTCGCGATCGCCTCATCCGGCAACATCCGGTATCGCCGCGGCCTCGAGTCGGTCAAGGAGCGAATGATGACCGGCGACGGGTTCTCTGCCCCACTCGATGCGACCGGACTGTTCGCTCCGATGATGATCCGCATGATCCGTGTCGGCGAAGAGACCGGGACCCTCGACTCGAGCCTCGAGCAGATCGCCGACTTCCTGGCGGAAGAGATGGATTACAAGGTCCGCAACATGATCGCGCTCATGGAGCCGTCCCTTGTGATAGCAGTCGGCGGTGCGGTGGGATTCGTGGCCATCTCGGTCATCCTGCCGATGTACGGGCTGCTCAAAGCAGTTCACTGATGCCGCGAGTGAAGGATCGCCGCCGGGCACAATCCGGCGCGACCCTGGTCGAGCTGCTGGTCAGCCTGGTGATCGCGAGCCTGGCGCTCGCGCTGGTCGTCGGGACGCTGAGCACCGGCCTGCTCGACTCGACGATCGCCAAGCGAAACACGGCGGCCCAGGCCGTGCTGCAATACGAGATGGAGGCGATCAGCGCCAGCACCTTCGACGCTGCCGCCAAGCCATATTCAGACTGCTTTGCGACCGAGTCTCCAACCAGCCCGCAAGCAGCCCCCGGTGGTTATCAGACCGCGTGCCCGGGCGGTCCTTACACCCTGCGTGCTGACGTCAGCATGCAGTGGCTGGCATCCGCACCCAGCACGGTCCAGGTCTGGACGGTCAACGTCACCTCCTGGCCGTCCGACGCGGCCCTTGGCTCGCAGATCTCGCTGTACAAGGTCGACCGATGAATCCGCAGCGCTCGTATCTGAAGGGCCAGGGTGGTTTCACCCTGGTGGAGGTGATCATCTCTGCCGCGATCGGGGCCCTGCTGCTGTCGGCTCTGACCTCAGTCGTGCTCACGTCCTGGCGCGGCGCGACGATCGCCTCCAGCCGGGTGGAGGCCAGCAGCCAGATCCGCAACTTCGAGTACTTCGCCTACGACGACTTCGCTCGAAGCGGCATACCGAACGGCAGCGCCTGTCCCTGCACGACCCAGCCACTGCTGTTGAGCGGAGTCACGTACACGTGGGACGGCGGCAGCTTTCTCGATCGCGCCGTGGCGAGCACTGGCGCGACCGAGCACGCGGCTACCGACGTGAGCGCATTCACGTGGTATGTCGACACGAACTCGACCGTCGTGGTCAGCCTGACCATCACGATCCAGGCTTACAGCGAATCCCAGACATTTCGGTTCTATCCGCGTGTGAACCCATGACCGCCATCCTGGCGCTGCTGAAGGATCGCAGGCGATCGCAACGGGGCAGCGTGCTCAGCGGCGTTCTGATCATGACGGCGTTCATAGCCATCATCTCGGGCGCCTTGATGACCGAGCTGAGCACGAACTTCCTGCTCTCCCATACGCTGCTCAACCGGGTCGCCAACGAGGCGACAGAGAACTCCGCGATCGAGCTCTCTCTCAGCCAGCTCCAGTCGACCCAGCTCAACGCTCCCTGTCCTGCGCTTGTGCCCGCGACCGTGAACAACCAAACCGCGTCGGCGACATACCTGAGCTGCTGGCCGACGGTGGACCGCAGATCACCATCGTTCAGTCAGATCGGAAGCTCTTCCGGAGCGTTCAACGTCGACGGGACCCACGTGCAGCTTGGCAAGCTCAACGACTACATCGTCGGCGACGCGGCCGGCGACGTTTTCGACTATCCGTTTGGCTCGGCCACACAGCGTTGGAGCCTTGACCTGGACGGCGCTGTAACCGCACCGCCACTGGTCATGACAAGGCCGGGCTATGCCGGACAGTTCCTGGACGTCATCTCCCTTTCCGGGAGTCCCGACTGTCCGACGTCCGGATCGTGCCTCAACGTCAGGATCGACAACACCTCATTTGCGACGCCACCTCAACACTGCGTCATAGCGACGAGCTCCGGCGCAGCCATCACGACGCAGCCGGCAGCCAGCCCTTCGCTGGGCGGACTGGTTTACTTCGCGGACGGCGCGACCCTGGAGGCCAACGACCTCGGCGCCGGCGGCGCTGGGTGTGGCCCAAAATCGCCCGTCACGATCTCGGGCAGCCAGCCGGTCGTAGGGGGTCCGGTTGCATTCTCCTGCACGGGCGGGTGCGGCCAAACGGTCGATTACATCTACGCCATCGTCTCGAGCGTGAGCTCTAGCCGCCTCGTCGAGTTCACCTACCGGTCAAACGAAGGCCTTGAGCTCGTGGGAACCTGGTCGCTCCCGTGGGCGAACGCCTCGGGCATCGCGGTTGAAAGCGCGACCTTACCCGCCAGCCTGGCGATCACGTTCGGCGGAGGGGCGGTCGCGCTTTACCGGCTCGGGACGAACGGGCCGACATTCTTGAACAGCCAGCAGGTCGGCGGCGGCATCGCCGATGCGCCGTACTGGTGTGGCCAGTGCGGTCTTTTCAGCGTAGGCACTCAAACCGGCGGGCTTTACCTCTTCAACTCGTCGCTGAATCCCGTCGCGAGCTATTCCGGCCCAGGTTCGGCGATCAACACGACGCCGGCGGTCGACGGCGCCGGTGACTGGTACGTCGGCGCTGACGACGGCTACGTGCATGAGTTCCAAAACCAGGGCGGCCAGATGGTACAGGTCAACCGGTACGGCAGCATGGGCACCGTGGGAAGCTCGGTCCAGGTTGGGGGATGCGCCATCGGGATCTGCGCCTACCTCGGTACGCTTGGCAACCGCCTTTATCTCGTTCCGCTGAATGCTCGCGATGCGGTTCTGTCTGCGTGCATCACGCCTACTCCACCAACCTGTTCGGGCGCAAACCCACGCCTGAGGGTGAGCGTCGAGGTCGGCGCCGCCAGGAACCCACGCGCAGTCCACGTGCAGGGCTGGGCATACTATTCCAGCTAATCCGTGGCCCCATTAGCGACTCGCCTGGCCGTCGACCTGTCCGGTTCTTCGATTCGAGTCGTTGAAGGGACGATCGGTGGCCCCATGCGCTGCGCATCGGCCCCGGTCCCCAACGGCGCAGCGGCCGGTGGCAAGGTGTCGGATCCCGGCGCAGTGGCTCGAGCGCTCCGGCCGCTGCTCGCGCGCGCCGAGATCACCCAGACCCACGCTTTCGTGGCGGCAAGCGACTCCGTCGCGACGTTCAGGATCCTTCGGTTCGCGGCCTCGTCCTCGGCGCGTGACGTCGACGCCGCAATCGCCCGCGAGCTTCCATTCGACCCGCAGCTGATGTCGACTCGCTGGATGGACCTGGGTGACGCGCAGGGGGAGCAGCGCGCGGTTTACGCCGCCGCCTGGGATCGGGCGATGGTCAAGAACCTGACCGAGGCGATCAAGCTGGCGGGCCTCGAGCCGGTCGTGCTCGAGCTCAAGTCAGCGAGCGTAGCCAGGGCCGTGCCCGCTCCGGCGTGCGTCGTCCTCGATCTTGCTTCGGATCCTGCCGAGATCATCCTGGTCGACGACCATCTGCCGCAGGTATGGCACAGCTTCAAGGTCAAGGACCCGATCGGAGATGACGCGGTCTCCGAGCTGGCCGGGCCACTCCGGACCGCTCTACGTTTCTACCGGCGGCAGTCGGACGGCGACTTCGGGTCGACGGCGCCAGTATTCGTCTCCAGCGAGCAAGCGCTGCCCGCTCAACTGATCGCCGCCCTGTCTGGACTGGTTGGCCAGCCGGTGCTGCTGCTGCCCGTTCCGGCGCGTGTGCCGCCGAACGTGCGTCATTCCACCTACCTGGCCTGCCTGGGCCTGCTCATGCGGAGGGGCCAGTGAAGCGCAAGCGGCAGCAGCAGTCGGACCGACGCCGTACCCTCGCAGACCTGAACCTGATCGAGGAGACGAAGCGTCAGGCGGTTCGGCGCAGGGGCTGCACCTCGTTGTTTGGCTCGATCCTGCTGCTCGTGGCGGCCGGGGTCACGATCGGACTGGGACTGCACTAGCCGGGTCCGCCCATAGGCCCAGCCCGAATAGGGACAGCCGCCTATCCAGTGGGCCACTCCCTCTATTCAAGTTTCGCTGCCCCCCACCCAGACTGAGCCAGTCAAGTCAGCAAACAGCGGTGCCGCGTCGGGGGATGTGGCAGCCGGACAAGGGGGCGATCGAATGGCAGGTTTCTACGGTTGGTTGAACAAGAACTTGCGGGGACGCAAGGGCCAGCAGGGCTTTACCCTGATCGAGCTCCTCGTCGTCGTGACCATCCTCGGCATCCTGGCGGCGATCGTCACCCTCAGCCTGGTCGGCCTCACCACCAACTCGAACGTTCAGGCCTGCAACACCGAATACAAGACGGTACAGGCGGCGCTCGACGCCTTCATGGCCGCCAACAACACGGACACGATTAGTCCGGTTGGTGACAAGAACGACATGTCGATCGCTCTCTACAACGGCCGGGCCCTTTACAACACGAGCCCGAGTGGGACGAACCCCAACTTCACGCGCAACGGCACCACCCAGTTCTACTACTCGTGGGACGCGAACGGCAAGATCACGAACATCTACAGCGACGGCAGCAAGGCCCCGGCTCCTGGAGCCGATCCGAACAACCCAAACGCCGGCTGCCACATCACGTAATCAGCAAGCAGTAAAGAGAAAGCCAGGGGTAAGGGCGTCGCACAAGCGGCGCCCTCCACGTTTCCAGATAGGAATTGATTTGCTGCCCATCACTCCATTCTTGACCGCCTACCTGACTTTTGTCGCCCTGGTGCTTGGGAGCTTCATCAACCTGGCCGCCGATCGCCTGCCCAGGGGCGAATCGATCCTTTGGCCGCGCTCGCACTGCCGGGCCTGCGGCCGCCAGCTCAACGCGGTCGACCTCCTGCCGGTGCTCGGCTATGCCGTGCGAAGGGGGCGCTGCGCGACCTGCCACAGCGAGATCGGATTGTCGGCGCCGATCATCGAGGGAGTCGCCGGGCTTGGCATGGCGGCGCCGGTGATCTGGCTCGGGCCCTGGCCAGGCGCTCTCGCGGGCCTGTGCCTCGTGGCCGCTCTGGGCCTGGCGGTTACGAGTCTTGCCGCGCGGCGCTACGCGGCTGACGAGCGGGCGGGCTAGGCGTGGCCTGGAGAATCTCGCCCGGGTAGAGGGAGTGCGCGCGGGCGTCGCGCTCGGTGACCAATCCCGCCCGCAGGAGCTGGTTCAACGAACGCTCGAGCGTCTGGGAGCCTTCGCGCAGGTTGGTCAGCAAGACGCTCCGGATCTGGTCGGTCTTGCCGTCCTTGATCATCGATCGAACCGCCACGTTGGCCACCAGCACCTCGTATGCGGCGACCCTCCCTCCCCCCACGGCCGGAATGAGCTGCTGGTAGATGACCCCGGTCAAGCAGGCCGCAAGCTGCGCTCTCACCTGCTGCTGCTGGGGTCCGGCGAAGCTGTCGACGATCCGGTTGATCGCCTGGGGCGCATCGTTCGTGTGCAGCGTGGCCAGCACGAGGTGCCCCGTCTCGGCGATCGTCAGCGCTGACCGCATCGTCTCGACGTCACGCATCTCGCCGATGAGGATCACGTCAGGGTCTTCGCGGAACGCCGAGCGCAGGGCGTCGGCGAAGCTCCTGGTGTCGATGCCCACCTGGCGCTGGTCAACCAGCGCGAGCCGGTGCTGGTGCACGTACTCGATCGGATCCTCCACCGTCACGACGTGACAGGCGCGAGTCCGGTTGATGTAGTCGATCATCGCCGCCTGAGTGGTCGACTTCCCGGACCCGGTCGGTCCGGTGACGAGGATCAAGCCCTGGTTCCGGCCCACCAGCGTGTAGACCGACTCCGGACATCCGAGCTGCTCGAAGGTCGGGATCTGCAAGGGCAGGGAGCGAAACGCCGCCGCGGGCGTGCCCTTCTGCAGGTAGGCGTTGCCGCGCACGCGAACTCGGTCCTGAAACGTGAACGCAAAGTCGACGTTGCGCCCCTGGCTGAGAGCCTTGAGCTGGTGCGTGTCGAGCACCTCGCTGAGCATCTTGTCCACGTCCGACGCATGCAGCACCGGCGCGGCGGCGTCGAGGGCCACAAGCACCCCGTCCTTGCGGATGCGCGGCGAAGACCCCACGCTCAGCAGGAGGTCCGAGCCGGCGTTTTCCAGCATTCGGTTGAGGGCGTCGAAAAGAGTCACGCCCGATCACCGTAGCACCCACCTGCGGAACCCGCCTTGAGTGGAGACGGCAACTCACCGGGACATTTGTCCCAAACACAGGACCAGCGGGACATTTGTCCCGGAACGGAACGCGATCGCCGATTTGCGGCGGCCAGGGCGAGGCCTAGCGTTGGCCTCGCCTAAATGTCGCGAATCGGGAGCCCGGATCGGCTGGCGCGTTTCCTCGATGAGGTGGCTCGGCGCACGCGGAAACGGATCGGCGAGATACGTGAGATGGTCGCTGCAGGCCGCGAAGGGCTGGAGCCACGCCAGCGAACGACCCTCGACATCGGTTCGTGGCTCGTGCTCGGGACGCTGGGACTCGGCCTCCAGGTCGGTCGATGGTCAGCCTGGAGCGTGCTCGTGGCCGCGGTCGGGTACGTGATCTGGGTGCTGGCCTATTCCGAGGCCACAGTCCAGGCGGCCCGCCGGCAGCGCAGCGGCTAGACCAGTCGCCGGCGTCTCCAGTTCACGAACAGGAATCCCCCGAGCCCGCCGGCCAGCACGGTGCCGAGCACGGTCAGCAGCAGCGGACCGTTGCCGCCGGAATCATTCCCCGTGGGGCTGGCGCCGGCTGTGCTTGGGGTCGGCGAGGACTCGGGTGAGGCCGAAGGCGACGGTGCCGGCGCCTCGGTTGGCGCCGCGGTCGGCGCCGAAGTCGGTCCCGTCGGATTGCCGGACGAGGCGGGTGCCCCGGTCCCGTTGCTCCCTCCGCCGCCTGAGCTGGGAGGCGCGAGCGCGGAGATCCTCGCCACAGAGGCGGTCCATGTGCCGCCCGCGGCGTCATGCATCGTGACCGTGGGGTAGTAGGTCCCGGTTCCGTATGAATGGGACGCGCTGCCGCCTGAACCGCTCGTTGCGTCGCCGAACGCCCATGAGTAGGTATACGGCGCCAGGCCGCCAGAGCCTGTGGCGCTGAAAGCCACCTGGAGCGGCGCCGTGCCCGTTATGGGCGTGGCCGACGTGCTGCCGACGAGCATTGAGTAGACCGTGATCCGAAGCGTCGTCACGCTGGCCGACTGCCCGGCGGCGTCGTGGATCGTCAACGCGATGG
>Ga0209471_1000558_pt1 | contig 24374 bp, 17 predicted proteins | sample GraSoiAngelo_128_FD_185885 | JGI IMG/M metagenome (GOLD analysis project Ga0209471, IMG submission 185885) | Grasslands soil microbial communities from the Angelo Coastal Reserve, California, USA - 14_0927_12_20cm (SPAdes) (version 2) | ecosystem: Environmental > Terrestrial > Soil > Grasslands ... | reverse complement strand
GTTGCCGCTGTCGCCGCTCGCCGAGAAGTTCCATCAGGCGCTGCGCGAGGCGCTGCACGAGGCGGGCATCGCGCTGCCGGGGCTGCGCGTGGTGGAGGGCCGCGCCTGATGCATAAAATTGCCGTTGCCGGCGTCGCAGCGCTGCTCGCCGGCTGCAGCACCAGTCTCTTCGACAGCAAGGTCGACTACAAGTCGGCGGGCACGCTGCCGAACCTCGAAGTGCCGCCCGATCTCACCGCGCCGGCGCGCGACTCCCGCTTCGTCGTGCCAGAGAGCGGCAAGTCATCGGCCACGTATTCCGGCTACCAGGCTGAGCGCAAGGAGCAGACGCGGGCCGGCAATACGGCGGTGCTGCCGCAGGTCGAGAGGATGCACATCGAGCGCGCCGGCGCCGAGCGCTGGCTGGTGGTGCAGGACCAGATTCCCGAGAAGCTCTGGCCGCTGGTGAAGGACTTCTGGCAGGAGAACGGCTTTCTCATCAAGACCGAGGCGCCCGAGGCCGGCGTGATGGAGACCGACTGGGCGGAGAACCGCGCCAATATCCCCGAGGGGGGAATTCGCTCCCTGCTGGGCAAATTTGTCGACCAGATCTATTCCACCGCCGAGCGCGACAAGTTTCGCACGCGGCTCGACCGCACTCCCGACGGCAAAGGCACCGAGATCTACATCAGCCACCGCGGCATGAAGGAGGTCTATGTCACGCCGCGCGACGTGGCAGGGACGGCGGGCCAGACGATGTGGCAGCCGCGCGAGTCCGACCCGGGCCTCGAAGCCGAGTTCCTGCGCCGCGTGATGGTGCGGCTCGGCGCGCAGGAGGAAAAGGCGAGGCAGCTCGCCGCGAGCGACGGGGCGCCGGTGCAATCTCGCGCGGAGCTCAAAAAAGGCGGCGACGGCAATGAGCTGCTGAAGGTTTACGAGCCGTTCGACCGGGCGTGGCGGCGCGTCGGCCTGGCGCTCGACCGCGTCGGCTTTACCGTCGAGGACCGCGACCGGCAGAAGGGCCTGTACTTCGTGCGCTACGCCGATCCGGACGCGGAGATGGACAAGAAGGACCGCGAGCGCGGCTTCCTCTCGCGGATATTCGGTTCGAACGATTCCAAGACCAAGGCCGAGCACTTCCGCGTCGAGGTGAAGCAGGACCCGGACGGCAGCCTGGTCAATGTGCTCAACAAGGACGGGGGCACGGAAGGCTCGCGTACCGCGCAGCGCATCCTCACGCTGCTGCACGAGCAGCTGAAATAACCGTTGCTGCGTTTCGCCTCGCTAGCGAGCGGCAGCAAGGGCAACTGCCTGGTGGCCGAGGTCGGCGGCACGCGCCTGCTCCTCGACTGCGGCCTCAACCTGCGCGATACGGAGCGCAGGCTCGCTCGCCTGAACCTGATGCCATCTGAAATCGACGGCATCCTCGTCACCCACGAGCACGGCGACCACGCCTGCGGCGCGTTCGACTTCGCCGCGGCGCACGGCATCGCCGTTTATCTCACGCACGGCACGCTCGGCGCATTGCGCTCTGAAGGAAGGTTGATCGAGGGGGTACGCGTCAGCGTGATCAGCAGCAAGGATGTTTTTTCAGTGAACGGCATGCAAGTGCGGCCTTTCACCGTGCCGCACGATGCGCGCGAGCCGGTGCAGTTCGTGCTCTCGGATGGCGCCGCGCGCCTTGGCGTGCTCACCGATATCGGATCGCCCACCGCGCACGTGGAGCAGACGCTCTCAGGCTGCGACGCCCTGGTGCTCGAGTGCAACTACGATGTCGAGATGCTGTGGAGCGGCGCCTACCCGAAGTGGCTGAAGGAGCGCATCGCGGGGCCGTTCGGCCATCTGGACAACAGGCAGTCCGAGCGGCTCCTCGGCGCGCTCGACTGCTCGCGGCTGAAGCACGTGATCTGCGCGCACCTGTCGCAGCAGAACAACCGGCCGGAGCTGGCGCGCGCCGCGCTGGCGCGCGCGATGGGATGCGAGGAAAGCTGGATCGGCCTCGCCACCCAGGAGGACGGCTTCGGCTGGCGCGAGGCGTAAGCGCTGCTACAGCCCTATGGTGGTGCTGGAGACCGCCGGAAACGAGGCCGTCCAGATCTCCGTGAATCGGCCGCGCATCGCCAGGCCCTCGGTCTCGTCGCCGAAGGAGAGCGCGCCGCGGAACAATTGCGCCACCGGCCGGCGCACGAAATGCAAGGAATCGAGCACCAGAAACGCGTCCTGCAGCTCGCGAATCTCCTCGTGCGTGCGGTTGACCTGCATGGCGTGCGAATAGCGCCCGAGCAGGCTCATCATGCGCGGACACTGGCGCGTCAGGTGCTCGGTGTGGTGGAGCACCAGGTAGATGCGCCGCGTGCGGCTGGACATCAGGAAACGCTCAAGGCGAGCGACGCGCGCCGGGTCGTTCAGCCGCAGCCCGGCGCCGTCGGGATCGAAGATGCGCAGCTCCCGCCCCGGCTGCTGCAGCAGGCGCTCGACCGCCGCCTGGAAATCGGCGTTGGTGTCGAAGCGCTCGTAGACGGTCTCGCTCATCTCAGCGACCTCAGCCGCAGGTAGCCAGCCCGATGCCAATCGTAGACCAGATCGCCAAGCGGCGCCCGCGCGAGGCGCGCCCCGGGCAACTGCCGCCGGTCGGCGAGCTCCTTGAGCAATGCGCTGTCCCTTTTACCGACCGTAGTACATTCGCCGTTGAGATAGAAGCGGTTGCCGCAATACAGCAGCTGCGTCTTCGGATCGAGCTGCACTTGAGCGCGCGCGAGCGGGCGTCGAGAGCGTCCCGGCCTGAACACCACATGCGGTTTCGGCGTGGTGAGATACTGGCCGAGGACCGCCGAGGCGTCGGCTCGCGAACTCCTTACTTTTTCCATGATGGTTTGCGCAAAACGAATCATCTCGCGCGGGATCTGCGCCGGACGCGAGGTGGGCTTCAGACGCGGGTCTCGGTAGGCGGCGTCAGGCAGGCCGCGCTCGTGCAGCCAGTCGAGGAACGCGGCGCCGAGCTCCGCGCCGCGCGGCGCCCGGAAGCCGATCGAATAGGTGAAGCAGGGCTCGAGGGCGACGCCGTCATGGCGCCAGCCGGGAGGGACATACAGGAGATCCCCCGCTTCGACCACGTAGCTCTTGCCGCCGACACGCCAGCGCCGGCGCCCGGCTCCCTGCACAAGAAATACGTCGTAAGAATCGACGTGCGGACCGACCCCGCCGCCCCGCGTGGCGAAGCTCACCATCACGTCGTCGAGCCGCGCCTGCGGCACGAACTCGAAGCGGCGCAGCAACCGATCCGCAGCCTCGACATGAAGATTCACGCCGCTCACGAGCAGGGTCGAATTTGCCTTTTTGAGGGAAATGCGTTTGAAAGGCCCGTACGCGGTATTCCACCGCTTGCCCGAGCGTTGCACCAGACGGGATTCAACGTCATCGCGCGCGGCGAGCGCGGCAAGCGCATGCTCGTCGAGCACGCCACGGAATGCCGGCAGTGCACCGCGCACGAAAAGCGGGAGCTTCTGCCAATGCCGGCGCAGGAAAGTGCGCGGCGTCAAGCCGCCCAGCAAACGTAGCGTCATCCGGGAATTATAGGAGCGCGGTCTTGTCGCGACTGCGCGACGTGCGTGCGGCAAGCAGTTGTCAAATGAAAAATGATTTGGAATAGAATCGGCGCACATGCTGCAACCAGGACAAACTGCGCCGTCTTTCGCGCTTCCCGACGCCGACATGCAGACGGTGAGCCTGCAGGCGTTCCGCGGCAAGAAGCATGTGGTGATTTATTTCTACCCGCGCGACGGCACGCCCGGCTGCACCCTCGTGACCACCGATTTCTCCGACCACGAGGACCAGTTCGGCAAGTTCGACTGCGTGGTCCTCGGCGTGTCGCGCGATGACTGCCTCACCCACGCCGATTTCCGCGACAAGCACGGCGTCACCATCGCGCTGCTCTCCGATCCCGAAGGCGAGGTGTGCCGCAGATACGGGGTGCTGCAGGAAAAGCAGAGCGAGGACGGGGCGTGGCGCGAATGCCTGATCCGCTCCACCTTCGTCATCGACAAGAAGGGCGTCATCCGCCATGCCGCGTACGACGTCAAGCCGCGGGGCCACGCCGCCGAGGTCTACGACTTGGTGAAGCGCCTGCGCGTGTGAGTCCGGTCGGGGTCTGCCCGAACACCGTCGTTTCCGTGAAGATCGAGATGTACGACGCGCAAGGCGCGCTGCTGCAGGCCAGTCCTGAGCCGGTAACTTATCTGCACGGCGGCTACGGCGAGCTGCTCGAGGCGCTCGAGGCGGCGCTCGAAGGCAAGCATCCAGGCGAATCGATCAGAGTGCAGCTCGAGCCCGAGCAGGCGTTCGGCGAATACGATACCAAGCTGCTGCGCGTCGAGGCGGCGGCGCGCTACGGCGCGGGTCTCAGAATCGGCATGGAAGTCGAGGACGCGTTCGAAGGCGGCGCGCCGCGCCGCTATACCGTCACCGACCTCGCCGGCGACAAGGTAGTGCTCGATGCCAACCATCCGCTCGCGGGAATGGCGCTGCGTTTTTTTTGTACCATTACGGGGCTCCGCCGGGCAACGAAAGAGGAACTGAACCGCAGGGTATCATTGCCCTAGGCCGCCAGCAGACGGAGGCGTTCTATCGCTGCGATCCATGAGCACCGCCGGGCGGCGAAAAAAGCCGGCCTGCGCTACGTCACGGATGGCTCGAGCGGCATCCGGCGCCGGCGCGTCGGCGGCGGCTGGGCTTACTACGCGCCCGACGGCAGCAGAATCACCGATGACCAGGTCCGAAGACGGCTGAATGCCTTGGCGATCCCGCCGGGGTGGACCGATGTGTGGATCTGCCCGGATGCCGACGGCCATATCCAGGCCACGGCGCGCGATGCGCGCGGGCGAAAGCAGTACCGCTATCACCCTTCTTATCGCGACGCGCGCGACCAGTCGAAATTCCGCCGCATGCTGGAGTTCAGTGAAGTGCTGCCGATCCTGCGCGAGCGCCTCGAACGCGATCTGCGCGCGGCGACCTTGAGCCGGCGGCAGCTCCTCGCCGCGGTCGTCACGCTCCTCGACAAGACGTTGATCCGCGTCGGCAACGACGAATATGCGCGTTCGAACCGCTCGTACGGCCTTACCACGCTGCGCCGCCGCCACGTGCAGGTCGACGGCGCGATGCTGCGCTTCAGCTTCCGCGGCAAGAGCGGGGTCGAGCACATCGTGGCGCTCTCCGAGCCGCGGCTTGCGCACATCATCCAGCGGTGCCGCGACCTGCCCGGCGAGGAGCTGTTCCAGTACCTCGACGCCGCCGGCAAGCGCCAGTCGATCACCTCCGATGACGTCAATGCCTATCTGCGCGAGCTCACCGGGCGCGATGTCAGCGCCAAGGACTTCCGCACCTGGGGCGGCACCATGCTCGCTGCGGTCGAATTGCGGCGCATGGGCGTTGCCACCAGCCGCCGCGAAGCCGACCGCAACATCGTGCGGGCGATCGACGCCGTGTCGACGCGCCTCGGCAACACGCGTGCCGTGTGCAGGAAATACTACATACATCCCGTCCTGCTGGATGCTTATATGATGGGTGAGACGGTGCCGAGGCCGCCGCCGGTGAGCCGCGGCACGCAACGCACGCATCCCGGCGCCGCGTTGCGGCGCGACGAGGTCGCGGTGCTCGAATTTCTGGAACGGAGAACACAATGAACGCGTGCAAAGTCGCGCTTTTCGCGGGGCTCCTCGCCGCTGCGCCTGCCTGGGCGCAGACCATCGACCGCATCGAGAACCTCGCGCAGCAGGAGTTCCGCCTGCTTTCCGAGGACCTCGGCGGTGCGCTCAGCTATCACCCGCAGACCCCGACCACGCCGCTCGGGGTCACCGGCTTCGATGTCGGCTTCGCGCTGACCGGCGCGCGGCTGCACAATACCGGCGTGCTTGAGCGGGCGAGCTCGGACAGCGTGCCTAGCACGCTGCCGATTCCGACGCTGCGCGCGCACAAGGGCCTGCCCGCGGGTTTCGACGTCGGCGTCATGTATGCAGCGATCCCGGGCAGCAACATCAAGTACTACGGCGGCGAGCTGCGCTACGCCATCATCGAGGGCGATGCGGTCGCACCGGCGATCGGCGTGCGCGGCAGCCTCACCAAGCTGAGCGGCGTGGACCAGCTCTCACTGGACACGCGCGGCATCGATCTCTCGATCTCCAAGGGCTTCGCCTTGCTCACGCCCTATGCCGGAATCGGCAGGGTCTGGGTCAATAGCGATCCGAAAGGCATTGCGTCGCTGCATGGCGAGAAGTTCGGCCTCAACAAAGGCTTCGTCGGCGTCGGCACCAAGTTGCCCGTGATGAACGTCAACCTCGAGGCCGACAAGACGGGCGACGTCACCGCTTACAGCATCAAGGCGAGCATCCGGTTCTGACGGTGAACTGCGAGCTGTGCCGCCCGAGCGACGCGCTCATCGATGAAATGCTCGCGTACGTCCGCCACGACAGCAACTCGCTCAGCCGCGGCCATGTGCTGTGGTTTCGAAGCGCCACGTCGCCGACTTCTTCGACATGACCTCCGACGAGCAGGCCGCGGTGCTCGGGCTCCTCGACCAGGCGCGGCGCCTGACCGGCGAGCGGCACTCACCCGATGGCTACAACATCGGCGCGAACGTCGGGAAAGCCGCAGGCCAGTCGCGCATGCACGTCCACTTGCATCTCATTCCGCGCTATGCCGGCGACGTGCCCGACCCGCGCGGCGGCATTCGCCGCGTCCTGAAGCGCTGATCGCTAGCGCTCGTTCGGCCGGCCAAGCCAGGCGTTCCACAGCTTGCGCGCCGGATCGATCAGCTCGCTCGCCGTGAGGCCGACCGGACCGTTGCCGCTGCGCGCCAGCTCGTCCGCGGCGGCGCCGTGCAGATGCACGCCGAGCACGAGCGCCGATTCGCCGGTATGGCGCTGCGCAAGCAGGGAGCCGAGCAGGCCCGCGAGGATATCGCCCATCCCGGCGCTCGCCATGCCGGGATTGCCCGTGGCGTTGATGAACCAGTGACCGTCGCGCGCCACCATCACGCTGCCGTTGCCTTTCAGCACGACGTGAGCTTTGAATTCTTCCGCAAGGCGGCGCGCCGCGGCGACGCGGTCCGACTGGATGTCTGCGGTTGTCGTATTGAGCAGCCGCGCCGCCTCGGCGGGGTGCGGGGTCAGCAGCGTGTCGGCTTGCCGCCTCGCGCAGGCGCTGCGCAACTCGGCGCTCTCGGCCATCAGGTTCAGCGCGTCGGCATCGAGCACACACGCGATATCGCTGGCGAGCGCGGCGCCGACCAGGGTTTCGGCGCGCTCGCTCTCGCCGATGCCGGGCCCGGCGACGAGGGCGTCGAGCTCCTGGCCGAGCGCATCGTCGGGGTGGCGCAGCATGAGCTCCGGGGTGTGGGTGTCGACGCCGGGCGCCTGGTGATCGAGCAGCCCGACGTAGACCCGGCCGGCGCCGAGCTTCAAGGCTGCGCCTGCGGCGAGCAACGCCGCGCCGGTCATGCCTGCTGCGCCGCCGAGGATGGCCAGCGACCCGGCCATGCCCTTATGGAAGTTGCGCGGCCGCGGCCTGAGAACGCGGCGAAACAGCTCCGGGCTGGCGAGCCAGGCCGAAGGCCGCACCAGGCGCCTGGCATCGAGCTCGAGCTCCGCGACGCTGATCTCGCCGCAGTGATCGGGCCCATCGAGCGTGAGCAGCCCCGGCTTGAGCGCAATGAAGCTGAGGGTGTGAGTGGCGCGCACCGCGTGGCCCAGCACGCGCCCGGTATCGGCATCGATGCCGCTCGGGACATCGAGAGCGAGGATGGGGCAGCTCTGCTGGTTCGCGTAGTCCACCAGCCTTGCGAATTCGCCCGTGATCGGGCGCGTCAGCCCGATGCCGAACAGCCCGTCGACGATCAGCGCCCAGCGTTTGTCGCTCGGCAGCATCGCAGGATGCGCGACCTGGGCCACGGTGACGCGGAAAAACCGCTCGCGCAGGCGCTCGGCGCAGATTTTCGCATCGCCGCCGTTGTTGCCTGGCCCGGCGAGGACAAGGATGTCCTTGCTCGTGTCCGGAGCAAGGCGGGCCGCGGCGTCGGCAGCAGCGAGGCCGGCGCGCTCCATCAGCGCCGGCGTCACTTCGCCCGCGGCCTGCTCGATGCGGCGAATGTCGGCGGTCAGGTAGATCGGCGCGGACACGGCGTCATTGTAAGCACAGCGCTCGCGCGCGGCCGCCCGGCCTGCTCGCCCGGCGCCCTGGCTGGAACGTCATTTCTGCGTCGCGCCGATCAGCGCGTCGCGGGCAGCCAGGTCCAAGCCGGGGAACACGGTGATCAGCGCGATGCACAGCACCATCATGAAAAAGAAGGGCAAGGAAGCGAGCGCGACGTAATTGCTGTCGCGGCCGGCCATCGTCTGCAGCACGAAAATGCTGACGCCGAGCGGCGGCGTCAGTTCGGCGATTTCCGCCAGCAGCACGATGAAGATGCCGAACCACACCAAGTCGAAGCCCGCCTTCTCGACCATCGGGATGACGATCGAGGTGGTCAGCACGATCAGTCGAGATGCCGTCGAGCGCGGTGCCAAGCAGGATGTGGATGCCGGCGGAGGGCCGCGATCAGCGTGCACTTGTGGGGCTCGATCGACGCCACCGCGAGAAACATTCTTATGTTCACTGCAACTCCTGCTTTGCGGGTGCGGGAATCTTAGCTTACTTGCCGCAATACAGCGTCGGCGAGGGCGAGCGATGCCGTCAGCCCAGGCGACTCGATGCCGAACAGATGCACCAGCCCGCGCACGCCGTGCTCGCGCGGCCCCTGAATGCGGAAATCGGATGCCGGCTCGCTCGGTCCCGCGGTCTTCGGCCTGATGCCGGAGTAGCCTGGCCGCAGCGCGCCGTCGGGAAGCGCGGGCCAGTAGCGCCGGATCGCGGCGTAGAAGCGCTCGGCACGACGCGGGTCGACGTCGTAGCCGATGCGCTCAACCCATTCGACGTCGGGGCCGAAGCGGGCCTGGCCGGCGAGGTCGAGCGTCAAGTGCACGCCGAGGCCGCCTGGCTCGGGCACCGGGTAGATGAGGCGCGAAAACGGTGCGCGGCGCGCGAGCGAGTAGTAATTGCCTTTCGCGTAGAACTCGCCCGGCGCGAACTGCTGCGGATAGCCTCCGATGCTTTTCGCCACCGTCGGCGCCCTCAGCCCGGCGCTGTTGACAAGGATATTCGTCTTTATTTTTTCGCTGCCGACCTGCAGGACGAATCCGTCGGCAACCGCCGTGGCGCTATCGAGAGCGCTCCTGAAGGCGAGCATCGCCCCGTGCGCCTCGGCATCGCCGAGGTACGCGAGCATCAGCGCGTGGCTGTCGATGATGCCTGTCGAGGGCGAGTACAGCGCGGCGACGCAGTGCAGCTCGGGCTCGAGCGCGAGCGCCTGCTCGCGCGTCATCCACACCACGTCGGTGACGCCGTTGGCGTGCGCTTTCTTCTGGATTTCCTGCAGCTCAGGCAGCTGTTTTTCGTCGGTGGCGACGATCAGCTTGCCGCTGCGCCGGTGCGGGACGCCGTGCGCGACGCAGTACTCGTAAAGAAGCCGGTTTCCCTGCACGCAGCTCGTCGCCTTGAGGCTGCCTTTCGGGTAATAGATGCCAGCATGGATGACTTCCGAGTTGCGCGAGCTGGTGTGCGTGCCGATCGCATCCTCGCCCTCCAGGATGACGACTTCGCGGCCCGCCGTGGCCAGGGCGCGCGCCACCGCGAGGCCGACCACGCCCGCGCCGATGACGACCGACTCTACGCTTTCCAAGTTAGGATGCGATTGTAATGGCTGAGCCACGCAATTTCGGCCGCTGGCAGTTGTGGATCGATCGCGGCGGAACCTTCACCGACATCGTTGCGCGCCGGCCGGACGGCTCGATCGCCACGCACAAGCTGCTCTCCGAGAATCCCGGGCGCTACGCGGATGCGGCGCTCGCCGGTATCCGCAAGATCCTCAATTTGAACGAAGGCGAACCGATCCCGGCGGAGCGGATCGAAGCGGTAAAGATGGGCACCACCGTCGCCACCAACGCGCTGCTTGAGCGCAAGGGCGAACCCACGGTGCTGTTCATCACGCGCGGCTTCCGCGATGCGCTGCGCATCGCCTACCAGAACCGCCCGCGGCTCTTCGAGCGGCACATCGTGCTGCCGGAGATGCTCTATGCGAGGGTTTTTGAGGTCGAGGAAAGAATCGGGGCGAGGGGAGAGGTCCTTTCGCCGCTTGCTTTTCGACAGACCCAAGAGGATCTGGAAAAGGCGTACGGCGAGGGATTCCGCTCGATCGCGATCGTTTTCATGCACGGCTACCGCTTCCCGCAGCACGAAAGCCGCGTGGCGGAGCTTGCGCGCAAAACGGGGTTCACGCAGATTTCGGTGTCGCATCGCGTCAGCCCGCTGATGAAGCTCGTGGGCCGCGGCGATACGACGGTGGTTGACGCCTACCTGTCGCCGATCCTCAGGCGCTACGTCGACCGGGTCGCCGCCGACCTCGAAGACGTGCGGCTGCTGTTCATGCAGTCAAGCGGCGGCCTCACCGACGCGCGCCGCTTCCAGGGCAAGGATGCGATCCTGTCGGGGCCGGCGGGCGGCATCGTCGGCGCAGTTCGAACCTCCCTCGCCGCGGGATTCGACCGCATCATAGGCTTCGACATGGGCGGCACCTCCACCGACGTGTCGCATTACGCCGGGGAGTTCGAGCGCGAATTCGAGACGCGGGTCGCCGGCGTGCGGATGCGCGCGCCGATGATGAGCATCCACAGCGTTGCCGCCGGCGGCGGCTCGGTCCTGCATTTCGACGGTGCGCGCTATCGCGTCGGCCCGGATTCGGCCGGGGCGAACCCGGGCCCTGCTTGCTACCGGCGAGGCGGCCCGCTCACCGTCACGGACGCAAACCTGATGCTGGGCAAGATCCAGCCGGGGTATTTTCCGCATCTCTTCGGCGCGGACGGCAATCAGCCTTTGGATTGCGCAAGCGTGAAAGCCAAGTTTTCGGAACTGACTGCGCGAATCGCCGACGGCCGTTCTCCCGAGCAGGTCGCCGCAGGCTTCATCCAGATCGCGGTCGGCAACATGGCGAACGCGATCAAGCACATCTCGGTGCAGCGCGGCCACGACGTCACCGGCTACACGCTGTGCTGCTTCGGCGGCGCGGCGGGCCAGCACGCCTGCCTGGTGGCCGATGCGCTCGCCATCACGCGAGTGTTCATTCATCCCTACGCCGGGGTGCTCTCGGCCTACGGCATGGGGCTCGCCGACCAGACCGCGATGCGCGAGCAGGCTCTCGAAGTGAAACTGCAGGGCGAAGCTGCCTTGGAGGACGCTGCCGAGAAGCTGGCGAGCGACGCGCGCGACAGCCTGATCGCTCAAGGGGTCTCGCCCGAGCGGGTGCGCGTGCTGCGGCGCGCCCACCTCAAGTACGAAGGCACCGACACCGCGCTCATCGTGGCGCTCGGCACGATGGCCGACATGGCGGCCCGGTTCGAGGCCGCGTACCGCAAGCAGTTCAGCTTCCTGATGCCAGGCAAGCCCCTGATCGTCGAGGCGGTGTCGGTAGAGGCGATCGCTCCGGGGGAAGTTCACGCAGAGGAAAAAATTGGCGAGAGCCGCGACGCTAAACCGGTTGAAACCGTCCGCATGTTCACGCTCGGCGAGTGGCGCGCGGCGCCGCTCTATCGGCGCGAGGACCTCGGCCCGGGCAAGCGCATCGAGGGCCCGGCGATCATTGCCGAAGCCCATGCGACGACCGTGGTCGAGCCCGAGTGGCACGCGACCGTCACCTCGCTCAGCCATCTCGTATTGGAGAGGACTAAGCCGCGCGAAACGCGTGCGGCGCTGGGGACCAGCGTCGACCCGGTGATGCTCGAGATCTTCAACAGCCTCTACATGTCGATCGCCGAGCAGATGGGGCTGCGGCTGCAGAACACCGCCTACTCGGTGAACATCAAGGAACGGCTCGACTTCTCCTGCGCGCTGTTCGACGCCGAAGGCAACCTGATCGCCAACGCGCCGCACATGCCGGTGCACCTGGGCTCGATGGGCGAATCGGTGAAGACCGTGATCCGCCTCAATGCCGGCAAGATGAAGCCCGGGGATGTCTACGTCCTGAACGCCCCCTACAACGGGGGTACGCACCTGCCTGATGTCACCGTAATAACGCCCGTTTTTGGTGCTGAAAAAGAGATCCTGTTTTACGTGGGATCCAGGGGCCATCATGCGGACATCGGGGGCATCACCCCGGGCTCGATGCCGCCCGGGTCGAAAGTCGTCGAGGAAGAGGGCGTTCTCATCGACAACTTTCTGCTGGTCGAGCAAGGCCGCTTTCGGGAGAAGGCAGCGCTGGCGCTGCTCAGCTCCGGCAGGTACCCGGTGCGCAACGTCCAGCAGAACATCGCCGATCTGAGGGCGCAGGTCGCCGCCAACGAAAAAGGCGTGCAGGAATTGCGGCGCATGGTGGAGCATTTCGGGCTCGACGTGGTGCGCGCGTATATGCGCCACGTGCAGGACAACGCGGAGGAATCGGTACGGCGGGTGATCGGCGTGCTGAAGGACGGAGAGTTTGATTTGCCGCTCGATAATGGAGCGCATATCCGCGCCCGCATTCATATCGGAGAGGACCGGCGCAGCGCACGCATCGATTTCACCGGCACCTCGGCGCAGCTGCCGAACAATTTCAACGCCCCGGCCGCCGTGTGCATGGCGGCGGTGCTGTACGTATTCCGTACGCTCGTCGAAGACGATATTCCGCTCAACGCGGGATGCCTGAAGCCCCTCGAGGTGCTGATTCCGCAGGGATGCATGCTGCGGCCGCGCTACCCGGCCGCAGTGGTCGCCGGGAACGTGGAAACCTCGCAATGCATCACCGATGCGCTCTACGGCGCACTCGGCGTGCTGGCCGCTTCGCAAGGAACGATGAACAACTTCACCTTCGGCAACGAGCGCTACCAGTACTACGAAACGGTCGCCGGCGGCTCGGGCGCCGGTCCGGGCTTCGACGGCGCCGACGTGGTGCAGACGCACATGACCAATTCGCGCCTCACCGATCCCGAGGTGCTCGAGTGGCGCTTCCCGGTGCTGCTCGAGAGCTTCGCGATCCGCGACGGATCTGGCGGGGCGGGACGCTGGCGCGGCGGCCACGGCGCGGTGCGGCGCATCCGGTTTCTTGAGCCGATGACTGCGGCGATCCTTTCGGGGCGCCGCCTGGTGCGCCCGCACGGCCTGGCCGGAGGCGGGCCCGGCATGCCCGGGCGCAACTATGTGCTCCGAGCCGGCGGCAAGCGCGACGAGCTCGGACCTTTCGACCAGACCGACATGGCGGCGGGCGACGTTTTCGTGATCGAGACGCCGGGGGGCGGCGGCTACGGACCGGCCGCCTAATATAATAGGGCGGAAAGAATGCGCCCCAACGCCGTCTACTCGAAGTCCGGAAAGGGTGTCCAGGAAGCTTCCGGCAAGACGAGCCTTCTGAAGCGCGAGCACCGCGCGGTGCTCACTGCGATCGATGGCAGGGCGACGCTCGCCGATGTCGCGCAGAAAAGCGGCAACGAGTACGACGCCGAGTTCCAGCGGCTGATCGGCCAGCTCGACAAGGACGGATTCATCCGCGAGGTATCGCCGGGTTCGGGGGCCGCTCCCGCCGCGGGACCCACCAAGCCGGCCGGCAAGCCCGATACGGCCATCGATCTGGATTTCAGCCAGATCGCCTCGTCGCAGAAGGCCAATACCGCGGCGCTACCAACACGACGTCCGCCGCCACCGAAAGCGCCTGCGGTCGATATGGCTGCCAAGGCGGCAGCCGAGCGGCGCGCGAAGGAGCAGGAATCCGCGCTTTTGCGCGCGCGGCAGGAGGCCGAGGAAAAAGCGCAGGCCGAGCGCGAGCGCCATCGCGCCGAAGCAGAGGCCAAGGTGCGCGCCGAGACCGAAGCCAAGCTGCGCGTCGAGGCCGAGAAAAAGCTGCGTGAAGAGGCGGCGCACAAGGTGCGCGCAGAGGCTACGGCCAAGGCGCAAGCCGACGCCGCGCACGTCAAGACGGTGCGCATCGCCTCCGAACAGAAGGCGCACCTGGAGGCGGAGCGGCGCATCAAGGAGGCGGCCGAGCAGGCGCGCCGCGAGGCCGAGGAGAAAGCGCGGCACGAGCAGGAAGAGCTGCGCAAGCGCCTCGAGGAAGAGCGCAGGGCTCGCGAGGAGGCTGAGCGCAAGGCGCGCGAGCAAGCCGAGCGCATCCGCAAGGAAGCCGAGGAGCAGGCGCGCGAGCAAGCCGAGCGCATCCGCAAGGAGGCCGAGGAGCAGGCGCGCGAGCAAGCCGAGCGCATCCGCAAGGAGGCCGAGGAACAGGCGCGGCGCGAGGCTGAGTCGCTGCGCCAGCAGATCGAGGAAGAGCGCAAGGCGCGCGAAGAGACCCAGCACAGGGCGCGCGAAGAAATCGCGCGCGCGCGCATGGAGGCCGACGAGCGTGCGCGCCGCGCCGAGGAGCGCAAGCACAAGCAGTCCGAGCCCCCCGCGGAGGCGCCGCCGCCACCCCCGCGGCCGCAACCGGCCCCCGGCGGCGACAAGTTTGCCGATTCTCTGTTCGCCGATCTCGACTCCTTCAACAAGCGCGAGGAGCAAAGCCGCAAGGAGGACGAGGAAACCGAGCGCGCGAAGAACGAGGAAAGGCTGCGCAGGGCGCGCGAGCTGGAGGAGTTGAGGGCCAGGGAAGAGGAGGAGCAGCGCAAGGCGGAGGAAAAGCAGCTTGCGCGCGAGGAGGAAGAGCGCAGGAGCAAGGAGGAGGAGGAGCGCCTCGCGCGCGAGAACGAGGAAAGAGACCGCAAGTTCCGCGAAGAGGAAGGCCAGCGCGCGCGCGAGTCCGAGGAGCGCTTGCGCAAGGCGAAGGAAGACGAGATGCGAGCCGCGAAGACCCGCGCCGGCGCGCCTTCCGCCGACACCTCGCTGCAGGACCGGCGGGCGAAGGCAATGAAGCGGGGACCGGGCGTCGCCGCGGCCTACAAGCGCCAGGAGAGGAATTGGGGCAAGCCGGTAACGATCACGCTCCTCGTGATCCTCGGCGCGGCGCTTGGCGCGCTGCACGTCATACCGATCTCGACCGCCGACTACGAGAAGGCGGCGCGCGAGGCGCTGGGCCAGCCGGTGACGATCGCCTCCGGCAGGGTCTCGCTATTGAGGGGAGTGCATTACGTGTTCAAGGATGTTCGCATCGGCGAGCGCGTCAGGATCGCCGAGGCGCGCGCCTTTCCGGAGCTCGAGGCGCTGTTCGACGAAAAAAAGATCTTCAAGCGCATCGAGCTGGAGGGCGCCACGCTGCCGCAGGACGTGCTCGGCGAGGCTTTGTTTGCCAAGGCGAACGGGGAGAACTTCAGGGTCGGCCGCGTCGTGGCGAAGCAGCTGAAGCTCGAGGGACCGCTGCCGCTTTTGCCGCTCGATGTCGACGTGGCGCTCGACCCCGCGGGCGCGCTGCGCGTGGTCTCGCTCGCCGGGCCCGAAAACCTGGTGGCTAATCTTTCGTACAGGGGCTCAGAGCTCGAGTTCGAGATGAGCGCCACCAGCTTTGCGCTGCCCATCGCGCCGGAGCTGTCGCTCGGCCAGTTCGGCATGAAGGGCACGATCACGCGCCGCGGCATGAACATCTCGGCGTGGGACGGCGCGGTGCTGAACGGCAACGTCTCGGGCACCGCCCAGGTGCGCTGGGGCGGCACCTGGAACGTGGAAGGCGTGGTCACCGCGCGCGGCATCAACGCCGCGGTATTCGCGCCGGCGCTGCTCTCGGAAGGCCGCGGCGGGGGCACCGGCAGGTTCTGGATGACCGGCAGCGAGCCGGCCAAGCTCGCTTCGGGCGGCCGTCTGGAAGGCAACTTCACCGTCAACAAGGGCGTGCTCGGCAGCTTCGACTTGTCGAGTGCCATCCAGACGGGGGGGCGGCAGGTCACCGGCCGGACGCGCTTTACCGAGATGAGCGGGCAGGCGACCTACAACGCCGGCGCGGTGGCGCTGCGCAACGTCAGCATCGGCGCCGGGGCGCTCAACGCCGGCGCGAGCGCGGATATCGCGCAGAGCGGCGCGCTGTCCGGGCGCATCGTCATCGACATCAGGACCTCGACGCAGGCGCTGCGCTCGATCCTGATGCTGGGCGGCACGGTGAAGGAGCCGCAGGTAACGAACTAGTGCCCCAAATTCTCCGCCTCCGAGGACCGCGCGCGGCTTCGGAGTTCCGCCTCGCCAAGCTGCTCGCATCCCTGCGGAAACTCGACCCCGGCGTGCGCTCCGTCGCGGCCGGGTTCTGGCATTTCGTCGAGGTGGAGGGCGCGCTCGGCGAACGCGAGGCGAAGGTCCTCGAGCGGCTGCTTGACTATGGCCCTGCGCCGGAGCCGGAGCTCGGCACGCTGTTTCTCGTCGTTCCCCGGCTCGGCACCGTCTCGCCGTGGTCGTCCAAGGCGACCGACATCGCGCGCAACTGCGGCCTGTCGCGCGTACGGCGCATCGAGCGGGGTACGGCGTATCACGTCGCTTCCAGCCGCCCGGAATTCGCCGCGCTGCTGCACGATCGAATGACCCAAACCGTGCTCAAGTCGTTCGACGATGCAGCACGCCTTTTCGAGCATGTCGCGCCGCGCCCGATGCAGCTCATCGCGCTGCGGGAGCTGGCGCAGGCGAACGTACAGCTCGGGCTTGCCTTGAGCGACGATGAGCTGGAATACCTCGAGCGGGCTTATCGCCGCCTTGGGCGCGACCCCACGGATGTCGAGCTCACCATGTTCGCGCAGGCGAACTCCGAGCATTGCCGGCACAAGATCTTCAACGCCGACTGGATCGTCGACGGCGCGAAGCAGCCGCAGTCGCTGTTCGCGATGATCAAGCACACGCATGGCGTGCATCCGGGCGGCACGCTGGTGGCGTACGCCGATAACGCGGCGATCCTGGAGGGCCGCGTGGCGCAACGGTTTTACCCCGATGAGAAGGAAACCTACCGCAAACATGCCGAGCTGACGCACACGGTCGTGAAGTGCGAGACGCACAATCACCCGACGGCGATCTCGCCGTTTCCCGGCGCGGCGACCGGCGCCGGCGGCGAGATCCGCGACGAAGGCGCCACCGGGCGGGGGGCAAAGCCGAAAGCCGGCCTGGTCGGCTATTCGGTGTCGCATCTGCGCATCCCGGGCGCGGCGCAGCCGTGGGAACAGAACGACCCGGGCACGCCTGAGCGCATCGCCTCGGCGCTCGATATCATGCTCGAAGGCCCGATCGGCGCCGCGTCGTTCAACAACGAGTTCGGCCGGCCCAGCCTGTGCGGCTACTTCCGCACGTTCGAAGCCGAGGCGGCCGGCGTCGTGCGGGGCTATCACAAGCCGATCATGCTGGCAGGTGGCCTGGGCAACCTGCGCGCCGGGCACTCGGCCAAGGCGCCGCTGCCGGCGGGCACGCTCCTCCTGCAGCTCGGCGGCCCCGGCATGCTGATCGGCATGGGCGGCGGCGCCGCCTCCTCGATGGGCGCCGGCGCGAACGTCGCGGAGCTGGATTTCGATTCGGTGCAGCGCGGCAATGCCGAGATCCAGCGCCGCGCGCAGCAGGTGATCGACCGCTGCTGGCAGCTCGGCGATGCCAACCCGATCCTCTCGATCCACGACGTCGGCGCCGGCGGCCTGTCGAACGCGGTGCCCGAGATGATGCATGCGGCAGGCCGCGGCGCGCGAGTGTCCTTGAGGGATATCCCGGTGCAAGACACCGGCATGTCCCCGCGCGAGATCTGGTGCAACGAGGCGCAGGAACGATATGTGCTCGCGGTTTCACCGCAAGATCTTCCAAGGTTCAAAGAGGTTTGTGATCGGGAGCGCTGCCCCTTTGCCGTCCTCGGCAGCGCGACCGACGACGGCACGCTGCTCGTCCACGATTCGTATTTCAAGAACGACCCCGTCGACATCGACCTGTCGGTGGTGCTCGGCAAGCCGCCGAAGATGCTGCGCGAGGCGCGCCGCGCGGCGCCGGCGAGCATCCCGTTTTCGCTGGAGAAGGTCTCGCTTCACGGTGCCGCGCACCGCGTGATGCGCCACCCTGCGGTCGCCGACAAGACCTTCCTCGTCTGCATCGGCGATCGCACGGTCGGCGGGCTGTGCGCGCGCGACCCGTGCGTCGGTCCCTGGCAGGTGCCGGTTGCCGACTGCGCCGTGACCCTGCTCGACTACGACGGCTACGCGGGCGAGGCCTTCGCCATCGGCGAGCGCACGCCGCTCGCGCTGCTCGACGCCCCGGCCTCGGGCCGCATGGCCGTCGGGGAGGCGATCACGAATCTCGCGGCGGCGCGCATCGCCTCGCTCGGCAGCGTGAAGCTTTCGGCCAACTGGATGGCCGCCGCCGGCTATCCCGGAGAGGACGCCGCGCTCTACGACACGGTACGCGCGGTGGCGCTCGAGCTTTGCCCGGCGCTCGGCGTGTCGATCCCGGTGGGCAAAGACTCCCTGTCCATGCGCACCGCCTGGGACGCAAAGGAAGTGGTCGCGCCGCTGTCGCTCATCGTCTCGGCCTTCGCGCCGGTCGAAGACGCGCGCGGCACGCTCACCCCGCAGCTGCGCAGTGACGCAGGCGACACCGAACTGGTGCTCGTCGACCTCGGCCGCGGCAAGAACCGCCTTGGCGGATCGATCCTGGCGCAGGTCCACGCCGCGCTGGGCGATGCCTGCCCCGATCTCGACGATCCGGCGCTGCTCAAGAATTTCTTCGCCGCGCTGCAGAAGCTGGCGCCGCTCCTCCTCGCGTACCACGACCGGTCCGACGGCGGGCTGTTCGCCACCGTCTGCGAGATGTCGTTTGCCGGGCATTGCGGCGTGACGCTCAACATGGATTCGCTCAGCTTCGACCCGGCGGCGGACGAGGTCGACGCGTTCAAGCGCGGCGACGACGAGCAGCTTGCGGGCCGCGCCAAGGACCGGGTAGTGGCCGCCCTGTTCTGCGAGGAGCTGGGCGCGGTGCTGCAGATCCGCGCCTCGGATCGCCCGCGCGTGATGCAGATCTTGCGCGACGCAGGACTCGGCGAGTGCTCGCACCTCATCGGCCAGCTCAACCCGCGCGACGAGATCCGCATCACGCGCAACGGCAAGCAGCTCTACTCGAACAAGCGCGACCACGTGCAGCGCACCTGGAGCGAGACCACGTGGCGCATGCAGGCGCTGCGCGACCACCCGGAATGCGCGCGGGAGGAATTCGATCGCATCATCGATCCCAACGATCCAGGGCTCTCGGTCGCGCTGACCTTTGATGCGAGCGAAGTCCTTGTCGCCCGGGGGGCGCGCCCGCGCGTGGCAATACTGCGCGAGCAAGGCGTGAACGGCCAGGTCGAGATGGCGGCGGCATTCGACCGTGCCGGCTTCGAGGCGGTGGACGTGCACATGACCGACCTCATCGCCGGCCGCGCCTCGCTGGCGGGATTCAAGGGTTTTGCCGCCGGCGGCGGATTTTCCTACGGCGATGTGCTGGGCGCCGGCCGCGGCTGGGCCAGCACGATCCTGTTCAACTCCAGGGTGCGAACCGAGTTCGAGCAGTTCTTCGCGCGCCGCGATACGTTCGCGCTCGGCGCCTGCAACGGCTGCCAGATGATGGCGGCGCTAAAGGAGCTGATCCCGGGCGCCGAGCATTGGCCGGCATTCGTGAGGAACCGCTCCGAGCAGTTCGAAGCGCGCCTGGTGATGGTCGAGATCACGCCGAGCCCTTCGCTTTTCTTCGACGGCATGGCCGGGAGCCGCATGCCCATCGTCACCGCCCATGGCGAAGGCCGCGCCGAGTTTCCGGGAAATTTCGTTCAACAAGCCTGGGTGGCCATGCGTTATGTCGACAACTGCGGCCGCGTCACCGAAACCTACCCCTACAATCCGAGCGGCTCGCCGCGGGGCATCACCGGCCTCACCACGCCGGACGGTCGCTTCACCATCGTGATGCCGCACCCGGAACGGGTGTACCGCAACGTGCAGCTTTCGTGGTCGCCTGAGCGCAGCGCGGAGGATTCGCCCTGGATGCGCGTATTCCGGAACGCGCGAAAATGGGTGCAATGAGAAATCTTTTCATTCGAAGAGATTGAGCACGCCGTCCAGGCCGGACCAGTTGAGCGCGCAGCTCGCCTGCTCGCGCACCACCGGCATGGCGCGGAACGCGATCGACACGCCGGCCTCGGCCATCATCTTGAGGTCGTTTGCGCCGTCGCCGATGGCGACGGTCTGCTCCTTGCGGGCCTTCAGCTCATTCGCGACGCTGCGGAACTTGGCCGCTTTCGCTTCGGCTTCGACGATGTCGCCGATCACGCGCCCGGTCAGCCTGCCGCGCTCGACGCCGAGCACGTTGGAAACCGTGTAGTCCATGTCGAGGCGCGCCTTGAGCCGCTCGGTGAAGAAGGTGAAGCCGCCAGAGACCAAAAGCACCTGCACGCCGTGCCGCTTGCACTCCGCAAGCAGCCGCTCGGCGCCGGCAGTGAGCCGGAGCCGCTCGTCGTAGACGCGGCCGAGCGCGGATTCCTCGAGCCCCTGCAGCAGCGCCACGCGCCGGCGCAGGCTCTCCGTGTAGTCGATCTCGCCGCGCATCGCCTGCGCGGTGATCGCCGCGATCTCGCGCTTCTTGCCTGCCAGCTCGCCCAGCTCGTCGATGCACTCGACGGTGATCAGCGTCGAGTCCATGTCCATGGCGAGGAGCTTGAGATCGGCGAAGCGCCGGCCCTCGGGCACGAAGGCATGGTCGATCTCGTGCTTCTCGCAAAAGGCGGCGATTGAGTCGCTCGGCGCGGCATCGCGCAAGCGCCAGGCGCGCGCGGCGATTCTCTCGATGCGCGTCGTTCCGGCCAGGCGCGCCACCGCCGGGACCAGCCCCTCTTCAAGCGCAGGGCTCTGCAGAACCAGGTTCATGCCGCGAGTTGGTGAAGGATCTCTTTCACGGCTTGCGCCCGCTCGGGCCACGCCGGCAGCTTGGCCTCGACGCGGATGCGTTCCGGACCGACGAGGCGCGCGTTGCGTCGCCCGCGCACGAACTCGATCACCTTGCCGCCGTCGAGCGGCGGGTTCTTCACGAACTGCAGCTGCACGGCCTCGTGGGTCGCGTCGACGCGCGCAACGCCGAGCGGCCGCGCCGCGATGCGCACCTGGTGGCACTCGAGCAGCGCGCGCGCCGGCTCGGGCAGCTCGCCGAAGCGGTCGACGAGCTCCTCGCGCAGGGCCTCGAGCTGCTCGCGCGCGTCGGCATCGGCGAGCCGCTTGTAGAGCGCGAGCCGCTCCTGCACGTCGCTGCAGTAGGCTGCGGGCAACAACGCCGGCACGTGGAGATTGACTTCGGTATTGAGATCGAAATCCTTTTCGAGCGCTGGCGCGCGGCCTGACCTCAAAGCGCGTACCGCGCGCTCGAGCATGCGCGCGTAGAGCGAGAAGCCCACTTCCTGGATCTCGCCGGACTGCGCTTCGCCGAGCACCTCGCCGGCGCCGCGGATCTCGAGGTCGTGCATCGCGAGGTAAAAACCGGAGCCGAGCTCCTCCATCTGCTGGATCGCCTCTAGGCGCTTCTTCGCCTGCGCGCCCAGAGCATCCTCGGGCGGCGTCAGAAGATAGGCGTAGGCCTGGTGGTGCGAGCGGCCCACGCGGCCGCGCAGCTGGTGCAGCTGCGCCAGGCCGAACTTGTCGGCACGGTGGATGACGATGGTGTTGGCGGTCGGGATATCGATCCCGGTCTCGATGATCGTCGAGCACAGCAGCACATTGGAGCGCTGCGCGGTGAATTCGCGCATCACGCGCTCGAGCTCGCGCTCGCGCATCTGGCCGTGCGCCACCGCGATGCGCGCCTCGGGCAGCAGCCGGGTGAGGCGCTCGCGCATGCGCTCGATGCTGTCGACCTCGTTGTGCAGGAAGAAGATCTGCCCGCCGCGCTTGAGCTCGCGCAGCACCGCCTCGCGAATGAGGCCCTCCGACCAGGGCGCGACGAAAGTCTTGATCGCGAGCCGCTTCTCGGGCGCGGTGGCGATCACCGAGAAATCGCGAATTCCCTCCAACGACAATGCGAGCGTGCGCGGGATCGGCGTCGCGGTGAGGGTAAGAACGTCGACCTCGGCGCGCAGGCGCTTCAGCGCCTCCTTCTGGCGCACGCCGAAGCGGTGCTCCTCGTCGATGATCACCAGCCCCAGGCCGGAGAACTTCATGTCCTTGGCGAGCAGCTTGTGCGTGCCGATGACGATGTCCACCTCCCCCGAGGCGAGCTGCCCGATGATCCGATTTGCCTCTTTCGAGCTTCTGAAACGCGACAACTCGGCGATCCGCACCGGCCACTCGGCAAAGCGATCGGCAAAAGTCTGCAGATGCTGCTCGGCGAGGAGCGTCGTCGGGCAAAGGACCGCGACCTGCTTGCGGTCGGCGATGGCGACGAACGCGGCGCGCAACGCGACCTCGGTCTTGCCGAAGCCCACGTCGCCGCACACCAGCCGATCCATCGGCTTGCCGGCGGCCATGTCGGCGATCACCGCCTCGATCGCCGCCGCCTGGTCGGGCGTCTCCTCGAAGCCGAAGCCCTCGGCGAAGGCCTCGAGGTCGTGCTGCTTGATGCCGAAGGCGTGGCCGTGGCGCGCGGCGCGCCGCGCGTACAGCGCGAGCAGCTCGGCGGCAGTGTCGCGCACCTGCTTCGCGGCGCGCGCCTTGGCCTTGTCCCATTCGCCGCTTCCCAGCTTGTGCAGCGGCGCCTCCTCGGGCTGCGCGCCGCTGTAGCGGCCGATCACGCCGAGCTGCGACACCGGCACATAGAGCTTGTCGCCTCCTTGATACTCCAGGAGAAGGAACTCGCCCTGGCCGTCCTCCAGCTCCAGATTGAGCAATCCCTGGTAGCGGCCGATGCCGTGCTGCTCGTGCACGACCGGGTCGCCGACCTTCAGCTCCGAGAGGTCGCGCAGCATCCCCTCGATCGAAGTGCGCGCCTCGGCTTTGCGCGCGCGCCGGCGCACGACACCCGCGTAGAGCTCGGCCTCGGTGACGATCGCCCAGCCTTCGGCGGGCACCATGAAGCCGCGCGCCAAGGGGGAGACGCAGAGCACAAAAGACCTGTCTCCCGACTGGAATTCCTGAAAGTCCCTGCACGAGCCCGGCTTGAGGCCGTACTCGGCGAAGGCGCTCGCCATCGTTTCGCGCCGGCCGGGCGACTCTGCGGCCACCATCACGCGCAGATTCGATGTGTCGAGGAAGCGTTTGAGCGCGGCAAGCGGATCCTGCGCGCGGCGGTCCACGGCGACCCCCGGCAGCGGCGGCGCGATCACGCCGTCGTCCGGGTCCTCCTCCCGGTCGTGAAAATCGATGCGCGGGTGCTCGCGCAGCCGCAGGTAGAACTCTTCGGCCGGCACGAAGAGCTGCGGCGGCGGCAGCAGCGGCCGGTTGGGGTCGCCGCCCTGCAGCGTGAAGCGCGAGCTCGCCTCGCGCCAGAAGTCCTCGATCGCGCTCGACACGTCGTGGTGCAGCGCGACGCTGCAGCCTTGCGGAAGATAGTCGAAAAGCGTCGCGGCCGCTTCGAAGAACAGCGGCAGATAGTACTCGACGCCGGCGGCCGGCACGCCGTTCGAGACGTCCCGGTACAGGGATTTCTTCGACGGATCGCCTTCGAACAGCTCGCGCCAGCGGCTGCGGAACCGCGCGCGGCCCGCCTCATCGAGCGGAAACTCGCGCGCCGGCAGCAGCCGGATTTCCTGCACCGCGTAGAGCGTGCGCTGCGTGTCGACGTCGAACGTCTTGATCGCGTCGATCACCTCATCATCCAGGTCGAGGCGGTAGGGCAGCGCGCTGCCCATCGGAAACAGATCGATCAGCCCGCCGCGGAAGCAGAATTCTCCGGTCGCGACGACTTGGGTGACGCTCTGGTAGCCCGCGACCGCCAGTTGTTCTCTTAACGAATCCAGCGCAAGCTTTTCCTGGGTCCTTAGGGAAAACGTGCGGCCGGCAATGTACGCAGGCGGGCATAGCCGCACCAGCGCGGTCGGCGCCGGCACGACGGCCACGTCGAACTCGCCGCGCTGGATCCGGTACAGGGTCGCGAGCCGCTCCGACACCAGGTCGTGGTGCGGCGAGAACTGGTCGTAAGGCAGCGTCTCCCAGTCGGGCAGCAGGCAGACCCGCAACCCGGGGGAGAACCACGCGAGCTCCTCGAGCAGGCGCTGCGCATCGAGCGCGGCGGCGGTGATCACCGCCAGGGGCTTCTCCGAGCCCGCCAGGCGCGATAGGGCGAGCGCGTCCGAAGAGCCGGACAGCCGGGTGTAGCGCCTGCGCGCGGGAAGTGAATCGCGATGCATCGGAGGAGAAACCGTGTAATTATATCGTCCTGAATTTACAAGAACTTTGCCTTGCCTCTGTTTGCCTTGATCCCGGCCGCCGGTAGCGGCACGCGCCTCGCCGGCGAGCGGCCCAAGCAATACGCGG
>Ga0209471_1000556_pt1 | contig 24400 bp, 23 predicted proteins | sample GraSoiAngelo_128_FD_185885 | JGI IMG/M metagenome (GOLD analysis project Ga0209471, IMG submission 185885) | Grasslands soil microbial communities from the Angelo Coastal Reserve, California, USA - 14_0927_12_20cm (SPAdes) (version 2) | ecosystem: Environmental > Terrestrial > Soil > Grasslands ... | reverse complement strand
GGACGAGCTGTACGACCCGCTGCTGGAAGCGGCCCGACAGGCGTTGCGGGAGTGTCTCGGGACCGGGGAGTACGTCGGGTGGGTGGCCTGCCCTGCCGACTGTCCGGACCAGATCGTGGCGGGCGCGGGGATCCAATTGCGGCGGCTCCTGCCCCGGCCGGAGCCCGGGCGCCACGAGCTGCGGCGGGGCCCCGAGGCGATCGTGGTCAATGTGTTCACGGAGCGCGCCTGGCGTCGCCGCGGCCTCGCCCGCCACCTCATGGAGCGGGTGATCGCGTGGGCGCGAGAGCACGGCGTGGCTCGGCTGGTGCTGCACGCGTCGCCGGAGGGACGACCGCTCTACGATCGACTCGACTTCGTGCCGACGAACGAGATGCGCTACCGCGGGCGGCTGTAAAGTTCGGGGCGCTCGATGCCGGCGGCTAACGCCAGGTGAACCCGCGATCGGTCAGGCCGGCGTAGGAATCGGCTTCCCACTCGACGTAGCGACGGTCGTGCTCGAGCAGCCGGTTACCGTTGCCGAGAAACGACTGCATGCCGGTCAGGTGGTAGGCGATGATGTCGGAGTTATAGCGGAGGAATCCCGCGGGCCGGGTCTGGGACGCGTCTTGATGGAGCAGCACGTCGAGCAGCGGCGTGCTGCGGATCGCCTGGAGCGTGTGCTCGAGCTCGTGGCGGTAGAGCCCGTCCCCGTGGTCGGAGGTCCAGTTCTCATCGAACACGAGCCGGTTCAGGTGCACTTGTTGGCCCCGCTCGCGTCCCCAGGCCTCTTCCACGATCTGGTCGGTGAACCAGGTGGGGACGCCGGTCGCGAGCGAGCGACCCCAGGAGAGGCGGGCCGGGCCTGGGTCACGCATCACGAACGCCTGGCGCACGGTCTCGACATTGAGACGCGGCACCAGGAATCGCCCGGCGGCGACGCGCACGTTGAACCACAGATAGTCGAGCTCCCAGGAGGTCCAGAAGCCCGCGAACTGAGGAAGCCCGAGCATCGAGCGGCGTTGCAGCATGGCGCCCTTCTGGACGAGCGCCTGCGCAGGCAGAGCGAGTCGCCAGCTGCTTCCCAACAGCGTCATCCCGGCGTGCTGCAGGGCGGCCGGGGCCAGAGCCTCGACCGGGGCGCGGCGCGCCGCACGGCCGACGTTCTCACCCCGAATCACTTTCCCCGTGAACTGCGCCAGCGCGGAGAGGGTGTAGTTGGCGAGGGCGAGCTGCCAGTGCTGCTCGGCAGTTTGCGCGGCGACGCAGCTCGGGCGAGCGATGTGAACGGCGGCGAGGATGAGCCCGAGCCCGAGGGCCCGTCGGGTAAGCAGCATGCCCACCGCTGGGGCAACCGCGGTGCCGCGAGCTTGAGCACAGCAATCGAGACGATGTCGGGTTTCAGGACACTAAGAACGCGACGGTGTCGCAAAGCTCGTCAGGCGGGAGATGGTCTTATTTCGGTCGGATGGTGAGGGGGACGATCGTCGTCCCCCAGTGCAGCCGCAGCACGGTCGAGTCCGGGGCGACGATCGGGAAGTAGTACGCCAGCACTTCCATGTGCGCCCCCTGCTCCGGGGCGACGGTGATCCGGAGCGCGTCGAGCCCTTCTCCAGGATATTGCGTATGCCACACGTCCACGCCACGGCTCAGGATCACCGTCCAAGGCTTGGGCGGCTCCTCGGGGATGGTCCACAGAGTGTAGCGGCCCGCCGGGACATCATGGCCCGCGATCGTGACGTCGTGGCTGAAGGAGATCGTGGTGGCCGAGTCCGCGCCCGGGTGCCAGATGTGTCCCCAGCGGACGAGCTCGCCGAACAGCCGCCGCCCCCGCGCCACCGGGCGGTTGTAGGAGACGGCGATGTCCGTAGCGCCGACGCGCTGCGTGACGGAGCCGTGCTGGCTCGCGGGAATGCGTTGCGCCGATACGCCCGCCACGGTGAGCGTGGCGAGGAGCAGAGTGAGGAGCGCACGGTGGTGTGGGCGTCGAGTCATGAGCGTCACCCAAACCGCGTGGCGCGCCACAGCGCGACGCCGCCCGCGACGAGAACCGCGAGCAGCGCCACGATGAGCGCCGCCGCCCAACGCCAATCGAGCGCCAGCACGGGTACGCGGGCGAGCGCGGCGAACCCCACGAAGACCGCCGTCGCAATTGCGACGAGCACCCAATCGAGCGGGCCGCGGCGGGCGCGCGTGACATGTGTGTCCTCACCCGCCATTCCCGCCGCCACGTAGGCCGGGTCCACGTGGTAGCGGGCGCTCTCGCGGGCCCCTGCTTCCTGCCAGCGTCGGTGCTCGCGGCCGGGCGCGGAGGCGAGTGCGATCGCGCCCGCACCCGCGGCCATCAGCAGCGAGCCCCCGATGACCCGCCAGTGAAGCGCCGAGCCGCCCCCCGCGAGCTCGCCGAATACGCAGACGCCCCACAGGAGCCCCCACAGCTGATTCGTGTTCGAGAGCGGGATGCCGCGGCTGATGCCCACGTACTTGGCCGCGTACTGCTGGAACAGATCGCCCATCACCCAGACGAACCCGGCGAGCAGCAGCCAGAAGAGCACCTCGCGGCTCTTGACCAGCTCGCTCCACAGCGAGCCCGGGCCGCCCGAGAAGCTCACGGCGAGCGCCGTCATCATGCCGAGCTCGCCGATCGTGAAGAACGCGACGAACGAGAGCGGGTGCATGCCGGTGAGGTACGCCTTGCGGTAAGGGATATACATCGTGCCCCACAGAGCGCCGGCGGCGAGCGCGGCGGCGATCCCGCGGAGCCCGTTGCCGCCGGCTGAGTGAGCCGACGATGCGACCGCGAGCAGTGTGGCGCCCGCGAACATGGCGGCGGCGCCGCCCAGGACGCCGAGCCAGCGCGCCACCCCTGAGTCGCGCAGCTCGTTGAAGAGCAGCGTGCCCCACAGGATGCCGAGCAGGCTGTTGGCGTTCCACAGCGGGAACGCGATGGCGAGTCCGATGTCCTTGATCGCGAAGATCGTGAGCGTGTTGGCCACGGCCCAGAGACAACCCGCCAGCGCGGCCCAGATGACCAAGTGCGGCGCCTGGCGCACGTCGTCCCGCACGGCGGCGGTGCCGCGCACCAGCGCGGGGAGGCTCCAGCGCGCCAGGAAGACGCCGATCACCATCATGAACGAAATGACGACGGGCGGAATGCCGAGCGTGACGAGCTTGGTGGGCGCCTCGGCGGCGCCGAGCCAGGCGCCGGCGGCGAACCCGGACAGGATGCCCACGCGCTGGAGACGGACGAGGCGCGCCGGATCGAGCTCGGTCAGGCGATCCATCGCAGCACGAACAGGCCGGCCAGCAGCACGGCGAGCGGGATCCAGAAGTGAAGGTCCCCGAGCAGGGCGCGCCAGCGGGAAACGGTCGTCGGTTGCACGGGGAGCCTAGCATAGACCGGCCGGGGCCCGGGAGGCAAGTCGACTACGGGCTGCGAAAGTGCAGCGGGTCTCTCAAGTTCTGTAGCTCGCGGTAATAGTAGAGGGCGGTGGGGCGCCGGCCTTTGAACCGGAGGTTGCTCAAGAACTCGAGCTCCTGCGGCGTCGCCGTGCCGCTCAACGCGGGATCGGCCAGGAATTCCTTGAGTCCCCGCTCCGGCCCGGCGTCGCGCTCCACGAACTCGAACCGCGTCACGCGCCCGGCCCCCGCCCGTCGATGCAACACTATCTCGAGGCTGAAGCTGGCGAGATCGATGTCCCAAGAGTCAATCAGGGAATCGAGGGATGCGAGGTGCCTGGCTGACAGGTGGAAGATATCGGTCGCGAGACCGGCGACGTCGAGCAGCTGCTTCGCGACGAGGCGTTCGAGCTCGCCGAAGGGCTGACGCTCGAAGATCGCGAGGATCTGCTTCGCCTTCTCGGGACGGGACTTGCGCAGGATCAGGTCGCGCAGCCGAGGGAACAGGGGTTCGGGCGTGTCGCCCAGCTCCCGCTTCAGCTCTTCTCTGCGCGCCAGCTCCGCCACCCGCGCGAGCTCGCCGTCCGGCAGCTTCAGGAACCTGTCCATCCGGTCGTAGATGTCGGTGCGGTTGGGCGCGGGCGGGGCCTTTTTTCGGGTGAGCAACTGCGAGACGTACGACTCCGTCACCCGGGCTGCACGGGCGAGGTCGCGCTGCTCCAAACCCAGCTCCTCCAACCGCTCCCGGATCACGAACGCCACGTCCACGGTATGGTCCTTTGTTGCGCCCACGATATTAACTGACATGATTAAGTTTGTTACGCTGCTAAATGTCTTACTTGACAAGTATAGTAAACCTGACTAGGTTGCACCAGCTTGGAAGTGTTCAGCAGGCGTGAAGCTCATGTCGGAGTCGTCGAGGAGTCATCTCATGTACGCACGCAACGTCACGCTGCACCTGAAGGCCGATTCGGCCTCCGCGTTCACCCGGACGCTCGAAACGGACATCCTGCCGGTGCTGCGCAAGCAGAACGGCTTCAAGGACGAGATCACGTTCGTCACGGAGAACGGAAAAGAAGCGCTGGCCATCAGCCTGTGGGAGAAGAAGGAAAACGCCGAGGCCTACAGCCGCGACACCTATCCCACCGTGCTGCAGAGCCTCGCGAAGGTCGTCGATGGCACGCCCCGCGTTGAGGCCTACGAGGTCTCCAACTCGACGTTCCACAAGATCGCATCGAAGAATTAGGGCGCCGGTCTTTGTCACGATAGCGAGGGGCGGCACGTGTCCGCCCCTCGTCTTTTTTCGGAAGGAGTCGACGGATGAGCGAGATCCACTGTCACGCGTGCGGCGGGTTCATCATCGACCCGGCGGGCGTTTCCTACCGGCTGCCGTCGGCCGCGGCGGTCACGGCCGCGCCGCGCAGCGGGCTTTGCGTCTGTCATCAGTCGGTCGTGTACGGCCCGCCGCCGGGGTACCTGTCGTTGCCGGCGTTCCCGGCGAGCATCGCTCTTCGCGCGATGGCGGCGCGCAACTAGAACCGCCAGTGTGCGCCGCGGTTGCTTGACGGCGCTGGCGTGCGGTGACAGCTTGGCGGCTCGCATGATCGCCTGCCGCACGCTCGGCCCGATCGAAGTGTCCGTGAACGGCGCCGCAGCCCCCGCCGCGCTCAAGTGGCGGAAGAACGTCGCCCTGCTCGTGTATCTCGCGCGATCCCCCAAGCGCGCCCGGGCGCGCGACCACCTGATCGGATTGCTGTGGGGCGACAAGGCGGACCAGCGAGCACGGCAATCCCTCAACGAGGCGCTGCGCACGTTGCGGCGCTACCTCGGCGCCGGGCTCGAGTCCGACACGACGCAGGTGCGGCTCCTCGCCGGCGCCGTGGATCTCGACACGGACCGGTTGGAGACCCTCGCCGCACAGGGGAACTACGAGGCCGCAGCGGCGCTGGTGCGGGGCGACTTCCTCGAAGGGTTCAGCATCGCCGGTGCGTCCGGCTTCGACGACTGGGTCGGAGCGGAGCGGGCGGCGTGGGGCACCCGCTGCGTCGACGTCCTGCTGCGTCGCGTCGAGCAGCTGCTCGCGGGCGGGGCCGTCGGTTCCGCGCGCGATGCCGCGGAGCTGGCGTGCGCCCTCGCCCCCACGTCTGACGCTGCCGTCCGTGCGACGCTGCGCTGCCTGGCCCTCGCCAGCGACCGGGCCGGGGCGCTCCAGCGGTTCGAGGCATTCGCGGCTCGCCTCTCGTCGGAGGTCGGGACGAAGCCGGACGCCGAGACCCAGGCCCTCGCCGAGCGGATCCGGCGCGAGCGGACGTGGCGGCTGCCGGCGCGCGGCGCGGCCGGGGAGGCCGGCGTCGCTGCCGTGGACTGGCGCCGCGCCACGCTGGTCGGCCGCGCCGGCGAGCTCGCACTGCTGCTCGATGCGTGGGCGACCTGCCGCCGAACCAGCCGCACCGCCGTCGCCGTCGTGGAAGGGGACGCGGGGATGGGCAAGACGCGGCTCGTGGAGGAAGTGGTGACCCGCGCCCGGCTGGACGGAGCGGCGGTTGCCTTGGTGCGGTCGGTCGAAGCCGACCTGCACGAGCCGTGGAGCGGTCTGGTCTGCCTCGCGCGCGATGGCCTGCTCCTGGCGCCGGGCGTCGCAGGCGCCCCACCAGCCGCCCTCTCGGCGTTGCGCGACGCCGGCGGGGGGGCCGCGCGCCCCGCTCAGGCGTTCGCAGAGGTGCTCCGCGCCGTCGTCGAAGAAGCACCCGTCGTGATCCTGGTGGACGACGCCGCCTGGTGTGACGGAGAGTCACTCGGCGCGCTGAGCGCGTGCGCCCGCGATCTCGCCGGGTTGCCCCTGTTCCTGCTGTTCACCACCGCCGCTCATCCCCCGTGCCCGCCGCTCGACGAGTTGCGTGTCCGGATCGGACGCGAATTGCCGGGGGCGGCGGTGCGACTCGGGCCGCTGTCGAGCGAAGCGCTCAGGAGCCTCGCGCACTCGGTCCTCCCCCGCTACGGCGAAGTCGACCTCGATCGGGTGACGCGTCGCGTCGCCACGGACTCGGCGGGGATCCCGCTCCTCGCGGTCGAGCTGCTGCATGCGGTGGCGTTAGGGCTCGACCTGCAGCAATCACCCGCCGCGTGGCCGGAGCCCGGTCGTACGCTCGATCAGACCCTACCGGGAGAGCTGCCAGACGTGGTCGTCGCGGCGATCCGGATCGGCTTTCGCCGGCTGAGCGCCGATGCGCAAGCCGTGCTGACGGTGGCCGCTGTCCTGGGCGGCCGCGTTGCGATCCCGGAGCTGGCCCGTGCCTCGGGCCTCGACGACGAGCCACTGGCGGCAGCCCTCGACGAGCTCGAATGGCAGCGCTGGCTCACGGCCGAGTCACGCGGGTACAATTTCGTCGCCCGCATCGTGCGCGACGTCGTAGCGCGGGACATGGTCATGCCGGGACAACACCAGCGCATCATCGACGCCGCCCGGCTATGACCCGCAGCGCACGCTCGCCGTCGCGCGCGTGATCCCCCCCGGGTCGACGGCGAACGCGAACTCGAACGTGCCGTGGGATGGGGCGCTGGGCGGCAATGTGATGCGCCGCGTGAAGAACGCGGTCGATGTGCCCGCGTCGGTGAGCATGCCACGGTGGGTTTCGAGCACGACCGCCCCATACGTCGCGCCGCTGGGCTGACCGGTGGTCGGATCGACGGGCGTCACGTTCAATCGCCCCGCCGCGCGGAACTGGCTGACGTAGTGGCCCGCGGACGTGAACTCCACGTCCTGCTCGAGCGTCACCGGCCCCACGACGTAGAGGAACGCGTTTGGTCCGGGAGCGCAGAACGGCTGTGGGATCACCTGGTCGAACTGCTGGACCCAACGCCGGTGCGCCGTGAGTGGCGCCGCGGCGACATCGCCCCGCAAGGTGAGCACCGTCGCGTGGCCACTGCTGGTAATGGGTACGGCGTCGGTCACCTCGCCCAATGGTCCACCGATCGATTGCCGCAGCCCAATTGGGATGCCGTTGTAAATCACCGCCGGAATAGTGCCGAACGCGGCGGGATTGATCGGATCGGTCGTGAAGGGCGGCGTGGCCGGATCGAGCAGGCCGCTTCGCAGGAAGTCCACCGTCACGAATTGCTCGGCGAGCTTCCAGCTAATCGTCTGGTGATCTAACGTGCCGGGAATCAGTACCTCGAAGGGCGCCCCCCCGACCGTCACTCCACCCACCTCGAAGAACCGCAGATGAAAGCGAGCCTGATCATAGGTACCACACTCGAGCATGATCGGGCTACCGACCCAGCCGTTCGCAGTGGTGTAGGCGACCTCCGGTTGCACCTCAGGCTCGTCGTGCCAGGTACAGTTGAAGGGGAAGACGTTGGGGAACCCGAACCCCGTCCGGTCGCCATCGAGCGACAGCAGCGCGGCCCGCAGCATGCGGGCGTTGGCATGTCCGGTCCAGATGAGGTTCACCGGGTCTGATGGCTGGCCAAAGCCGAAGCCCGTGAACGGCCACAGCTCGAGTGTCTGACCCTGCAGCGGCACCGAGACGAGCGGGCTCGGAGCTGGAGCGCCCACGCGGGATGCGCTGGGCCGTCCGGCGCTCGGCCCGGTGGGCACGGCGGGATGATCGACGCACGCGGCGAGCGTGAGCGTTGCCAGGACTCCGACAATTGCGGCGCGGTTCATAGAGGCCTCAGGGTGCGAGAGGAGCTGCGACAGTGTCCGAGGCCGCACGATACCGCGCGCGGCTCAAGCACCGCTCAAGCCCGCCGCGCTCGCGACGCCTTGCTGCCACAGGAAGGCAGGGCCGGGGGCGAAGGGACCGGGGGGGTGCTCGTTCCCACCACCTGACCCGCATTGTTGATCGCGACGGCAATACTCGAGTCTCCCCCGAGGGTGCCGAGGTCGATCAGCGTCAAGGGAGCCCGATCAGTCGATAGATCCGCTCCATACGGGGATCGCGCTGGAAGGCGCTGAAGAACGGATAGCGGCGCGAGTAGACGAGGATGCCGTCACGGTCGTCGCACGCGCGCTCCAGCAGCTCGAAGGCCTCGTCGAGGCGGCCGAGGGCGGCACTCAAGATCGCGAGCATGGTGTATTGCACGTACTCGCGGCGCGCCCGCGCGGTCAGCTCGTCGCGAATCGCTTCCACCTCGGCCAGCTTCCCGGCGGAGCTGTAGCAGACCCCCAGCGCGCACAGCGTCCAGGGATGGCGACCGGACGTGACGACGGCCGCCTCGACCGAGCGGATCGCCTCTTCCATCCGTCCCAGCTCGTTGTAGAGGAGTCCCAGGTGGATGGGCGGTAGAAACATCGTGGGCGCGAGCGCGGCGGCCCGCTCCAGCGGCGCGATGGCTTCCTCGAGCCGGGCCGCCCCCATCAGGCTCATCCCGAGCTGCATGTGGGGCAACGGCGCCAGCGGATCGAGCTCCACGGCACGCCGGCCATGCACGATCCCTTCCTCGAACTGGTCCTCGACGAAGACGAGATAGTAGGAGAGCCAGAGCCGCGCGATGACGTAACGCGGATTCAGCACGATGGCCCGCTGCAGCTCCCCAGCCGCGGTGCGCCAGTCCCAATCGATCACGAAGGCCACCGTCCCCGCCGCGGCGTGCGCCTCGGCAAGGGTGGGAGCGAGCTCGAGGGCGCGACACGCGGCGGCGCGCGCTTTCGCGCGGAACGCGCCAGCCGGCGCGAGGCCGTACTGCACGAGCACGGTGCAGGCCTCGGCGAGCCCGGCGTGGGCCAGCGCGTAGTTCGGGTCCAGCGCGAGCGCCTGATCGAAACACTCCAGCGCTTTCTTCAGCCCGAGCCCACGCTGAGCCAGCAGATAGCGGCCCCGCAGGCAGAGATGGTAGGCATCGAGATTGCCGGTGGCCGGAGTGACGAGCGACGCCGCCTCGCCACCGTCCAGGCCGACCTGGAGCCGCCCAGCGATCGCTTTCGCGATCTCGTCCTGGATGGCGAAGACATCGGTCATCTCGCGATCGTAGCGCTCCGACCAGAGATGGTAGCCGTCACCCACTTTCACCAGCTGGGCGGTGACGCGGAGGCGGTTCCCGGCCTTGCGGACGCTCCCCTCGAGCACCGTCGCCACCTTGAGCTTGGCACCGACCTCGGCCAGGTCGACGGCCCGACCACGGAACGCGAAGGAAGACGTGCGCGCCGCGACGCGGAGCCCCGGCAGCTGCGCGAGCGCATTGATGATATCCTCGGCGACCCCGTCGCTCAGGTACTCGAACTCCGGGTCGGCGCTCAGGTTCGCGAACGGCAGGACGGCGATCGACTCGGCATCTCCGTCGACCGCCGTTGCGTCGTCCCGCGCCCGCACGGCGTCCGCGAACTGGGAGGTGGTGGCGAAGCGGTCCGCCGGGACCTTTTCGAGTGCCTTCAGCACGGCCCGCTCCAACGCGACCGACACGGACGGTCGCGCACTGCGGATCGGTGGGGGCTTTTCGACCAAGTGCCGTGCGATCACGGCCTGGGCGCTGGGCCCGTCGAACGGCGGCCTCCCCGCGAGCATCTCGTACAGCACGCACCCGAGGCTGTACAGGTCACTGCGACCATCGATCGCCGCCGCGCCCTCTGCCTGCTCGGGGCTCATGTAGGCGGGTGTGCCGATGAGGCCACCGGGGGCGGTGAGGTCGATCCTGGCGACGGTCAGCGCCCGCGCGATCCCGAAGTCGGCCACGACGGCGCGGCCTCCGGAAAACAGGATGTTCTCGGGCTTGATGTCGCGATGCACCACGCCCCGGCTGTGCGCATAGGCGAGCGCTTCCGCCACGTCGCACATGACGTCGACCGCATCCTCGATCGAGAGCTGGCGCTCGCGCTTGAGCCGGCTGCGGAGCGTCTCTTCTCCCTCGACGTACGGCATCGTGTAGTAGGGCAGGCCCGCGGCTTCGCCGGAATCGTGGAGCGCCAGAATGAGGGGATGGTTGAGCCCGGCGCAGGTGCCGATCTCGCGCAGGAAGCGCTCCACCCCGACCGCGGTCGCGAGCTCGGGATGGAGCACCTTGAGGGCAACCGAGCGGGGGAGTCTCCGGTCCTGGGCCAGGTACACCGTCGCCATACCCCCGCGACCGAGCTCGCGCTCGATCGTGTAACGCCCTGCGAGTGCCGCCTGAAGGTCAGCCAGTTGGTCAGCCACGCGATCCCGCCCGCACGCGGGGGACGCCGTGGATGATACGGGTCGGGACGGGGCGCGGCTAGAGCAGGCGCGGGGATCGAGCCGCTCCGGGGCTCAGAACGTCAGGGAGATCGCTACGCCGGCGCCGCGAGGCGCGAGCGACAGGTGGCGGGCTTCACCCAACGGCACCACTTGCCAGTCGTTGGTCTTCACTGCGTACCCGAGCGCGGCGCCTAAGACTCCGCCGATCGCGCCGCCGATGACACCATCACGAAACGCACGGCCGTACCACTCCACGTAACACACATCGAACGCACCGGGTGTAGCGCATGACCGGGACTGGCCCGCCCGAAGAGCGCCAAACACGAATCCTCCGATCAGGCCGACTCCCACCCCCACGCCGGCGCCCTTCAGGACCTCTCGCTTCTGATGTCGGTCGATCTCGAGCCGCGCGACGGCGCCACGCGCTACCGCCACGGGTGCCGCACGCCCAGCCAGCCGCAGCCAGACCGAGTCGGCATCCTGGTGCACGAGTGTTCCAACCAGGCGCTGCGAGGACGGCGACGACGTTGTGAGGCGGACACGGTCATCGGGTTGTTGCGCGGCCACGCTCTGAAGCAGCGCACACAACGCGGGGAGGATGAGAAACGACGTGCAACGCATGAGGCGACTCCGTAACGGGACGCCCCAAGATGCGGCGCGTCGGTCAAGAGTCGCTCAAGTGAGGACCAGAGCGGCGCCTTCGTGCTCGAGCAGCCAACGCTTGCGGTTGAGACCGCCGCCGAAGCCGGTCAGCTCACCGCGGGATCCGACCACACGGTGGCAGGGGACGATGATGGGGATCGGGTTCTTGCCGTTGGCGGCGCCGACGGCGCGGGTGGCGCTCGCGCCGCCGAGGCGGCGCGCCAGCTCGCCGTAGCTGGTGGTCGTGCCGTAGGGGATGGTGCGTAAGGCGTCCCAGACACTCCGTTGAAACGCAGTGCCACTCGGGGCGAGCGGCAGGTCGAAGGTCGTGCGGGTGCGCACAAAGTACTCCTCCAACTGTTGCCGGGCACGGGCGAGCAGCGCGCTCGCGGGGCCGTCGCCGTTGTCCTCGACCCAACCCTCCCGCTCCGCCGGCGTGGCGTTGCCGGTAAGGGGGAAGTAGACGCCCGTGAGGCCACTGCTCGAGGCGGAAACCAGGAGCTCACCCAGGGGCGAGGCGATGCTGGTGAAGGCGGTTACCATAGATGAAGGGGAATCTAGCGCCTTCGGTTCGAGCAACGCCGGGGTATGAAGGCAGTGAGGGTGGAGGAAGATATGGCGCGATTGGTCGTGATCGTGATGAGTTGGCTGTTGCTCGCGCCGTCAGCGGGGAGGGCGCAGGCGTGCGCCGAGCCGCATTATCGCTGGAGTGAGAAGGTCGACACCGCGCTGCAGGCGCGCCCCGCCGTGCCCGTGGACATCGCCGCGATCCTGACGGCATGGGCGCCCTTGAGCCTCACGAGCCGAGACATGTGCGCCCCGCGCCGGGGTCGAGAGGATAGCGTGTTCGTGCTCGTCGGCTGGGTGCGGCGCCTGAAGCTGCACGAGTCCGACGGCGATTGGCACGTCGAGCTGACCGAAGCCCGCGCCAGCCCCGTCGACTCCTGCATCATCGTCGAGATCCCGGCGGAGCGCTACGGTGTGATCTACCGCCAGGCCCGTTCGGCGCTCGCGAGCCTGGTAGACACGACGCAGCTCGGTCCCAGCGGCGATCTGCGGCCGCCGGCGCGAGTCCAAATCACCGGCGCCGCCTTCTTCGACGGGTTCCATCAGCGGGCGGCACCCAGTGGGTCTCCGGCTGCCAGCCAGCACGGCCGCTGCAACTCGTCATTGCGCGCGCTGTGGGAGCTGCATCCGGTGTACGGAGTCACCGCGCCGGGCTAGGCTTGACCGCCGCGCCGCCGCGGCCTAGTGTCCGGCCCCATGCTCGGCGCCCAACTCCCGCTCGCGAGCGCCCTGCCGTTCGTGGCGCTCCTCGCCGCGATCGCGCTGCTGCCGCTCGTCGCGCCGCGCTGGTGGCACCCCAACCGCAACAAGGCCCTCCTCGCGGTCGTGGTTTCGGTCCCCGTCCTGTGGCAGCTCGGGATCGCGCTCGGGGAGCCCGGCCGGGCGGTGTTGGAAGAGAAGCTCCACGAGTATGTCGGGTTCATCGTCGTGATCGGCGCCCTGTTCGTGATCACCGGCGGCATCCACGTGCAGGGGTCGCTCTCGGGCACCCCGCTCGTGAACACGGGGATGCTCGGGCTGGGCGCCGTGCTCGCCAACCTCCTGGGAACGACGGGCGCATCGGTCCTCTTGATCCGGCCGCTCCTGCGGGCCAACAAGAGCCGGCGCCGGACCGCGCATATCGTCGTCTTCTTCATCTTCCTCGTGGCGAACTGCGGCGGGCTGCTCACGCCCATGGGCGACCCGCCCCTGCTGCTCGGCTTTCTGAAGGGGGTGCCGTTCGAATGGACGCTGCGCTTGTGGCCCCAGTGGCTCACGGCGACGGGCGTGCTGCTCGTCCTCTTCAACGTATGGGATCAGTGGGCCCTGAACCGCGAGGAGCGGGAGCGGCGCGGCTCGCAGCTCGAGCGGGTGATGGTGCACGAGCCGCTGCGGGTGAACGGCGCGAGCGCCGTGGCGGCACTGGGCGGCGTGGTGTTCACGATCGTCGCCGCGGGCCGGGCCGCGGCGCACGGCAGGCCGTGGGCAGTGGGCCAGCAAGAGGCGATCATCGCGGTGCTCGCGCTCATCGCATACGGCGCGGCGCCGAGCGAGCACCGCGAGCGCAACGCATTCACGTTCGGGCCGATCGTCGAGGTGGCGGTGTTGTTCGCGGCGATCTTCGTCACGATGGCGCCCGTGCTCGAGATCCTGAACGGCTGGAGCCAGGGGGCGCGCACCGTGCTGGGCATGCGGTTCGGGGTGTCGCAGCCCTGGGAGTTCTTCTGGACGACGGGGGCGCTGTCGAGCGTGCTCGACAACGCCCCTACCTATCTCGCCTTCGCCGCCAGCGCGGCCGGCCTCTCAGGCATCCCGCCGCACGGGCCGTTCATCGGCGCGCTGGCGCTCCATCCCGAGCCCGCTCGGCTCCTCGCCGCAATCGCCACGGGGGCGGTGTTCATGGGCGCGAACACCTACATCGGGAACGCGCCCAATTTCATGGTCAAGGCCATCGCCGAGGAGAACGGCATCAAGATGCCCTCGTTCTTCGGCTACATGGCGTACAGCTGCGGGATTCTCCTGCCGCTGTTCGGAGCGATCACGTTGATCTTTTTCTAGATCCGAGCGGCGAATGTTTCACGACGCCGTCCGCCACGTTGTCTCCCTGCCGCAGCGTGACGACCGCCATCTGCTTCCACCCGAGGTCGAGCTCGACCACCAAGTGGCTGCGGTCGCGCGCCATCCGCCAGCGGCGGGACGGCTTTGGCCCGCGGCCGATCGCGGTCAGCGCGGCGGCGACGACCGCGTCCGGGAGATCGCTCACGGCGGCGAGCTCTCCGCACGTGGCGCAGCGCCGCGACTCAACGCTCAGGTCCGCGGTGCACACGCTGCGGCCGCAGTGCGCGCATGCCGCGCGATGGCTCTCGCACACGCCCTTTCCACAGATGGGACAGGTCCCGACCTCGTCCGACGCGAACAGCGTCGCCGGCTCGTGCGCGCACGTCGCCCGGTGCCGCGCGCACACCAGCCGCTGCGACGTGTCGGTGCGGCGCAGGTGGGGCGAGCAGTGCGCCTGTCCATCCACGGCACAGACCGCTTGATGGGCCGTGCAGACAGACTTGCCGCAGCTCGCGCATTGCGCCACCTCGTCCACGCCCACGGGCTCGTTGGTCCCTCCCTCGCAATACCGCAGGCACGCCGCGCACAAGCGACGGCTTCCCTTCGGTGCCTCCGTGTGGCTCTGCTCCGCATGCCGGTTGCACACGAGCCGGCCGCAACTGCCACACGCAGCGAGGCACGCGGAACAGGCCGTGTGCCCCTCCCCCTCAGTGCAGGAACCCTCGTGCGCCGTGCAGTGCTCGAGCCGGCAGGAAGGGCAGACGCGCACGTGCTCGTCACACGCCGGCTGAGCGTCCACACGACACTGGGCGATGCCGTGGTCCGCGCAGAAGTCCTCCGCGCAAACCGAGCAGCGGTGGGTGCAGGCCTCGCAGGCGCAGTGATCGTGCCGGCAGATCACTAGCATTGCCGGCGGGCGGCCGCAGTGCGGACACGCCATGATCCAGGGAGCCGCACCGGTCGAGCCTAAGGGCCGCTGCGCGCTGAAGGTGGCCCGACGCTTTCGGGGAGGGGCCGAATCGAGCTGCCACTCGGCGCGCTGGATCAGGACGGCGGCCTCGATGAGCTGCAAGGGATGGACGACGGCCTTCACCTGGCTGCGCCGGATCTCCTCGGTCCGCCGGCGCTCGGCGAGCGCGGTAACGGTTCCCACGGCATCCGGGTCGGACTGTTCTTTCAGGATCGACTCGAAGTAGCGGTCCAACCGCCCGAGCTCGGCGGCAAGCTCCTGCTCCGCCAGGGCGCGGCGCGCGGTGACGCGGTCGGCCGACTTGTCTCGGAGGTGGGTCAGGAGGAGCTCGAGCAGCTCCGCGGGCTCCCGCGCGGGGACGTGGGTCGCGGCCGCAGCGGCCGACCGATCGGCGGGCGCGACCCGGCCCGCCTCGAGCTCCCGGAACGCGGCCGCGAGATCGTCGCTCAGCCTGGCGCCGGCCGACAAGTCATACACCTCGCTTTCCACGACCGCTTCCTCGACGCCGGCCCCCGCGCGCAGCACGACGCGCGCGAGGAGCCGCCCCACCGGATGTACGGCCGACCGTGTCGCGCCGAGCTGCGCAGTGCCGTCGCGCACGGGAATCGTCAGGGCGACGTCCGTGGGATCACTCGGGGTGGGCAGGGTCGGGGCGATCAGACCCAGCGACAGGCGCGCCCCGCGCGCGCGGATCGCCCCGAGCAGCTGGGAGAGAAACGGGCTGCCGAGCACCGCAATCTCGGCATCGGGATCGCGCTCGAGCGCGTCGAGCGAGAACGCGACGCGCAGCGATGGGCGGTCACGGAAGAACGGGCGCTCACCCGGGGGCAGGCTCAACTCGGCGTGATCGGGGCCGAGCGCGGCTTGCGTCACACCGCCGAGCCTGCAGTAGCGCTCGAGCAGCGGCCTGAGCCCGGCGTCGGCGAGCGGGTCGGCGTCGCGTGCCAGCTCGGCCGGCGGAGTCGCCGGCTGCGGCCGAGGCTTGCGCGGGGGTTTGCGCTGGACCGCGCGTCGGGGCTTGCGGCGTTTCACGCGGCGTCCACCGCGATGTCCACCAGCGCGAGGGGCAGGCGTTCCACCTGCGCCACGAGGGTGATAGCGCGTCCGGCGCTGGTCAAGCCGGTGAGCTTCACCAGCTCCCCGTATTCCGGGTGCCGGCCGGCCGGCGCGAGCGGCGGCGTGACACCCCCGATCGGCTCAATCGATTCGAGGGCCTCGAGCAGCTCGGTCACGTGTACGCCGAGCCGGTGCCGTTTCGCGTCCCAACCGGCGGCCTTGACGAGCCGGCTCGTGCCGAGCCCGAGCCGCAGGCGGCCGGGGGCCGACAGCGTCTCGAACCGGCGCTCGAGGCGCATGGCGTTGTCGTCCGGCGCGATGAGGGAGTTCAACCGCTCTTGCTCTTTGCCCACGGCGCTGCTCTGCTCAATGTCGGCGCCGATCGTCTCCACCCGACGCGCAAAGTCCGCCTCGTTCTCTGCGGCGAGCCACTCTTTCGCCAGCCGGCCTTCGAACTGTTGCGCGCCGCCGAACTCGCCGAGGATCAAGTCCAGCTCGCCCACTACGAGCTCGAACAGCTTGATCTTCTGGTCGAGCAGCTGGAGGATGTAGGACTCGATGGTTCCCGCCGCGGCGAGGTTCACGATGTGGACCTCGCGCTTCTGCCCGATGCGGTGCAGCCGTCCGATGCGTTGCTCCACGACCATCGGATTCCAGGGCAGGTCGTAGTTCACGAGCACGTTGCAGAACTGCAGATTGCGTCCTTCGCTGCCGGCGCGGGTGGCGATCAGGACGCTGCGCTCGTCCTGTTGGAACGCGCGGATACGCTTGTCCCGATCGGCCGTCGAGTGAGAACCCCAATAGACGATCGGCTGCCGGCCGACCTTCTTCACACGCTCTTCGATCAACTGGATCGTCGGGCGGTGATCGCTGAAGACCAGCACTCGGTCCGGTGTCTCCTTCAATAGTTTGGTCAACACGTCCAGCTTGGCGTGCGTCTTGATGCCCTGAGCCCGCTTAGCGAGTTGTCGCGCGATGGTGCGATACGCGGGGCGGATGTGCTCGCCCTGCGCCAGGTGCTCGAGCGATTCGGCGAGCGCCCGCGATGACGAGCACAGCCGCTGGCGCAGGTGAATGACCGCGAGCTGCAGGATGCCTTTCCTGGTCGGCTTCTCCTCTGTCTGCTGGGTGGGCTGAATGAAGCCTTCCCGATAGAGGCGGCGCAGGAACTCGGTGGTGCGGTCGTACAGGTCGGCCTCGGCGCGCGTGAGCTTGACCTCGGGGTGTCGCGGCCGGCGCGGCGGCAGGTCCAGGTCGTCCACCACGCTCGAGCGCCGGGTGCGGATCATCACTTCGTGCGTGAGCGCGCGCAGGCCCTCGGGGTCACTCGGTTGGCGGTGGTCGCCCGACACCAGGTGCTGGGTCTTGAACTCCTGCCAGGTGCCGAGCTGCCCGGGCCGCAGCAGGGTGATGAGGTTGTACAGCTCGCGCAGATCGTTCTGGAGCGGCGTGGCCGTGAGCAACAGGATGAAGTCCCGCTCGATTTTCTCGATGAACTGGTACGTCGCGCCCCGCTGGCTCTTCACCTTGTGCGCCTCGTCCACGATCACCAGGTCCCAACGGTGTCGCAAGATTTCCTCGGCGTGGCGGCGCGACCGCGCCCGGTCGTGGGACACGATCGCCTTGGTGACCCGGGGCCAGTCGTCGGGCTCGGTCGGCGTCTCGAAGCGCTCGAAGAACTTCTCCTCGAGCTCGCCCTGCCACTGGCCCACGAGTGAGGCGGGCGTGAGGATCAGCGCGCGGCGGGCCAGCCCGCGGATCGCGAGCTCCTTATAGATGATGCTGGCTTCGATGGTCTTGCCGAGACCGACTTCGTCGGCGAGGATGGCGCGGCCGCCCATGTCGCGCAGCACCCGCTGGGCCACGTCGATCTGGTGGGGCAGCTCCTTGATCGCGTTGGCGTCGAGGGTGATGAGCCGATCGAAGCCCGGGACCAGGGCGACCTGCTCCGCCTCGCGCCGCAGCTCGTACCAGGCGCGGTCCGCCGGCGGGGCCTTGAGCTGATCGACGAACAGATGCAGAGACCGCTCGTCGACGGCCCAGGAGTCGTCGGGCTGAGGGTTGGGGAGGGTCACGGGTGGCTCATGCAGTCGGGGGACGCAATATAGGGAATCAGGGCGCCGGAGGCGCCCCCCGGCGCTACCGCTTCGTCACAAACCCGCGACGCCGCGACCACCAAATCGTGGCCCGTCTGTGGCACGCACCCGCTCTATTTCGCGCGTCCGCCCCCGTCACCCTGACACCAGCCGAAGACGACCAGGCAGCCAAGGGAGCGCGTCGCGTTGCACTAAGGAATTACCGACGAAGCCGTTTCTAGTCCTGGTCGTGCTTGCGCCGCTTGTCCCGGTAGAGCGCGCGGTCCGCGCGGTCGAGCAGGCCCGCGACCGAGTCCAGGGTGCTCGCCTTGTGGGTCGCGAACCCGAGGCTGATGGAGAGCTGATAGGGTCGCCCGGCGCGCCGATTGAACTCCCGCACCTGCCGTTTCATGCGCTCGGCGAGGACTTCGGCGCTCGCGTGCCCCGCGTGGCGCACCAGCACCGCGTATTCGTCGCCGCCGATCCGGGCCACCAGGTCCGAATCGCGAAACGTCCGGCGCAGCAGGGCGGCCGTGTCGCGCAGCGCGCGATCGCCCGCGGCGTGGCCCGCGGAATCGTTCACGCGTTTTAGATCGTCCAGGTCGGCGAACGCTACGAGCAAGGTCTCGTCGCCGCGCCGCGCCACGCGCAGATCCCGCGTCGCGAGCGTCAGGAAGCCGCGCCGGTTGTACAAGCCCGTCAGGTCGTCCACGAGCGCCAGGTCGAGCAGCGCGGCGTGGAGCCGGTTGCGCTCGATCGCGTGACGCAGCGCGCGGGCGAGGCGCTCGCCGTCGAGCTCGCTGTTCACCAGCACGTCCTGTGCTCCAGCGCGCACGGCCTCGAGTCCGTGACGCTCGTCGTCCGAGTCGGAGAGAAAAAGGAACGGCGTGGTGGGCGCGAGCGCCCGCAGCTCGGTGAACGTGGCGAAGCCGCGGCGGGCGGAAAACGACATGGCGAGCAGCACGACGTCGACACCACCCCGCGCGAGGCGGGCGAGCGATTCGGACGGCGCCGCCGCGGCGACGGCGAACCGATCGGGCGCGGCGGCGTGCAGGAGGTCCCGCACCCGCAGCGCCGCCTCGTCGTGGTCGCTCACCACCAGCACCGCGAGCTCGGCGTGGTGCGCGGCCTCCGCCTGGCGCCGACCGCTGGGCTGGCGTCGCTCGCTCGGCTGGCGCCGCTCGGCCTGATCGCGTCGTTCCTGCTCGAGCGAGACGAGCTCCAGGCGGCGCTCGCCGACGCGACGCTCCAAGTCGGTGCGGCGGGGCGGTAGCAGACGCCGCTCAGCCGCATGGTGCTGCCCGCGTGCGACCACTCCAGCCTCCTGTGCCCCCCACTTGCAAGATGGGGACGCGGCCGGGGCGGCACAACCTGCGACGCCGCAGTCAGCACCCGCGCAACCAGGCTCGTATTACTCCTGGATGACTTCGCCGTCCGAGACCGATGCACTTCGGGAACTGGCGCTCGGAGAAACCCGCTGGTGGTTGACAGAATTCGACAGGCGTTCGGCTGGGCGCTGGTGGTGCCCGTGCTCTGGGTGAGTACCATCGTGTATCCGGTCATGGGCCTGGGGTATTTTCTCGTGCTGGGCGTGGTCGACACGATCGGACATGTCGCTCGCCGATGGCGGGCCCACCGCGAGAGTTAGCCCCCGCTGACCAGCCACAGCTGAGCCGTCGCGCCGCTCCCGCCCCAGATCCATCCCTCGCCACTTGGCCGAGCGATCTGCAGATTAGCGCTCTTACCCTCGCCGGGGAGATGCGCCGTGGAACCAGCCGCACTGTCGCCGTTCGCCGCCTGGGACAACTTCTACGTGATCATCGGCTCCTCGGGCGCGGCGCTGACGGGCCTGCAATTTGTCGTGATCGCCCTGGGTGCCGAGGGGCGGGCGACGCGGACCCCGGAGGTCGTCGGCGCGTTCGGGACGCCCACCGTCGTCCACTTCTGCGCCGTCCTGCTGATCGCGGCGATCCTGAGCATGCCGTGGCACGCGGTCTCGAGTGCCGAGCTCGCCCTCGGCACCTGCGGCGTGGCGGGAATCGGATACGTCGTCATCGTAATCAGGCGGACGCGCCGCACGATGGGTTACGCGCCGGTGCTGGAGGACTGGCTGTGGCACTGCGCCTTTCCCTTCATCGCGTACGCGGCCCTGCTGGGTGCGGCGCTCATGCTCCAGCGAGATCTCCCGCACTCCCTGTTCGTGATCGCCGCAACGGCGCTGCTCCTGTTGTTCGTCGGCATTCACAACGCGTGGGATGCCGTGACCTACATTGCGCTGCAGCGGTCGGCGGAGCCGCAGGCTCCTCCCGACCAGCGCACGCCGTAGTCGGGGCAGCTCAGCGTCTAGTTCAGCCTCTGCGACGTGCCCGTGCGGTCGATCTGCTCCCCGACCGCCGACCCGGGCCGGGACTCCGGGCCGCCGCCGCGACGGCGGCCAGGTCCTCGACCAGCAGCGCCCAGAGCTCCGGGCGAAGCCGGGCGCGCAACCGCGCCTGGGCGCGCTCCCAGGCGGGGATCGCGCGCCCCAGGCGCCGCCGGCCCGCGGCCGTGAGCGTCCAGCGCACTTCGCGGCCGTCCGATCCTCGGTCGGTGCGGATCCAGCCCGCGCGCTCGAGCGGGCGGAGTGTGCGGCTGAGCGTCGTGGGGTCGAGGGCCAGCAGCTCCCCCAGCGCCCCCTGGGCGGACGTTCCCGTCCGTTCGAGTGCCTGCAGCAGCGTGAACTGCGTGGCTCGCAGTCCCGCGCTCCGGAGCTCGGCTTCGTAGCCCTGCGTCACGGCGCGCGCCGCGCGCCGGAGACTGGCGCAGGCGCACGCGAGCGCCGGGAGCGGTTGGACCGTCATGGCTTGCCCGACCCTCGGGCGACGAGCCGGCGGAAGATGACGACGTGGCTCGCCAGCAAAATCGGCACGAAGAACGTCGGGATGACCACGAGCGGGAGTGACAGCACCGGAGTGATGCCGGGAGTGGTCCCGCGCAGCGTCACCGCCGTCGCCGTGCCGACCGCGACCACGAGATCGAGCAAGCCGAACGCGTTCCAGGCGTGCGTCAGGCCGCGGCGCAGCGCCGTGCGCGGCTCGCCCGCGGCGACCAGGACGACCGCGAGCGCCGCCGTAGCGATGTCCCCCCACCCGGCCCGGGCCGCGAACACGGGCGCGATCTGACCCCGCGCGGCGAGCACCAGGAACGTGATCCCCACGAACCGGACGGCGTTGATCCCGATCAGCGTGCGGAGCGACAGCGCATCGATCCAGGCGCGCAGCGCGGGCACCGTGGTGGCGGCGACGAGCGTGCCGGCGAGGAGCCCGAGGATGATGAGCTGGGGGCCCGGGAACGGGAGCCGCGCCAGGAATCCCGTGGCGCCCGCGACGAGCGCGAGGGCGAGCCAGAGCGTGACGGCGACGGCGGCCGCCCGGGGGAAGCGCGGCACGGTCATAGTGGATGCGGACATAGCACGGTCCTCTGCGAAAAGGGTTGGTGTGGTACACATGTGTATATACAACTATTATCGGCGGGGGCGGGTTCCCGGGGTTGGCCCGCGACCCCGCAGCTGTCGTTCCCGGCCAATCCGGGGCGCGCTCGCTGCCCGCCGGTCCGACGAACGGACGGCGGGGTAGGAACGAGCCATGAGCGCTCCACGTCGGCCGGGCGCGGCGCGGGATCCGGCCGGGCAGGGACGCCCGATCCGCGTCGTCCCGATGCGCGGCGCCGGCGAACTGGTCGCCCCGGCGCCCCGGGCGGCGCCCTCCACTGCCCAGCTCACCTATCGGGGTGGGCCGCTCCTGACTGCTGTCGAAGTCGTCACGGTCTTCTGGGGAGCCGCCTGGAACGACGCGGCGGCCCAGGCCACGGCGCAGGCCTTGAATGGCTTCTTTCAATTCGTGGTTGCGAGCCCCTACCTGGATCAACTGGCGGAGTACGGCACGTCGCAGCTGAAGATCGGCCGGGGACGCTATGCGGGCACGGCTCGCGTCACCGATACGGCGCCCGGCACCAGCGTGACGGACAGCGCGATCCAGGAAATGCTCCAGGGAGCGTTGGCGCGCATATCGCTCCCCGCGCGCACGGCGAACACCGTGTACTTCGCCTTCTTACCGCCAGGGGTCACCGTCGTGGCAGGGAGCGAGCGCTCCTGCCAGGCGTTCTGCGGCTACCACGACCGCTCCGCCGGCGGGCTGTATTACGCCGTCGTCCCCTACCCCGATTGCACGGGGTGCCTCGGCACCCTGGGGCCGATCGATGCGCTGACGTCCGTCTGCTCCCACGAGCTCGCCGAGGCGATCACCGACCCGGTCCCCGGCCAGGGATGGTATGACGACGCCAAGGGCGAGATCGGCGACATCTGCGCCTGGCAGAACAAGCAGCTCGGCACCTACGAGGTGCAGCTGCTCTGGTCCAACCGTGCGCAGGCGTGCGTCTGAGTACAACGAAGACAAGGCCGCTCGGCGTGCCTTCGCTCTATATCGCGACGCTGATCGTGCTGTTTGTGGTCGGGCAGGTGACCGATCAATGGATCTTCCGTCACTTCACTTACCCCAGCGTCTACGAGCACGGTTGGGGTCGCATGTTGCGGGGCGCAGGGTACCTCCCGCTGTGGGCCGTCGTGGCGCTGGCGCTCGTACTGCACGATTGGGTGCCGCGGGCGCGGCGCACCTGGCGCCAGGCGAGTCGGCGGGGGCTGCTGCTGCTCTGGTCCGTGGCCTGCGCGGGAGCAGCGGCCGAGGTGCTCAAGCTCGCCTTCCGGCGGGAGCGGCCCAGCCTCACGGACGGCGCCCACGTGTTCCGGCCCTGGTCCGATCGGCCCTGGTCGACCGCCGACCTCGGGCTGCCGAGTAGTGAAGCGGCGGTGGCGTTCGCTGCGGCCGCGGTCCTGGCGCGGCTCTTCCCCGAGGCCCGGGTGCTGTGGTACGGGCTCGCGCTGGGCTGCGGACTGACGCGAGTCGCCAGCGGGGCTCACTTCATGAGCGATGCCGTCTTTGCGGCGTTGGTGGGATACGTGGTCACGTTGATCTTCTGGCGGTGCCCGGTGGAGCCGCTGCCCTAGGACGTACGTCCGTCGTTGACGCCCGCCGGACCGCGTGGTATATGCGTTTGGACAACGCCCAAAGCCACGGGTCCTCGCTCTCCTCCGCGACGCTCTCCTCTCGTACGCCACGAAGGCTCCAGAACCCTGTGACGACGCCCAACCCACCACCGGAGGATTTCCGCCATGCCCAGTCTCCATTTCCCCTCTCGCAACGCCCTGCGCCTCGGGATGGCCGCGTGCGCGCTCGTCGCCGTAGCGGCCTGCAGCGACAACAACGTCAGCGGGCTTCCCACCATCGACCTGAACCTGAGCCGGGTCGCCGGCTTCGAGCCGCTGAAGGCGGCCCTCGTCGCCGCCCGGCGGGAAAACAACGGCGGCTTCAACCTGGACATGTGGGCGGCGGTCGTGGATCGGAACGGCCTCGTGGTCGCGGTCGTGTTCACCGGAGCCACGGCCACCGATCAGTGGCCCGGGAGTCGGGTGATCGCGGCCCAGAAGGCGAACACCGCAAACGCGTTCAGCCTGCCGCATCTCGCTCTTTCGACCGCCAACCTCTATGCCGCCAGCCAGCCCGGCGGAACGCTGTTCGGGCTCCAGGAGGCCAACCCGACGAACGACGAGGTGGCATATGGCGGCGACGCGGCCGACTACGGCACCCCGAGAGACTACATGGTGGGGAAGCGGATCGGGGGGACCAACGTGTTCGGCGGCGGTCTCGCGCTGTACGATGCTCACGGCAAGCTCGTGGGCGGTCTGGGCGTGAGCGGTGACGCCTCCTGCGCCGATCACAACATCGCCTGGAAAATGCGCGACAACCTTGGTCTCGACCACGTACCTGCCGGCGTCGCCGACAAGCAGGCCAGCACCGATCCCGGCGACGACAATATCATCTACGACATCACGAGCGGTGTAAGTGCCAGCGGGTTCGGTCACCCCGAGTGTTCGGCCGCCGCAACATCGATTGGAAAGGCGCTTCCCAAGACGAACCCGATCGGACACTGAGTCGAGTGTGAGGCGAGGGGAGCGACGTAGCTCCCCCGCCTCCTGGCCCCCCGGCCGCGGCGATGTTTAGTTTCGAGTAAGATTGAAAGGCGACGAGCATGATTGTGCCGCTTTTCGTGTTGCAGTTCCAGACGACTCACCCGCCGGCCCCGGCTCCTGTGGATGTCGCAGCACGGGGGGACAGACCAGTGCACGTCTGGCTCGGCTCTCTCAGCCCGCTCACGCGCGGCTCCGCCGTGCGCGTGTACGTCCAGGTCACCACGGACGGCAACCTCGTCGTGCTGCAACGGCGCACCGACGGCCGCATCGGCGTCCTCTTCCCAACCAATCCCACCGGCGCGCCCTCCGTCCGAGCGGGAACCTACGAGATCCACGGGCCCCAACTGGGGGCGGCGCTCGTCGTCGCCGAGCCGGATGGAGAGGGTATGATCCTCGCCGCGCTCGCGACCGATCCCATGCAGTTCGACGAGTTCGCGCGGCAGGCGGACTGGAATCCCGA
>Ga0209471_1000553_pt1 | contig 24459 bp, 25 predicted proteins | sample GraSoiAngelo_128_FD_185885 | JGI IMG/M metagenome (GOLD analysis project Ga0209471, IMG submission 185885) | Grasslands soil microbial communities from the Angelo Coastal Reserve, California, USA - 14_0927_12_20cm (SPAdes) (version 2) | ecosystem: Environmental > Terrestrial > Soil > Grasslands ... | reverse complement strand
TCCTGAGCGCGCAGCTCGTCGGGCGCAGCTTCGAGCCGCACGAGCCGTCGCCAAGGCCGAACCTATCATTCCTTAGCGTTCCCCTGGATACGATGAAACGGCCGCCTGGCCACCTTATCTCCCCGCCTGGCGGTGATCAAAACTAATCACCCGCGTAATCTTCCACGCCCCATCCTTGTACTGCCACAGGTGAATGAACTTCGCCTCGCCAACCGCCTCGGTATCCTCATGCCCCGGGTGATGGAACCGATGCACACCAATCTCCACTGCCCCGTAACCCTTCATGTAATAAATCTGTAAGCTGCTCGGCACGAAACAAGTCGAAGTCAGCGGGCGCATCTACGTCGGGAAATTTGATTTCATCATCGATGCTCCCTGCGAACCTCACACTCAGGCCGGAGTGTGGCTGGACATCGTTGGCGACGTAACGTCGCCTGCGCAGTATTGGGACATCGGCAATTTTCTTCCAAAGAAGCATGGAGCGGATGTTCAAGTAAGGGGTATCGCCGTCCCTCTCGTCCATGACACTCTTCTCTATCAGTTCGTGAACGATGTCGGGGCTATTCGCTTCCGAATGCCGAACGGCCAAGACTGCGGTTCGGACTGCCTTTTCTACGAAGTGACCGCAACGCCGAGAGGGAGGTTTTTCTCCGGTGTGGAGGGCGGGTTTGGAATGGAGCACTGCTGCCACCTTCTTGTCGTGGAGCAAGTCAGACACCCCCCGCAGAGCGGGTGGCTTGGTGAGTGGGGCCGCCTCAAAGGCGGTTGTCCCGTTGGTTTAGGCGTCGCGCTAAAGCGCGCCTTCGTGGATGAGTTTAGAAGCTGCCGCTATTACCATCCGCGCCCTCTTGTTCGCGGATGTATTTGCGAACTTGCTCCAACTCGAAACCCACCGTGGACACTGCGTATCCACGGGCCCAGAAGTGCTCGCCCGTGAAATTCCGCTCTTTGCCACACAAGCGGGCCATCGCTATGGCGCTTTTCCCTTTCAGAAATCCGATCACCGAGGCCACCGGATACTTCGGAGGGATCGCGATGCACATATGCACATGGTCCGGCAGCAGGTGTCCCTCAATGATCTGGCACTCCTTCTGCCGCGCCAAGGCGTGGAATACTTCTCCCAACTTGCGCCGTGCCTGGCCAAACAGCACCTTGCGCCGCCGCTTGGGCACAAACACCACATGATACTTACAGTCCCAACTGGAATGCGCTAACCTTTGATACGTTTCCGACATAACATCCTCCTTTTTTTTGGCTCTCACCAAGCCACGGGGGATGTTATGCCCGAACGGAACGGTCAAACCTTTTCTGGTCTCACTGGTCGAACCAGTGGCTTACCTAAAATCTGAGTTACAAAGTTGTCGTCCAAGAGAACCAGTGTTCCAGCCGGGGGAATATATCAGTGCTCCTCGGTGCGTTGGCATCCCTCGCCGGAGGAACTGACGGCTCTGGCGGAAATTCCGGGATGTTCGTTGCGGGAAAATTTCAAGAACTGTTTCCCGATTGCCGCAAAGCATTGGGGCGAGACAATCAAGACTAGGGCGGGTCTTGGCGACAGGGGTTGGATTTCGCCCGACATGACGCTCTTCTACAAATTTGCTGGCGGGTTCGTCCAGAAGCCTCACCAAACGACAGAGATGACGCCATAAAGCTCGTTTATCCGCGAAGAGTGCCGTCCAACTTCTCCGGCGCACACGCCTTCCGACCACATCTACTGTGACTTTTACAGATCAAATCAACCGGAAGACCAGACCGCCGCCATGGCGTTGCTGGCACGCGTTGAAGCTGGTCAGGACGTTTGGAGAACATCCGACATGGCGCAAGTAGGGTGGTTGGCTTATGAGCAGGCGAGAAGACAGTGGAATCTCGACGCCGCCGTTCAAGCCAAACTCTCGAAATGCGAGCCGTGGCCGCCGGGGAAAGATGGAGAGGGAAACCAACAACAATGGGGCTACTGCACATGGTTCACGCTTGATGATATGCAGGAAATCACGGTCATGCTGCACAAGCCCGGCTTCCTAGCGAATGCTGCCCGGCAATTCCAGAATGTCCCGTGGCTGACGACCGAGGTGGAGGTCAATCTTTGCTGGGCCGCCCCTTCGGCGCGTTGATCCCGGCAGCGGGTGGCCCACAGACATTAGGTGATACACCGTTTGCGCACCACTTAGCAGGCCACCAAATTCGCTGGATTCGCGAAGCCAGCGGAAAGAGCCTTTGTTGACCAGAACGAACTTTCAACAACTTGTCGAGTTTCCGCCTCTTTGCTTCTCTGCTCCCTTCGAACCACGGGTTTCCGGCAGATGTTAGCAGTGAAATGCGGCAGGAGTTCCGAATTTGTTGTTTGCCATCTCTGCATTTCAAGGCAGGTTCGTCGTTTGGTGGGCAAGGGCCCTGCGGAGGAATCTCGCGGAAGATCACTGGGGCCAATAGGAAATCGTGCGGGAATCGATCTCGTACACCTTGCGTTCGCCGAGCGACCGGGACCAGACCCAGATTACCCTGTGCGTCCAGTTGCGATGCGCGTCGATTTCGTACTCGTAATATGCGCCGCAAAGGAGTTCTCCGGACTCGTCCCGCCATTCCACGCTCTGCGGGTTCCGACGCTTCGCGTCCAAGTAAACGTAGTGGATTCGTGCTCGCTCGCAAGTCCCATCACTGTGGCAGTTATATGTAGCGAAGGTGTCATTGCCGATGTTTTCCGAGAAACCGTCCCCATACTGCGACGGCGAGCCGGGCAGTTGCCAATAGGAGCTTAGCTTTCCGTCTTTGACGGTCCACGTCAGCTTGATCCCGCCGGATGCGTCGAAGCTCGTGAACTGCTCAGTCTGGGTTTTCGGATCGACGGTTTGCCGAACATGGAGCAATAATTCCCCCTCCTTCCCCCAGTCCCACTGCTCAGTGTGGTTGCCATCTTTATCAGTGTTCACGACCGTGCGGCCTTGCTGATTGCCAGCACCGTCTGAGGTCAGCCAATCGATCCTGTGTCCGTACGGGTCATAAGTGAAGATAACGTGAGATTGAAGTTCTCCATTCCGGTAGTGGAATTCCTCGGTGTTCCCAAAAGGCCCCACGATCTCGCGGCGAGTGGTCTCTCCTGTGGATGCGTCCTCCGCAATGCGCTCCGTCACGTGCCCCTGTCCGTCAAGCAAAAGGTGAATAATTTCCCCTTGGAAGCGACCATCGATCATTTGGCCAAACTTCGTGCGGTTTCCATTTGGATCGAACTCGCATTCTTGGCACCAGATCGGGATGGCCAGAGTCGGGCCGCCGGGCTGACTCCAGACGACATCCGTCCTCGTGGTCTCCGTCGAAACAGATTTCACCGGGCCGGCAAGGTCCACGCGCTGAACATCGGTGAGACTCTGCTGCTGCCCGAGGGCGGAAAGACACAATCCGCTGAAGAGAACTGGCAGGGTCACAGCGTGGCGTAGAAGTCGCATCTGTCCCTCCGCTACGTGGGCTCATGGGCAACGAGAACTCAATTCCTATGACTTCTTCGGGCTGCCAGAGGTTGCCACGTCGTCCAAATCGAAACCGCGAAGAAAATTGCATGGTGAGGCTTTCGACTGGTCTGCTAGGATAACCGTCCTCAAGCTGGGAGAACGCCGATGGACGAGGAACAGTTCGATCTTCTGATGGGGGCGCGACGTTTTGCAAAGGAAGATGCGGCTCGGGCGGACACCCAGTCTCAGGGTACGAGAAGCCTGAGCCTTCTGCTTCGAAATGAACGTCGAATCTCGTCTTCGGAGGGTGCCGTCAGGTGGAACACGCGAGCCTTCTTCGTGTTCAACTATTCGGTCGCAGCCACACGTGCCAGATGAACAGCCCAAGGTAGCTCACAGCAAGAGCAAGAAACAGGAGGGTCAGAAGCACGTGCCCCACAGCAAAGGCTGATCCCTTTGGCCAGTCAGTGTGGGAAAAGTACAGAGCGTCCACAAGAATCCGCGTAGTCCAGTAAATCCCAATAAAGCAGGTAAGCCCCAAGGCAGCATGGTCACCCCGGAGAAGTTCCGTGTGCAGCAGCAGCGTGAGTGTACCAAACGCGATGATGGTCAACACGGTAAATCCACTCTGTACCCAAAGCAATTTCCGGTTGAACGGCATCAACTGCCGCAAGTCCTGTTTCCACCCCAGTCGATATGGCACTTGAAAGCTAGCGAACAGGATCACAAAATGCGCAGCGCCGACGAACCACAGGTCGATGTCGAAGACCCGTTGCGTGAGTGAATTGGTCATAGAGCGTGAATTGCGTGCATGAACGGAAGCATTACACGCATGACAAACCATGGGTGAAAGAGCAAAAAGACTGGTGCGGCAAGGAACACTATCATGAAACTCCAGCCGCGCCCCCCACGCCCAAGGCCGAGCCGCTTGCCGAACCACGAATGCTCAATAGTCATTCCCGTGCCTTGCAGTAAGAAGTAGAGCGTGGGGAGACCATAGCCTCCGCGAGCGGGTAACGAGATTACGAAGTCGTGGATCAAACCAGAAACCGCGAACACCAAGAATCCAGCCGCGTCCGCGCCCAGCCTTCGATGTAACGGACGGAAAATCAACTCATGAGAAAGTTGGCGGAAACCCAAATTCCAACGCTTTCCCCAAAACTCCCCAAGGGATGCGGAGCGGAGTGGCGCAGACATGATGGCTTCTGCATTGACGCCAACGCTTTGCCAGAGGAGCGCGATGATTTGGAATGTGCCGAAATGAAGGAGCAGGATGAGTCCCAGCATTGCCACCCACCCGCGCAGAAACGGTTCCCCCTGCGGAATGGACGCGTCACGACCCAGACCAGAACGGTGCCGAGGATTGTCTTGAAGATCGCCCGGAGCCACCCCACGGGCGCTGGCGGCTGTACGCGCTGACTCGCATCCAAGAACGTCTCCGCATCCATTCCCGGCCAAGCTAGAAGGTAGGCTGCCGAGCGCCAAGCCGGGTGTGCAACTCGCGACCGCGCCTTCCACCATGTTAGCCACTTGAGGCTGATGAAGATGGCAAACGACAGAATCCACATGAACACCCAAGCAGGCAGGAGATTAAGGCAGGCAACTGCCGTCAAAGGGAGCACCAAGATCGGGAGCCAACCGATCCACGAGAAGCCTCGCACAAGCTGAGTCGATTCGATCTTTTTGGTTTCACTCAACGTAGGGAGGTCACTCTCCTCCAGAAATGCGAATCTCGTAGACGGTTGGAAGCTGATCGTCATTCCGACGAACGAAGCTGCGAACCAGTTCCGTGCGAGAAAAATGCCCGAGGCTTAGCAGCCGCATGCATTCATCGGTAGCGCAACTCTCCCACGAAGTACGGTTTTCCCACGGAAAGCAGCTTGCCTCGACGGCACGAACCGGAAGCCCTTCTTGAAATCCGGCTTCAATCTGTTCGCGGAGCCACCGCAAATAATCCAACTTCTGGGAGATGGCAACTTTTGGGTCTTCGCGGATCACCACACCGCGGAAATCGGGGATGTCGCCCCGCAAGGTGTGAATGTGCCCGTGCCCTTCGACCAGAATCTCGATGTCGAGTTCCATCAAACGTTCGAGACTGAGGAGCCACTTCTGGCTGTCCACATCGGGATTGGGCGTCGCGAAGTAGCTCCCCATGAAGGCGTCACCTGCCAGCAGCACCTTCTCCTTGGGGTCATAGAGCGCGATGTGGTCATCGCAGTGGCCGGGGGTAGGGATCACCTGCAAGTAGCCCGATTCGGTATCGATGGTTTCACCCAACAGATGGTAGGGCTGCTTCAAATTCGCAGGTTGTCCGATTATCGTGGCACGTACCCAAGGGAGATTCTTGAATGGCGTAAGGAAACGGGCGGTCATCTCCGAAACGAAGATCGGAGCGCCAGTAAGTTCAGCCAGCCAGTTCAGATTTCCGACGTGCTCTTCATGGGCATGGGTAGCGACCACTTTCTTGATTTTTGGTTTCACTTGTCGAAGGTGCCGTGCAAGCGACCGCCGCATCTTGGGTGAGCCGGGATCGATCGCGGCTCCATCGTAAAGCACCGTTGTGAATAGTTCCCCAAACAGAAGCGGAACGGTGTTGGGCAACATGCCATCCAGAAACAAAATGTTCAGCTTGCCGTTCAGAAGATCAAGCCGCTTGTGATACGTCAGGGCGAAAGTACTCATTCTTTGTCCAGCAGCCTTGATCCCTGCCCACAGGACGAGGGGCAACCGAATGAAGAAACCCAGTGTGTAGCACGACCAGAACGCGCCCAGTCGGGCTTGCCGTCGTACCGCTTCTGGTTTGGCAACGCGGCAAGCGCCACCGCGACATTTGCTGAGGGAATATCTGTTCGTGGCAACGAACTCGTAAAGCAGTCGCCCTGCGTTGCGAAATGGGAACCGCTGTCCCAGTGCGCCGATGAGCCAAGTGGACGGGAACAAACGCGCCAGACACGCGACGGCATCCCAGCCGACATGGATTTCGCCTCCGGGAGTAACAACATGCAGCTGCCGCAGACAATCATCCAAATTGAGCCGGGCATCAACGGTGGGCAACACCTCTGCGCTGATGGGCACGCAGACGGTCCTGTTTTCGCGGTCGAGAGTCTTCAGCCACGACACGCAGGCCTGACAAATCTCGCACTGGCCGTCGTAGAGCACCCGATAGGCTGCTTTTGCGCTTTCCTTTTCGGCAGGCTTTTCGGCGATGTCCTCGACCGAGTATCTACTCATGGCGGAAATGTTAGGTCTGACAGGAGGGAAAGGTCAATCATGGAGGAGCAAGGGTTATTGCAACTTTGCGTACCCGGTTTTCGCTCTACTGAAGGACATCGACTCGACGCCTCCTCTCAATAACCTCAAGAACGACTACGACTACGCGTGGCAGGAAGAGCGGAATGCGGCAATCCAGATTTTCAGTCCGCCGATCTCAATACCCTCGTCAATCAGCAGCGTCGCGTTATAAATCACGTCGCGCAGCTTAGGGTCTTCCAGCGGCTAGTTGTGGTTGCCGGGAACGACCAGCTTGAAGTGATGCGGCAACTCCCCGAGCCAGTCATTGAAGTCGCGAAGCTCCGAACTTTGCTTGCCGAAGAAAAGGAAATCGCCCGCGTGAATGAGGATGTCGCCCGGCGGAAGGTCGAGGTCGCGGTGAAGCTTATGCGTAGTCGATCTACCGTTCACCTCTCGCGACAGGCAAATCGCACAATAAACCCTGAGATATAACGCCCGGCAAGTTTGGTCCCGTGATTTAGTCGTCGTGGAGCTCCCGCGTCACTTTCCCGCAGATATTCTTCTTCACGCTGTCGGTCAATGCCGCTCTGCCCAGCGTCACGCCTCCCTGATCGTGATAGAACTCCACATCCTCCGCAAAGAAGGAAGCAAACTTCTCCAGCTCGCACCGATTATAGGAGTCAAAAAGCGCCGCATCGAGCGCCGCGACCGCCTTGTCTAGCTCCGCCTGCGACTTGATGTCCTCGAAAGCCGGCACCGCCTGCTCCGCGGCGATAGCTGGCGCCGCCTGCCGAACGGCCTGGCCGCTCGTCTGCGAGACGCCAACCGCTATCATAGGCAAGAGCAACACCATTCTTAGCGAAGCCCATAGCTTCTTCATCGGAAGGACTCCCTCTTTTCGGATTTGAACAACTCAGATAGAGGTACGGCCCTCAACAGACAATTGTTCCGTGGCACCGACAAAGCTCAGAGTGAACCATGCTATTGTCGGGACGCCGGTGGGATGATGCCGTTGAGCCGCAGATATTCGACGATCTGGCCGTAGTGATTCATGACGTGCCCAATCGCTCCTGCCGTAAGACCAAAAAGCTAGCAGCCTACGTTTCATGGTCGTTTCATGGCTTCAACCCCGAACCGTGCGTGATAGTCTAGAACACTAAAGCGCCTGCCGCCTCATTGGGTTTTCTGAACCGCACCGGCCTTGACTCCTACGCTGCACCTTCCCGCCGACGCAGTTCTACGCCGCTGCCTCCATTGGACTCACCAATTTCTTGACCCCATATCTTTACTATGTTTTCAACACATCAGAATTCGCGTCAGGCGCTTTTTCAAGCCCGCTGCGCTTAGGTGCGGCCGGTTGAAGGTGACCAGAACCCCGCAAGCGGACCATCCTTCCCCCGGTTCCTCTTTTTCGTAAGCTCATTAGAATCAACACATTCGCAAGTGTCGATTCGAAACAACTTAAAACCCTTTGCAATCAACGCTTGTTACAAAAACCACCGGGGGCCCATTCACCTCGTTCTTCCCACCTGGTGTTTACTTCGAGAGTAACATGGTCATACCTCCATAGCTACATTTTCCGCTTGTGGTTCTGGAGAGAGGCTGGTGAACTCACTTGCAGAACCCGCGAAGCATCTGGTCGGTGTCCGCAATCAATGCCGCGCATCGAGCACGCCCCAGATTTTAGGGTCTCCTGGCCCGATCGGCGGCTCCTCTTCCTCCGCTTCCTGGACTGGTCTTGGCGGTGGCAGGAACACCGTTTCGCGTATTCTCCTGCCCTTCCCTTTGAGCTTTTGTGCCATGGCGTTCCAGCATTCAGGGCAAATGTCGTATTCCCTGCGGTCAATTTCCTTTTGCAGACAATCCTTGGCTTCCCCGCAAAGGTCGCAAGTGATCATGGACTTCCCTCCTCTCGTTATCCCCGTCTCATCTCAGCGCGTAATCTGCAGGATGGCGTTTCCTACCATTCTAACGCCGCACGTGCGTTCGGGAACAAAAATGGAAGAAAGGGGAAATTGGAATCGCACGAATCTCTTGCCGACCGCGGATCGGGAAGGTAGGCTGCTGGCCTTGAAGTGACATACGTTCGACCGACAGCGAGGCCAAACGATGAATTTCCTAAAGCGATTCTCGGAGCAGCTTTACAGCCTGATGCGATTGGTCGCGGGCTTCTTGTTTGCCTGTCATGGCGCACAGAAGCTTTTCGGCGTTCTCGGCAGCCCGCAGCTCGCGCGAGTTCCTCTAATGCTGGCCGCGGGAATTATCGAATTCTTCGGCGGCTTGCTGATCGCGTTGGGTGCGTTGACGGCCATTGCCGCGTTGATTGCCAGCGGCGAGATGGCCACGGCTTATTTCCTGCAACACGCCCCGCATGGCTTGTGGCCGATAAAGAATCACGGCGAACTGGCGGTGCTGTTCTGCTTTGTGTTTCTCTACATTGCTTCACGCGGCGACGGGGCCTGGAGCATTCGCACGTTTTTGATGGGCAACTCGGTAACGTATCCATGACGACGGCGGACTCTAAACGCATCGTGGCGGGGTGTCAAACGGTTTTGTGGGAGCCGTTTTGCGAAAAAGCAAGATGGCTCGACGCCAGAACAAGCCTTTTTGCAAGTCAAGTCTAGAACGGTTGTCCAGGGGAATTTGCGCAAGGACTCGAAGCTCCTGAACAAGCTTAAGGGAGAAAGCGGCCAGGGGCGAAGAGGTTTTGGGGGTCGAAGGCCGATTTGAGACGGCGCAGGAGTGTAAGCTCGGAGCAGTTGGATGCCGCGGCTGAGGAAGGGACCGGAGTTGAGGAAGAAGAACGCCGGGAGGCCTCGTTGCGAGCGGAGTTAGAGGCCCGCGCTGCAAAATCAAAACCCCAAATGTTCACTTCCCGTTTGAGAGCCGCGGGGCACCAGGGAAGAGTGGCAGAAGCGTTTTCCGCAGAGCAGAGAGAGAAGATTGCGGCGGCAGCTTCAGCAAGGCGATAGCGCGAGCCAGAATCATCGGGTGGCGGCAGAAGAGCGAAGTAGACGACACTGCAGGCGCGAGCGAGAAATGCGTGGGGAAGAGAGGCTTGATCGGAGAGCATGCGCAAATGTTCGAGAAGGGAGGCAAGGCGGCTGGGAAGCAGGCTGATTTTGAAGATCGCGGCAAGCGGGGAGGTTTCGAGAAGAAGCGGAATAGACTGACCCAGATCGTGCCAGAGGTCGGCGCCTTCGGCTTCGTTGAGAGTGATGAGCTCGGGGAGTTTTGCGTCAGGGATAGCAGCTATACGAGCAAATTCGCGCGAGGCGCGCTCGCAGACTTCGGGATTGCCTTCCACGCTGACGCAAAGATGGCAAGAATCGGCGGCAAATTTTCCTTGGAGCGGCGCGGCGGGAACTTCGGCAGAATTGTTTTCAGCTTCGAGGAAGAGTTGCATCAGCTGTGGGCTCACGAGATCAACAGAGGCGGGGCGAAGAGGAGAGCGTTCGACGAGGTTGATGAAAGCGAGCGCGTCGTCTGGCGTTCGAAAGGAAAGGACGAAGCCACGGCTCGCGGGCGCAGCAGGAAAAGTGCGGAAGTTGAGGCGCGTGATGACCGCGAGCGTGCCCAGAGAGCCGATAAGGAGCTTGTGAAGGTCGTACCCGGTGACGTTCTTGACGACGCGGCCGCCGCTTTTGCAGAGGCGGCCGGTGCCGTCGATGAATTCTGCGCCAATCAGGAAGTCGCGCGCGGTGCCGTAAGAATGGCGAAGCGACGAGTCCACTCCGGAAGCGATGATGCCGCCCATGGTGGATTCGAAATAAAAAGGTACGGAGAGCGGGAGAAACTGTTTTTGCTTGTAGAGAGGGACGGCAAGGTCATTGAAATTAGCGCCGGCATCGACGCTGACGGTGAGGTCGCCGGGGTCGTAGTGGGCGATTTGGTTGAGGCCGGTCATGTCGAGGGCGATGTCGTAGCGCGAAGGGGGCATGCCGATCTGGAGTTTGGTGCGGTGACCGCAGGGAATTAAAGCGAGCTTTTCGAGAGCGGCGAAGCGGACGATTTCGGCGGCTTGCTCGGCGGACGCTGGCTTGGCAACGGCGGATGGAGTGATTTCGTCAACAGCGTATTCTGAGCAAATTGCTGGATCGACAGAGACGTGAGACGGGCCGAGCGCGGACCGTAGGCGGAGAGAAAAGTTGGAGGGGGCGCTAGCCATGAAATCGCGACCGCGAGAAAACGCCAATCGTTGAAAGTTGATAGTTGAAAGAGAAAAGACAATGCAGAGACGCACAGTAGCGCGCAGAACCGCAGAGGGGATGAGCCAGAATGAACACCGAGGACAAAGAGGCAGAAAGCATAGAGGGCACAGAGAAGAAGGCAAGGTCAAGCGCAGCGGCGCGGCGAAGAATAAAGATAGGAAAAATGGGAAAAGCGTTCATGAAGAGCTCGCATGAGGAGAGGATTGGGCGTGCGAACGGACGCGGATTTCGCCGCAACCTTTGCTGAGCGGGAAGATTTTGCCGGGATTAAGTGAACAGTTGGGATTGAAGGCATCGTGGACGCGGCGCATGAGGTCGAAGTCAGCGTCGGAGAAAAGAAGCGGCATGAGCTCGGATTTCTCCATGCCGATGCCGTGCTCTCCCGTGAGCGCGCCGCCTACTTCGACGCAGTAGCGGATGATTTCTGCGGAGGCTTGCATGGCGCGCTCGAATTGTCCCTTGTCGCGCGGATCATAGAGAACAATGGGATGAAGGTTGCCGTCGCCAGCGTGGAAAATATTGCAAATGTCAAAGCCGTACCGCGCGCCGACTTCCCGGATGTGGCGAAGCGTTTGCGGAAGCTTGGTGCGGGGAATGACGCCGTCAAGGACGTAGTTGCTCGGAGCGAGACGGCCGAGCGCGCCGAAAGCGTTTTTGCGGCCTTTCCACAGGAGTTCGCGCTCTGCATTATCTCGAGCGAGGCGGACTTCCCGGGCGTGATGAATGTTGCAAACTTCGGTGATGGCGGCGGCCTGGGCAGCAACGGCTTCGGCGAGGCCTTCGACTTCGAGGAGAAGGACGGCGGCGCTGTCGCGCGGGAAGCCCGCGTGGACGAAGTCTTCGACGACGCGGAGCGTCCAGCCGTCGAGCATTTCGCAGGCCGCAGGAATGATGGCGCGGGCGGTGACGTCCACGACGGTTTCGGCGGCATCATCCACAGAATCGAAAACAGCTAGAAGCGTTTTGACGGCTTCTGGCCTGGGGGAAAGCTTGACGGTGATTTCGGTGACGAGGGCAAGCGTTCCTTCCGACCCCACCAACAGGCCGGTTAGATCGTAGCCGAGAGCGTCGCCTTGCGCGCTGCCGACGCGAACGATTTCGCCGTCGGGGAGGACGAGTTCGAGAGCCGTGACGTGATTGGTTGTGACGCCGTAGGCTAGCGTGTGCGGGCCACCGGCGTTTTCCGCGACGTTGCCGCCAATGGTGCAGGATTTTTGGCTGGAAGGATCAGGCGCGAAATAGAGGCCGTAAGGCTCGGCGGCAAGCGTTAGATCGTAATTGACGACGCCAGGCTGGACAACCGCGCGCTGATTTTCGGGGTCGATGGAGAGAATGCGGTTCATGCGTGCAAAAACAATCATCACGCCGCCAGTACGGGCGAGCGCCCCGCCGGAGAGGCCCGTGCCGGCGCCGCGGCCAACGATTGGAACGATGTGCTTAGCGGCAAGTTTGACAATTTGTGAGACCTCTTGCGTGGTGGTGGGAAAGACAACCATGTCGGGGCGGCCTTTTTCGACCGAGCCATCGTATTCGTACAGGAGAACATCTTCTGGCTGAAAAAGGACAGAGGATGAGCCGAGAAGTTTTTCGAGGTCGCGAAGAAGGCCAGAATGCATAAGAAAGCCGCCCTGGAGAGGCTCCTTGCACTATAGTGAGATTTCCGGGGGTCGCGCAACGTCAAGTTACACTTCAGGGAAGCGAGTATGTTAGTGTGAAGGCCCCCAGCCTTGCTGAGGACCAATGGCCAAACCGAGGGTGCTAGCGACACACCGATTGTTTGAAGCGGCAAGGCAAATCCTGCAGGAGAGCTGCGACGTGGAGTACTGGGAGAGGCCCGAGCGGCCGCCGCGAGAGGAAATGCTGGCGCGCGTGAAGGATAAGGAGGGCTTGATCTGCCTGCTAACGGAAAAAGTGGACGACGAGTTGTTGCGGGCGGGGCCAAAACTACGGATGGCGGCGAACATAGCGGTAGGCTTTGACAATATTGACGTGGCGGCGTGCACAAAACGCGGAGTGGTAGCGGCGAACACTCCGGGCGTGCTGGACGAGACGACGGCGGATTTTGCTTGGACGCTGCTGATGGCCGTGGCGCGCCGGCTGGTGGAGGGTGATGCGCTGGCGCGCTCGGGAAACTGGAAGGGATGGGATCTGGACCAGCTAGTGGGCACGGACGTGTGGGGAAAAACGCTGGGGATCGTGGGATTCGGACGGATTGGGAAAGCGATGGCGCGGCGGGCCAGTGGCTTTCAGCTGAAGGTGATTTACACGGACGCAGTGCGGGCGACGCCGGAAGCCGAGAAAGAGCTACGAGCGGAGTTCCGAGAGATGAATGCATTGCTGGCGGAGTCGGACTTCATCAGCTTGCACACGCCACTGCTGCCGGAGACGCGCGGGCTGTTTAATGCCGAGAAATTCGGGCGGATGAAGCGCACGGCGTTTTTGATCAACACGTCGCGCGGGCCGGTCGTGGACGAAGCTGCGCTGGCGGCGGCGCTGGAAAGCGGGAAGATCGCGGGCGCGGCGCTCGACGTGTTTGAGAAAGAGCCAGCCATTCATCCCGGCCTGAAGCGGCCAAACGTGGTGCTGGCGCCGCACATTGCTTCGGCTTCGCTGGAGACGCGGACGAAGATGGCGTGCATGGCCGCGGAAAACCTGGTTGCGCTGTTGCAAGGGCGGCGTCCTGTAAACGTTTTGAATCCAGAGGTATTGAAAGGGTAGACGGAACCTTGGGGCCATCCCTCCTATGGCGGATTTGAAACAACTCGCCCGCCAAATTTTCCACGAGACCATGGCCGCCATCGATATCCCTCGCACGATGCAGAGGAAACTGCAGCGGCGAGGCACGCGAATCGTGTGTGGAGAGAAGACGTTTGACCTGAAAGATTTCGGGAAAATACGAGTGGTGGGCGTGGGAAAGGCTGCTCATGCAATGGTGGAAGGGCTGGTGCAGACGCTTGCGCCGTTTGTGGGATTTGAGGGAATTGTTTCTGCACCGGCCCGTCCAAAGAGAGCCGTGCCAGGCTTGAAATACTTTGCCGCAGGGCATCCGGTGCCGAATGACGAAAGCTGGAAAGCGGCGGACGCCGTTCTCGGGTTGCTCAAGAAATGCGATGAGAAGACGCTCGTGTTCTTTTTGCTGTCGGGTGGCGGGTCGGCGATGTTGGAACTGCCACTGGATCCGAGGCAAGCCCTGGAGGACGTCCAGCAATTGCACAAGACGCTGGTGACCTGCGGGGCGAGCATCGATGAAATGAATACCATTAGGAAGCATTTGTCTGCGGTGAAGGGCGGGCGGCTGGCGACGGCGGCTCCGGAAGCGACGAAAATCACACTGGCGGTTAGCGACGTCCCCATTGGAAAAGAGTCCGCGCTGGCTTCTGGACCGACGCTGCCCGATCCAACAACCGTTGCCGATGCGAAACGCGTGATCAAGGAATATTCGCTGCGCGAGAAGTTTTCGCTGGCTCTGCAGAAGTGGCTCGACGAAGGCAAGATTCCGGAGACGCCCAAGGCCGGCGATGCGGCGTTCCGGAAAGCCTACTTCTACCTGACCATGGGAATGGACGACCTCTTACATCCGGCCCACCACGCGGCGGAGGCGCTGGGATTCATGACCTGTTGCGACAATTCGACCGATGACTGGCCTGTTGAAAAAGCGGCAGAAGCGCTACTTGGGCAACTGGAAGAGTTGCGTGCGACACATCGAGGTCAACGTGTGGCGCTAATTGCGGATGGAGAGGTGAGTTCGCCCGTGACGGGGAACGGGATTGGGGGACGGAATTCGGCGTTCGTGCTGGCTTGCGTAGAAAAAATCGCCGGAAAGAAAATGGCGGTGCTAAGCGCCGGGACTGACGGAATTGACGGCAACAGCTCCGGAGCCGGAGCGGTTGCGGACGGAGAAACGCTGCAGCGAGCGCGGGAGGCAGGACTTGATTCGAAAGAGTTTTCCCGGCGAAGCGACGCGTTCACGTTTTTTTCAAAGCTGGGGGATGCGATTTTGGCGGGACCGACGGGAAACAATTTGCGGGATTTGCGAATACTGCTGGCAGATCGATAAGAACAAAGAAGTAACGGTAGAGAAGGGAGGGAACACATCTGGAAAGAAAAAGCCTGATGGTCTGAACCCCATCGAGCGCGAGGGACCACCTGTTTTTTGAATGACTCCTTTGCTCAAGGCTTCGAGGAAGGCAACCGCGATTCGATGGTTTTGAGCCGTTCGTTCATTTCCTGAACCAGGTGCTCCAATTTATCGAGGCGCTGCAGAACGGCGTCCGAGTCACCAGAGTTTTCTGAAGCAGAACCGGAACCGCCGACAGATTCGTCACCGCTCGAACTCGCTGAGGGGGACTTCGAGGTGGCGGGCTTTTTCAGGCGGGCGATCTGCCCTTTGATCACGGGAACCATTTCGATGCTGAGATCGTCGCTCTTCAACAGCGCTTCGAGGGCTGGCACGGCAGTGGCGTCTCCCCGGCCACCAAGAGAAAAAATTGCGGCCATTCGAACAGGGAAATGGGATTCGGCGAGGTAGCCGGCGATTTGCTTGGTGATGTCCTGGTTGCTTTTCTGAAGGGCGGCCAGGCTGCGAATTGCGGCGGTGCGGGATTCGATGGGCTTGCCCGGGGCGGACCATTGCTCCAAGAGCGGCGCGGCTTTGTCGTCGCCCAGCGCGCCTAGTGCGCGAAGAGCGGCATTGCGCAAGTAGCCGTCCGGGGAATCGCCAGAGACTGCCGCTTCGAGAACGGCGAGAGCTCCAGGCGATTTTTGCTGGCCGAGCGCTTGCAGAGCGGCCGCGCGCACACGATAGGAAGTATCGTTCTTGGCGATGGTCGTAAGTTTCTCAGCGATTGCGGAGTCGTCCTTAAGATTGCCGAGAGCGTTGACGATGCGGTAATGGAGCCAAGGCTCGTTCGCGGAATTCAGAGCGTCAAGAAGTTGTTTGGACGCGGCAGCGCCGCCCAACTTGGCCAAAGCATCAGCGGCTTCGGCGCGGAGGCCCCAGAATGTGTCGCTGTGAAGCGCGTTACCGAGGGCGCCGATGACTTCTTCGTCATTTTTGATTTTCTCGAGAGCTGCAACTGCGTCAGCGCGATCGGCGAATTCGCTGGCGTTTTTCAATTGATAGAGCCATTCCTTCTTTTCTTTGTGGAATTCGGCGGACTTGAGGATGTGGCCGCCTTTGTCAAAAAGGACCATGAGTGGCGTGGAATCGGAAGGAAAAGTGAAAATCTCCTCAGCCTTCGAAACGGTAATCGAATAGACCCTTTGCCCGGAACCCGTAGTGATCTCGACGTCCATGGGAACGCGGAAGATGCCAACGCGGCCTTCAACTTTTTGGGTTTGCTTGACGGTCAGAGCGACCTGATGCTTTTCATTATCGTGGGAATAGCTCAGGTCGAAGTTCGGCGCGCCGGCACCATAGAGCCACTGGCGGAAGAATTGATCAACGTTAACGTGCGAGGATTCTTCGATGGCTTTGGCCAGGTCGGCGGTGACGACATTTTTGCCGCGATTCACTTCGAGGTAGTGCTTGAGAGCGCGATAGAAAGCGCCTTCGCCAAGCTGATGGCGAAGCATGTTGAGAACCCAGCCCCCTTTCCCGTAAGCATTGCCGTCAAATTCGCTTGAATCATCGAAATCGTGGCGGACGATCGGCTTGCTGAACAGGTTCGCCTGGCCAAACCACTCGCGCCCGGTTTCCCAGCGCTCGTAGTCAGCCTGATTCTTGCCGTAGTGCGCTTCTGTCCAGACACTTTCCATGAATGTAGCGAAGCCTTCGTTGAGCCAGAGATCGCCCCAGTCTTTGCAAGTGACGAGGTCGCCAAACCATTGGTGGCCTAGCTCATGAGAAATGAGGCCGTCCTCGTCGGTGAGCATTTCGGCGGCGATCTTCGGGTGATTGAGAGAGCTGCTGGTGTTGGTTGTGGCGCTGGAATTTTCCATTCCGCCGGCGACGAAGTCATCCACCATGACTTGGGCGTACTTCTCCCAGGGGTAGTCGACGCCGAGCTTCTTGCTGAAGAGATCGATCATCGCGGGCGTGCGACGGTAGTTCACGAAAAGACGATCGCCACGGCCCTTCGGCGCGTAATAAGTGACCGGAATGCCGCGCCAGGAGTCTTTCACTTCATCGAATTCGCCGGCGACGACGGTGATGAGGTAAGTAGAGCTTGGGACGGATTCGCGCCAGGTCCAAGTTTTCAGACCTTTGCCGGCGTCGGTAACACTGATGAGCTTGCCATTCGAAACAGTGAGCCAGGACGCGGGAACAGTAAGAATCGTTTCGGTGGTGAGGCGATCGTTGGGGTAGTCGTAGGTGGGAAGGTAGTAGCGCGTGTCCTCGGATTCGCCCTGGGTCCAAATTTGCTTGGGGCGGTCGGGATAATCCTTGTCGGGAAGAATGAAGTACATGCCTTTGGTGGGTTTGCCTTCGTAGCGGATGGCGACGTCAAATTTGTCACCCGCTTTGGCGGCGGGTAGAGGAACAATGAGTTTGTCGGAGGTAGTTTCGAATCGCGAAGCGGATTTGTTGACGGTAACGCTGTGGATGGTGAGTCCGACGGAATCGAAGGCCACTTTGGAAGTCCCGTCGCGAAGAATGGAAATCGAATGCGTGACGTCGCCCATGACTTTTTTCTGTTCGACGTCGAAGCGCAGAGCGATGCGGGAATGCTGCAAATCGTAGTCGCGCGCGCGGGCGTACGGCTCATCGGCGCGAAGCAAGGGTGCGGCGATGAAAACAAACAGCAGTGCAGCTAGAGAAAACACGACCATGCGACGGCGGTTTGTGGTTCCCTGGAATGGGATCATCATTAGGCTTCGGCTCCTGTGAAATCTCTTTAGAAGAAAGCAAGTTTAAAACGGCGGGATACGCTGGCATGGAGTTTAGAGGAGACTCCTGACAAGACCACCATCCACCGCGATAGAGACGCCGGTGACGTAACTGGCGCGCTCGGATGCGAGAAACGCGACAACGGCGGCGAATTCGTCGGGGCGGCCGAGACGCCCCGCGGGGATTTCACGTTCCCAATTGGCGAAACCCTCTTCGGGCTTGGCGCCAGTGCGTGCGGAAATGGTGGAAGCGAGGCCGTCGAGACGAGCGGTGCGCGTGTAGCCGGGACAGACGTTGTTCACGGTGATGCCATCGGCAGCGTATTCATTGGCGAGAGTGCGAGCAAGGCCGGTGACGGCAGCCCGCACTGAATTAGAAAGCACGAGGCCGTCCACCGGTTGCTTTACAGCCGAAGAGGTAATGGTAATCAAACGTCCCCATTTATTTTTCTGCATGCGCGGCAAGCCCTCCCTTGCGAAGAAGATGGTGCTCATCAAAAGCTGGTCAACGGTGGAGCGCCAGTCTTCGGGCTTCGTGTTCCTAAAGGAGTTGGACGGAGGACCGCCGGAATTGGTAACGCAAATATCGAGGCGGCCGAAATGGGTTTCCACGGCGCCAACCAACGAGGCCACGGCTGGGGAATCTGTGACGTCGAGGGCCTGATGGAAGACTTCGCGGCCAATGGCTTTGCGGATGTGCGCGCCCGTTTCCGCAAGAGTAGTCGCGGTGCGCGCGCAAATGGCGACGCGGCCGGTGAGTCCCAGATCCATTCTTTTGCCTCTTGCAAATCCTTAATCCTCTCGCAAAACGCGGGAAAGGGTCAACGCTGGACAGCGTCGAATGGGTGAGTCGCACGAAGAATTTTGTTTGCCTGGCGCGCCGCACGGAACTAAGATGCAGGCCATTCCATCATTGCTGACGGGGTGACCGCTGACTCGAACGGTCACAGGGGGTATCGTATGCGACACCGCAAACGGTTGATTGGGGCGGTAATCCTGCTGGGCGCCTGGACCAGTGACGCGCTTGCGCAGCAGATTGGGCAATATGTGCCCATTCAGGCCGGCTCGGACGTGGACCACGCCCTGAGCGAAATCAATGCGGCCACCGACCCAGCGCAAAAGCTCGGTCTCATTCAAAAATTTGCCGACGGGATTGGGAAAGAGGGCAAATATCCGCTCCTGGCGAACGGGCTCTTTGTGGACTATTACCTGGGCCGGAAGAATTATGACAAGGCGTTCGAATACGGCGACAAGGTTTTTGAGCTGGACCAAGACAATTTTCAAAACGCGATCAACATGGTGCGCGCTGCTGTGGAAAAGGGCGACTTGGACCGGCTGAGCTCCTATGGAGAAAAGACCGGGGGGATTATTCAGCGATTCAAAGCCGCGTCTGCACCGGCGGATACGTCAGCCTCGGCCTGGGAAGAACAGAAAAAGCGGACGCTAGAGGCCAACAAAGACAACTTCACCTATGTTCAGCAGCTGGTGTTTAGCGGAGTGTACCAGGCAAAGGATCCAGCGAAGCGGGCAGCGCTTCTGGTGAAGTTCGCGCAGGCTTTTCCGGATTCGGCATACGCGAATCAGGCAATGGGCATCGCGGCGACGGCCTATCAGCAAGCGCAGAATACGCCAAAAATGCTAGAAGTCGCGAACGGGCTGCTGACGAAAAATCCCAACGATGTAGGAATGCTGCTCCTGCTTTCGGATTATTACGGCGAAAAAGGAGAGCAGCTGGACAAGGCCGAGAGCTACGCGAAGAAGGCGCTCACAACGCTGGAGTCTGCAGCAAGGCCGGAGGGGATGACGGACGACCAGTGGGCGCAACAAAAAGCCCTACAGAAAGGCCTTGCGCTGAGTTCGCTCGGGCAAGTTAACATCGAAAAGAAGGACAATGCGCAGGCCGTGGAAAATTTGAAGGCGGCGGCACCCCTGGTAAAATCCGATGACGTGAGTTACGCGCGCAACCAATACCGGCTGGGATTCGCGCTGCTGAACTTGAAGAGGAATCCGGAAGCGAGGGAGGCCTTCACGCAAGCGGCTTCCGTAAATAGCCCGTATCGAGCGCTGGCCCAGGACAAATTGAAGGGCCTAGCGGCGCCAGCAAGACGGAAGGCATCGTAGACGGCTTGGTGAATCAAATGAAACCGTCGGCATCTAATAAGTGCGAGAAAACGAATGTAGGAAAGGGAGAATTCGATGGCTGAGATTGCTACATTTGGAGCGGGATGTTTCTGGGGAGTGGAGGCGGCTTTCCAGCGCGTCCCGGGAGTGATTGACACGGTTGTGGGCTATACCGGCGGGCACACGGAGAATCCTACTTATCAGGATGTGTGCACCGATGAGACTGGACATGCGGAAGTCGTTCAGGTGACGTTCGACCCGGCCAAAGCGAGTTATGAGCAGTTACTGAACGTGTTCTGGCAAGCGCACGATCCCACGCAGCTGAACCGCCAGGGGCCGGACTTCGGGACGCAGTACCGCACGGCCATTTTCTTTCACTCACCGGAGCAGGAAGCGGCAGCCAAGAAGTCGAAGGCGGCGCTGGAAGCCAGCGGCAAATTCCGGCGGCCGATCGCGACCGAGATCACACCGGCAGGGCCGTTCTACCGCGCTGAAGAGTATCACCAGAAGTATTTGCAGAAGCGCGGGGCAGCGTCTTGCCACCTCTGAGAGGGTGCCGACTCGTTTTTGGCGCGGCCGTCGGATCAAACGACTTTGCGTAGCTTGGTGACTCTGCCCACTTCCACCCATTCGACAACAAAGATGTTGCCCTGATGATCGAAGCAAGCTCCGTGAGGACACAAGAAGCGGCCGGCGATGAATGTATCGCGAGCCTGTTCGCGAGCCTTGCGCCAGTCCTGTTGCGTTGAATAATCACCATTGCCCAGACTGGCCACCGCTTTGTTGGCACTGTCAAGAATCACGACCTTGCTCCACAGGTCCGGAATGACCACGTCGCCGTTGCGTTCGTCAAAGTGGCAAGGCATTTTCGTCGTGCCCAAAATAAAATCGATGTGCTTTCCGTCCAGGGTGAATCTTTGTAATCGCGCATTCGAGCGATCGGCAATTACGAGCACGGGAGGCTCGATGCGCGTGTCTACCCAAAGGCCGTGAGGGCAATCGAGCTGGCCGACGTCCTTTCCCAAGCCGCCAAAAGTGCGAAGGAACTGCGCTTTCTGGTTGTATTGGTTGATGTAACTGGAGCCGTAGCCGTCGGCAACATAGATGTCTCCATTGGGAGCGATGGCCACATTGGTTGGTTTGTAGCTCGGGGCCATCCCGTTCTTGCCTTGATAGGCCGGCGACTCAGCCGGGTAGCCGAGGGTGAAAACCTCTTCACCCTTTAGTGTGCGCTTTGTGACTATGCCGTGTTGAAAATCACAGAGATAGAGGAATTCTTCGCTACGCTCTTTGCGGATTGACAAGCCATGCGCTCCGCCTTTGAACTGCCCACCCCAAGAGCGCACGAACTTTCCGTCCCGGTCAAAAACAACAATCGTGTCCGGAGATTCGCTGGTGGAATGAACCGTGTGATGAATGTAGATATGGCCTTGCGAGTCTTCGCAGACCGCCGTGCGTGTTCCCGTATCGGATATTGGCAGGCAGCGTGCCCCAATCGTGGAGCGCCTCGTACTGATGTTCCCCTTCACCAAGAATCGGCGCGCGGCTGCCGGATTTGTTGGTTGCTCCGAGAAGGAGCGGCGCCACTCCGGCTGCGCCGGCGGTGGCGAGGAAGGTGCGTCGGGTGACTTTCATGGACTCTAAACTCCTGTAGAAGAAAGAACGAGAGCAAAGATGGCCGGAGTTTATTTTTGCGCCGTTACAGGTTTCTCCGTGACGAGTTGCGGGTCGGCAAATTGCAGCCAGAAACCCATCATTTCTTCGTCGCTGGGTTCGCCCCAACGAAGTGCCTTAGACGGATCGGGATTCAGCGGATTGTTCTTCGAGTTGTCGAAGTAGGCGACGGTCATTAGTTTAGTGCCTTTCGGCAACAAAAACTGCTTCTTTAAAAAATAGGTCTCCTGCCAGCGAAAATCGTAGTGCGGTACGTCGAGCAGAACCTCTTCGTGGCCGTCGGCGTAGATTGCTTTGGTCATCATGCTTTTTCCGCGGAAGTGCATGTGCGCAGTATAAGCCACGGCCGTGACGTCTTTCGGAAGAATGAAGCAGGAGGTGACGCGATGATTGGCGTCGTTCGGTGGAATCCGAAACATGTTGTTCCAAATTTCGTACTGCGCGACTTCGTGCTGCACCGGCTCCTTGGCAAATACAAGGCCGACGCTGGTGCGATCCTTCACGTCGAGTCCGTGATGATTGCTGTAGTGAACTTGAAATTGCAAATAGGCGCCAGCAGGAATGCGAAGCGCATATCCGGGAGGACGTATCTCCGGCATATGACCGGGGAGGTAAATCGCTGGGACAATATTCAAATAGCCTGAAGAATGACCCGGGATTCCGCCGCCGTCGGGGGCGGAGCAGCCGTCGTCAATGACCGGCGCGTCCGGCCGGAGATGCAACACCTTTCCAGTGCGATAGTGATATTCGTCCACGCCGGCATTCTCTTTGGCGCGTTCCGCCAGGTGCTTGGCATATTCGGCCTGATCAATCACGGAAACAGTAGCGTGATGCACCACGCGGCGGTCGCCGGGAAGCACTTCACCTGCTTGAATCCACATGTCCTCGGTGAAATTCGTAGGAACGTGGATATATTCGTAATCGTCCTGAGCCTCCTTGGGCACAAGGAACTCGGGGATGGTGAAAACGACGTCTGGCTTGATATGCCAGCCGGCCTCAAAGACGGGGCCGGGAGGCAGGTCTTTCGGGTCGCCCATTTTCGTTCCGCCTTTTACCCACGCGTCGATTGTTGCGATGTCCGTGTCACTCAAGCGCGCGTCGTTCATAAATTCACCCACGTTGGGGTCTGCGTGCCAGGGCGGCATCTTGCGTTGGTCGACGTCCTGCTGAATCATGCGCGCAAAAGGCAAAACTTCTTCATAAGTCATAAGCGACATGGGCGCGACGTCGTTGGGCCGATGGCACACAACGCAGTTCTTATACAGGATTGGCGCAACGTCTTTGGTGTAGGTGATTTCCTTTTGGGGCGGTGGGGTTTGGTTTGCGGCTTCAAGCAAAATGCCACTGAATCCGGCAAAGCAAACGATTCCAACGATTCTTCGCAGACGCATAGGACCTCTTGTCAAATTGCGCTGCCCCTACTGGTGAGCCGGTCCCTGGTTGAATGGCAGCAGATGACATTCTACATCGATGGGGTGCCGCGAACACTGAGAATTGGCGGAGCCGGTGGGTCGACTGGGACTCACTTCGCTTGACGCGGTCCCGGTGGCAACCTGACATGCGCTCCTATGATCGTCCTCAGTGCTCTCCGTTTCGGCTGAGCTTCTTGAAAAGCAGGCTTCCCGATATTCAGCACCTTGACGTGCTCGAAGCCTAACAGCGGTGGAAGACCGAAGGCACGGCCATATCGGATGCGATCGATCGCGCCGGAACACCATGGTTAGGCATGATCGATAAATCAGCAAAGCGCGTCGATGAAATCCTTTTTCCGCGCGAATACCAGACGATCCTGAGGAGGAAAGCAGGGACGCCTTTCGCGAGCAAATGGCACAAGCAGCCGGGAGACGCTGGGTCTCCGCGAGCGAAAAAAGGCGAGGCTGCGGCAGCAGATTATCGACACCTCGATTCGGCTGTTCCGCAAACACGGGTACGAGAACACGCGGGTAGAAGACATTGTCCAGATTCTCGAAATCAGCCAGCCCACATTTTTCCGCTAGCAAGGACGCAGTGTTGCGCGAAGTCGGCCGGCGAGGCTACAGCTGCATCAAGGAGCATCTGAAAACCGAACTCTCGAGCGACGCCACGACGGCAGAGCGATTGCGGCGAATGTACGCGGGCATGGCTCGCGACGTAGAATCCGACAGGCCGTTGTGGAGAGCCGTCGTGCTTTCTGCGGCAATGGATCCGGTGCGTTCGCCCGAGATGCGTCGGCTGGAAGAAATCGCTTTTAGCCTGCTGCGGGAAATCCTGGCGGAAGGCCAGGAACGCGGGGAAGTCACCAAGGCATTTCCTGTGGTGCATCTCGCGGAGTTCATGGAAGGGCTCTATACGACGGTGGTTCGCCGGTGGGCCGTCGATCTTCCGGGACCGCATAGTTTGACCGAGCGGGTGCGCAGCGCGCTCGAGTTTTTCCTCAAGGGCGTACAGCAGTAAGGTACGGAACGGGAGAGAAGACTTGTTTCCAGCGATGTCCTACTTCCCTTCTCTTCCAAACCAAGATCGAGTTGCTAAACAATCTCCGGCATCCTCGAGCCACCCCGCTGAGCTGAGGGGACCGGGATGAAAGCTGCAGTCCTGCGTGAGTTCAAAAAGCCTCTCGCGTTTGAAGACGTTCCCGTCCGTCGTTGGATGCCGATGAAGTCCTGATAAGAATAGAGGTTTGTGGCGTTTGCCATTCGGATTTGCACGTCGCGGATGGAGATTGGCCTACGTTCGCCTCCCTTACCGAGGGGAGCCGTAAAGCCCCTTGCCTTCAGATTTCTGAGGAATGCTGTCAAGGAGAAATTGACTTTCCACAGGAAAATTCACCCCCCCTCCTGCACAGTTTTCAAACACGTTTCTCACAACGCCACCGCTTTCGTTGCTGCCACCAGCGGCGAGTTGTGTTTGGCCAAGGCCGCCAGGTAGACGTTCTCGTTGTACGCCACCTGCTCCTTCCAGCAGCGATAGAT
>Ga0209471_1000550_pt1 | contig 24522 bp, 24 predicted proteins | sample GraSoiAngelo_128_FD_185885 | JGI IMG/M metagenome (GOLD analysis project Ga0209471, IMG submission 185885) | Grasslands soil microbial communities from the Angelo Coastal Reserve, California, USA - 14_0927_12_20cm (SPAdes) (version 2) | ecosystem: Environmental > Terrestrial > Soil > Grasslands ... | reverse complement strand
AGCGAATGTGGGCCTGCAGCCCGGCAGGCATCGAGTTGAACGGCTTGAAGAGTCCGGGAAAGATCGAGGCGTAGGTGTTGGCTACCGCGTCTTTGGTATCGATCTGATAGAAGGTCGTCGTCCCGGTATAGGCGTCGACCACCACCTTGACGGAATTGCGCGCGTAGTTAACGCCGGTCAATGGACCGCCATCCTCCGGGGGCATCTCGCTGTAGGGGTATTGGTCCGTAACCGTGAACCCGTCCAGGATCCAGTAGACGTGTCCATCGACGACGGCGACGTACGGATCCTGGTCGAACTGGAGGAACGGCGCGAGTGCCGTGACGCGGTCGAGGACGGCGCGGTTGAAGAGCACTTGCGTCTGCGAGGTCAGTTGTGGGCTGATCAGCAGGTTGACGTCGCCAAAGCGGATGGCGAAGGCCAGGCTCCGCAGTGCCGAAGACAAAGGCACGCCGCTTGTGCCCTTCCACTGGGTGTACTGGTCGGTGGCGAACGGGTAATCGAACTCCGGCTGCTTGGAGTCGGTCAACACGTAGTTCGTGGTGTGGCGGCCAAAGTAGACGCCGGCCTGCGTGACCGGGGGCACGCCGGCCGGTGGGATGTCCTGGAGGGTCAGGACGGGATCGCCCTGCGTGGTGGCCTGGTTGGCGCGCGCCGCGACCACGCCGTAGCCGTGGGTGTACTGCAGCTTGAGCGCGACCCAGGTATTGGCCGGCACCTTGTCGGGGTTCAGCTCCCGCGCGGCGAGCAAGAGCTGCAGGTACTGGCTACCCAGCTGGTAGCGGTCGACCGCGACTTCGTTCGGATAGAACTGGTAGTAGGTGCGCAGGCTCTGGAGGTTCTCCAGGGTGTAGGGGAGCGCCAGTTGTGGATCCCAGAGACGTGCATTCTGGACCGTTTGCGGATTGTTCGCCACCTTGTCGGCGGTCAGCGTGTCCTGAGGCGTGAAGGGCCGGTCGGCGATGGTGGTGAGACCGTAGGCCTGCCGAGTGAAGTCGATCTGGTTCTTGATGTACGGCGTCTCGCGCGACAGTTCGCTCGGCGCGACCTGGAACCGCTGGACGACGCCAGGAAAGATGACGAGCAGGATAAACGCCGCACCCAGCCAGGCGACCAGCGCCCCGGACAGCACGACCAGCCGGGCCCCCACGGCGTTGATCACCAGACCGGCGGCAATCAGCACCATGAGCACCGTCATAATCCAGTAGGCGGGGATGCGGGCGGCGACGTCCGCATAGCCGATGCCGTAGACGAAGCCCCGCTTGCTGAGCAGCAGCTCGTAGATGTCGAGCCGGTAATGAACGGCCAGTAGCAGGGCAAAGGCTGCCGCCAGGGCAGAGACGTGCCTGATGGCTCGGGCGGGCAAGGCGAAATTCTGCAGATTGGCCCGGGAGGCATAGACGCCACCCACGATGAGCATCATGAGGATCACGACCCACAGCAGCCAGCCCCACACGAATCGATAGAACGGAAGGCTAAAGACGTAAAACGACACGTCCTTATGCCAGATCGGGTCCTGGACGTTGAACGGCTTCTGATTGAGGTAGGCGAGGATCGTCTGCCATGATCCGGCGGCGACACGGCCGAAGAGCAGGCCGAGCAGGAAGACAGCGAGCAGCGCCAGGATGGTCGAGGGCGCCGTCAGCGGCCGCTGGCGAATCCCGATCGACGAGAGCCGGCGGCCGGTGTTGGAATTAAGCGCCAGCAGGACATTCGCGCCGCCGATGACCCAGAAGACGATGGCGAAAATAAAGAACGACCAAATCTGGGCGCTAAAACGCGTCCCGAATACGCCGCCGTAGCCGAGCGCCCGGAACCACAGGTAGTCCGTGTAGAGCGTCGCGAACGGCTTGAGCAGGAACAGGATCAGCAGTGCCAGCGCGATCGCGATGATCCAGAAGACGCCTCGTCGCGAGACACGGATGGTGGGGAAGCTCGGCTCGGTCGGGAGGCGCCCGAAGGGTGATTCTCCGCCCTGGAAGAATCCGCCTGGCGGGCGTCTAGACACCGGCGACCCGCGATCCGGGCATGCCGACGAACGCGGCGCGCCCGGGATAGTGTGCGGAGTTACCCACCTCTTCCTCGATCTGTAGGAGCCGATTGTACTTGGCGACTCGCTCCGACCGTGAGGGGGCACCTGTTTTGATCTGGCCCGCGCCGGTGGCGACGGCGAGGTCGGCGATGAAGGTGTCCTCAGTCTCCCCGGAGCGGTGCGAGACCACGGTCGAGTACCCTGCCCGCCGCGCGGTCGCCATGGTTTCCAGCGTCTCGGTGAGCGTGCCGATCTGGTTGACCTTGATCAAAATGCTGTTGGCGATGCCTTCCTCGATGCCGTGGCGAAGGCGCACGACGTTGGTCACGAAGATATCGTCGCCCACCAGCTGGACGCGTTTGCCCAAGCGCTCGGTCAGCTGGCGCCAGCCGTCCCAGTCGTCCTCGGCCAATCCGTCCTCGATGGAGATCACCGGGTATTTCTCGACCCAGGTGGCCCACCGATCGATCAGCTCCGGCGCAGCCATGCTTTTCCCTTCGCCTTTCAATTCATAGCGCAAGGCCTGATAGAGCTCAGAGGCGGCCGGGTCGAGCGCGATGAAGACGTCCTTCCCCGGTTGGTGGCCGCTGCGCTCGATGGCCTCGACCAGCAGCGACATCGCCTTCTCGTTGGTGTCGAGCTCCGGCGCGAATCCGCCCTCGTCGCCCTGCCCGGTGCTCAAGCCGGCCTGATGCAGGCTGTCTTTCAGCGCGTGAAACACCTCGGCGCCCCAGCGGAGGCCCTCGCGATAGCTGGGAGCGCCGGCGGGGACCACCATGAACTCCTGGAAATCGACCTTGGTCTGCGCGTGCTTACCGCCATTGAGGATATTCATCATCGGCACCGGCATCACCAGGTCGCGATCCGCGGCCAGATAGCGATAAAGCGGCTGCCCGGCCGCCAATGCCGCCGCCCTCGCCACCGCCAGGGACGCGCCGAGGATCGCATTGGCGCCGAGTCGAGACTTATTGGCCGTCCCGTCGAGATTGATCAGCCGCTCGTCGATCGCCCGCTGGTCGGTGGGGTCAGCGCCCCGCAACACCGCGGCGATCTCGTCATTGACGTGGCCAACGGCTTTGAGAACGCCTTTGCCGCGGAAGCGTCCCTGGTCGCCGTCGCGAAGCTCGACCGCCTCGTGCGCGCCAGTCGAGGCGCCCGAGGGAACGGCGGCCCGGCCGAGCTCGCCGGACTCGAGGAGGACGTCGACTTCGACGGTCGGATTGCCACGCGAATCAAGGATCTCGCGGCCGCGGATGCGCTCGATCCGGGCCCGAGTCACAGCTCGTCCTCCTCCATGCCGGCCGAACCGTTGGGCTCGCCGTCTCCCATTTCGTCGACCACCTGGTCGAAGTCCTCACCGAGTTCGTCGCCGCCCATTTCTTGTCCCATCTTTTTTGCCCAGCGGGCCATGCTCTTCGGGTCGTTCTCGTCGACGCCGGATAGGTCGGGACTGTCGCTCAGACGATCCAGGCGGCTGTCCTCGGAAAGCACCTGAGCGGTGCGGGAGATGAGGCGCGTCAGCTGCCGGCCGCCACAGAGCGGGCAGGCGGGCGACGCTTCGACCGCACTGAAACTCGGAAAGAAGATCGAGGGCCGCTTGCCGCAGTCCGCGCAGCGATATTCGTAGATGGGCATGGAGTAGCCCTAAACTTAGCGCATGGCAGAGCATAACGATCCCCACGAGCATCAACACGCAGAAGGCAGCGAGCGCGTTCGCGAGGTGGTGCGCGACGGCTTCACCATCATGCTGGGCGCCGCGAGCTGGGCGTTCGAGCAGGGTGATCGGCTGGTCGACACCTGGCTGCACCAGGGGCACGTCAGCCGCGAGCAGGGGCGCCGGCGGTTCGAGGAGTTCGCCTCCAATACCCGGCGTCGGGGCGAGGATCTCAGCCGCCGCGTCTCGGAGAGCATGCGGTCATCGATGCCGGTCGCGACCCGGGATGAAATCGCCAAGCTGGAGCGACAAATCGCCGAACTAAAGAGCGAGCTCGACTCGTTGAAGGGGACGGGCGGGACGCCGTCATCCCCGGGTCAGACCGCGACGCGCGAACGACCGCCGCTGAGCTAACAGCGCGGCGAGCCGGGCGAACCGCGGGCTACCCGTGCTTCTTGTGGCCGCCCCCGCCGCCGCCGCCGCCGCAATTCTCGTCGCACCCCGCTGGCCCTGTGGGTTGCTGCGACTGCGCCACCTGGTCCGTCCCCGGCAGCAGGTAGGCGATGGAGCCATTCATGTTGACCGCGTGCAGCCCATCGGGAACGGTGAACCAGCTGTCGGGTTGGCCGCCGAGCGCTTGCGTCATGAAGCCGTGGAAGATGGGGGCGGCGCCGACGATGCCGGAAACGTGAAGCATCGGCGTGTGGTCGGCGTTGCCGACCCAGACGGCGACCGCCAGGTTCGGCGTAAAGCCCAGGGTCAGGTTGTCGCGAAAGTCGTTGGTGGTGCCGGTCTTGGCCGCGACATGGTGGCCGGGGATGACCAGATCGCTATTGGATCCGAACGCCAGCGCCCGGTTGCGGTCATTGGAGAGCATGTCCGCCATGATGAAGCTCACCTGCGGGCTGAGGGCTGCCCGGTGGTTGACCCTCCGGTCATAGCGGAAGAGCGTCTGGCCCTGCGCGGCGATGCTGAGGATCGCCTGCGGGCGGCGGTAGGTTCCCTGGGCGGCTAGCGTGCTTGCACCCGCGGCCATGTCGAGCAACGGCACCTCATAGCCGCCCAGCGTCAGGCTCGGCTGATAACTCGTGGCCGGCTGGGTCAGGGTCTCCACGCCCATCCGCCGGGCGACGTCGACGACGCGATCGGTGCCGGTGCCGAGTTCGACTTTCACGGCGGGGATGTTGAACGAGTTACCCAGGGCTGCCGGAATCGGCTGCCAGCCGTGATACCGGCCGTCGTAGTTGTGCGGCGTGTAGGTGCTGCCATCACCGAGCCGGACATTGATCGGCTCGTCCTGCACCCAGGATCCCATGGTGAATTTTTGCGACTCGATGGCGGCCGTGTAGGTGAAAATCTTGAACGACGATCCCGGTTGCCGCGGAATGATCGCCATGTTGTACTGACCGCCGGGCACATCGGCGCCGGCCGACCCGACCATGGCCAGGACCGCCCCGGTCGCCGGGTCGAGCGCGACCAGCGCCCCATCCGTCACGTGCTGACCCTGGAGCGCCATGACTTTCTCGCGAACCTGGCGTTCGGCGATCGACTGGAGGTTCCAGTCGAGTGAGGTGATCACGGTCAGGCCGCCGTTCTTGAGGAGCTCGTCGCCGTAGGTCTTCTCCAGCTGCGCCGCCACCCAGTGCACGAAGCCGGGGGCCTTGACGTCGTCGGCGGTGGATGGCTTCTGCAAGGTGAGCGCCTGCGCGGACGCGACTCGCGCCTGCGCCGGCGTGATGTCATGCGCCCGAACCATGGCGTCCAGCACGACTTTCTGGCGGGCCTTCGCCCCCTTCAGATTGCCGAACGGATCCAGTTCGGTCGGAGCCTGGGGCAAGCCGGCGAGCAAGGCGGCCTCGCCGAGCGAGAGCTGGCTGGCGTGTTTCCCGAAGTACGTCTGTGCGGCGGCCTCGACACCATAGGACCGATTTCCGTAATAGACGCGGTTAAGGTAGGCCTCCAGGATCTGCGCCTTCGAGTACTGGTGCTCGAGCTCGACGGCGAGGATGGCCTCGTCCACCTTGCGCAGGATCGACCGATCGCCCGAGAGATAAATATTCTTGACCAGTTGTTGCGTGATGGTGCTGCCCCCCTGGTTGAAGCGAAGATGCAGCAGGTCATCGACGCCGGCCTGCCCGGTGCGCAGCAGGTTGAGGCCGCCGTGCTGGTAGAAAGTCCGGTCCTCGACGGCGATCGTGGCCGTCTGCATTGCGGGTGCGACCTGCCGTAGGGGGACGAGGTGGCGTCGCTCGGAGCCCTGATGGATCTCGGCCAGCAGGATGGTTCCCGTCCGGTCGTAGATGCGGGTCGAGAGCGGGAGGCGGGCCGTGCTGAGGTTGGCGGTGGACGGCAGCCCCGCCCATACGTAGAGGACACCCGGTAGCACCACCAGAAGGAAGGCGAGGACAATAGCCGGCAGCATCATCCAGGGCTTAAACCGAAGCCGGGCCGGTCGAGCGACCGTTCGCCCGCAGTTCGAGCAGAAGCGGCTATCGGGCTTGACCGGAACGCCGCACGCAGGGCAAAACGATCCGTTCGGGTTCGGGGATGTCCTATTCACGTTGACGGGTAATATTATACCGAGAGGCTCATGAACCCCCCACACTGCCCTCCTCCAGAGGGGGAGGGGAAAGCCAGGAGTTAGGGCTGGAGGACGCGGGCGCCGAGTACGGCCCTCAAATGGGCCAGCGCCCAGCGTTGCACCTCATCGCCCGGATGCCCTGGGCCGTCGAAGGTCTCGACCGCCGCGGCGGGAACCACAACACGGTAATCACGGTTTCGCAAATCGGCCACCGTGTGGAGGACGCAGATGTCGGTGCAGACGCCGACCACCGTCACCTGCTCCGGCTGCGCCGCTTTGAGGCGTTCGTCGAGGTCGGTCTCGAAGAACCCGGAGTAACGTCGCTTGCGGATCAGGGTGGCATCGTGAAGCAACGGCTGAAGCTCGGCAACGACCTCAGACTCGACCGTGCCGCGCACGCAATGCACCGGGAACACTTCGAACTCGCGGTCGTTCGGGTCGTGGGTGTCGGCGAGGAAGATCAAGTGGTCGCCGGACTTCAGGCGCTCCTCGATGACCTCGCGGATCTTCGGGATGGCGGCATCGCAGCGCGGGGAGGCCAGGTTGCCCTGTTTGCAAAAGCCGTTGAGGACGTCGACGACGATGGTGACGTTGGGCACGGGCTAGATCACCAGTTCGAGTCGCGGGTTTGGCCGGTAGCGGCGCCCGACTTTGGCGCACGGCCGTCCCTCGAGCATCACCACGTCGGCGGTGAAGTCGAAGTTGCCCTGGAAGAAGGCGCTGCCGACGCCGTAGGCATCGACCGGTACGCGCTGGCGTTCAAAGCGCTCGATCTTCTCGACATTGAAGCCGCCGCTGGCCACGATCTTGACGTGCTGGAAGCCCTCGCGGTCGAGCGCCCGGCGGACCAGCTGGCAAAGTTGCGGGTTGACGCCTCGCGGGTCGAAGTCGCCCATCAGTTTCTGGACGCTGACGTCCACCATGGTCTCTGAAGTATCCAGTCGCACGCCCCACAGGCGATCCCCGAGCGCCCGCGCCACCTCGAGCGAGGTCCGGACGCAATCGTTCTCGAAGTCGACCAGCACGACCAGGTTGACGGATGGATCGACATACTCCGCGTACTTGCGTGCCGCGAGCACCGTGTCGCCCTCGTAGGCGGCAATCAACGAATGAGGGACGGTGCCGGTGCCCTTGCCGCCCCACCAGGCGGCCTGCGCATCGGTCGAGACCCCGATGGCGCCCGACACGTAGGCCGCGTAGCCGTCGCCGGTTTGCACCAGGTGATGGTCATGGCGCGCCGGAAAGAAAATAATCTGCTTGCCCTTGGCGGCATCGACCACACGGCGCACGTTGGTGGCCACCTTGGTACGGCGGGTTAGCACGCCCAGGTAGACGGTCTCCAGCCGGGCATAGAACGAATAGTCGCCCTCGATCGTCATCACGGTTTCCCAGGGCGCCACCTCGTCGCCGTCGTAAAGGGCGTGCACCCGCAGCTGCGAGAAATCCTCGGAGCAGAGCTTGAGGATGGCGATCGCCTCGTCCATCCCACCGATCACCGCCTGCTGCTTCTGGAAGACCTGCATCAGCGCGTGGGGGTGCCGCTGGTCCGCCCGGAGCACGTCGACGGTGCGATTGAAATAGACGTCGCTGTAATAGCCTTCGCGGATTCGCTCGACCGGCAGCCGGAACACCGAGGGGTCGAGGCGCTCGCGTTTGCGGGCGGGGGCTTGGGTTACCGCTTCCGTGGCCACGGCAGTGAGTTGATGTTACGGCGTGGCGCCGATCTTCCGATATCGCTGATAGCGCTCTTCGACCAGCTGGTCGGTGTCGATGGCTTCCAGGCTCTTCAGGTGGCGGCGTAGCGCGGCAGCGGCCGCGTCGGCAGCCAGCCCGTAGTCGTTCTGCGCGCCGCCGGGCGGTTCGGGGATGATCTCGTCGGCCAGGCCGAGCCGTTTCAAGTCGGCGGCCGTCAGCTTGAGGGCGTCGGCCGCCTCAACTTTCTTGGCGATATCGCGCCAGAGGATCGACGCGCACGCCTCGGGCATGGCGACGCTGTAGATCGAGTGCTCCATCATCAGCAGCCGATCCCCGACCCCGATGCCGAGCGCGCCGCCGCTGCCACCCTCGCCGATCACGAGCGTCAGGATGGGGACACGGGCCGCCGCCAGCGCGACGAGGTTTTCCGCGATCGCCCAGGCGATGCCGCGTTCTTCGGCGCCCGCGCCCGGGAACGCGCCCGAGGTATCGACGAAGGCCACGATCGGAAACTCAAAGCGTTCGGCCTGACGAACCAGGCGGAGCGCCTTGCGATAACCCTCCGGGTTGGCCATGCCGAAGTTGCGCATCGCGCGTTCCGCGGTGGTGCGTCCCTTTTGCTGCGCAATCACCATGATGGTTCGCGAGTCGAAGCTCGCCGGCCCACCGATGATGGCCTGGTCGTCGCCGAATACGCGGTCCCCATGGAGCTCTAGAAAGTTCGAAAATATCGCGTGGATGTAGTCGAGCGCGTAAGGCCGGTCGGGATGGCGCGCGAGCTCGACCTGTTCCCAGGTGGCAGCGGCGACGCTGCCGTTATCGCTCACCGGGTGACGGCAGGCGCCGGGGCTGCGGTCTTGACCTGCCGCTGCAACTGGAGGTCAGGAGCAGCCCCGTTTGGGGCATACAGATCCAGTAACTGGCGTAAGGCGGCGGGCAACTCGGGGCGTGGCACCACCAGGTCGATCATGCCGTGCGCCAGCAGGAACTCCGCGGTCTGAAAGCCGTCGGGCAGGGTTTCATAGGTCGCTTGCTGGATCACTCGGGCCCCGGCAAAACCGATCATCGCGCCCGGCTCCGCCAGGATGACGTCGCCCAGCGAGGCGAAGCTGGCGGTCACGCCGCCCATCGTCGGATCGGTCAGCAACGAGATGTAGGGGACCCCGGCCGCCCCCAGCCGTCCAAGCGCGGCGGACGTTTTGGCCAGCTGCATCAGGGAGAGCATGCCTTCCTGCATTCGGGCGCCGCCAGACGCCGAGATGATGAGCAGCGGCAGGCGGCTCTGCGCGGCGCGCTCGATGCCGTTGGTGATTTTCTCGCCGGTGGCCGCTCCCATGCTGCCGCCCATGAACGCAAAGTCGAGGACGACCATGACCATGCGATGCCCGGCAAGCGTGGCCTCGCCCCAGGTGACGGCCTCGTTGGCGCCGGTGCTGGCACGGCTCTGCTCGATGCGTTTCACGTACGGCTGTGAATCCGTAAACCCCAGGACATCGGTCGCCGTGATCCCCTGGTCTTCTTCGCGGAAGGAGCCGGGCTCGACCAGCATCGCGATCCGCTCAGGGGCACGAAGACGAAAGTGGTACCCGCAGCGATAGCAGACGCCCAGGGCCGCGGTCAGGCGCGCCGGCTCGAGCGAGGTATCGCACTTGGGACAGATGAGCCGGTCAATTTCTTCGCCGACGCCAGCCCGCGGCGACGGCAGAGCAACGTACCGCGTCTTGGGACGAAACATGGGCTAGGCCGCGACCCTGACGGGCGCGCCTTCCCATTCGATTACGCAGGCGCCCCAGGTCAACCCGGCGCCGAAGCCGACCAGCACGAGATTGTCGCCGCGCTTCAGCCGGCCGGCGGCCAACGCATCCTTGAGCGCCAGCGGGATGGAGGCGGTCGACGTGTTGCCGTAATTCGCGATGGCGTTGACCATGACGTCGGTGCCGACGCCGAGCCGCTTGCCGGCCGCCTCGATGATGCGGGCATTGGCTTGATGCGGGACGATCAACTTGACGTCCTCCAACCGGACATCGGCTTTCTCAAGCGCCTCGAGGGTTGCCTGCGCCAGAATCTCGGTGGCAAAGCGAAAGACTTTCCGTCCGTCCATGCGGATCTCCGGCCGGCCACGTCCTTCCGGGCCGTCGGCGCCGGGCGCGACATAGATGAGGTCGCCGCCCGAGCCATCCGACCCGAGCACGCAGGCCTTGATGCCGGCGCCATCGACGCCTGGTCCGAGCACGACCGCACCGGCGCCGTCACCGAAGACCACACACGTGCCGCGGTCTTTGAAGTTGAGGATCTTGGTCAGCGTCTCGGTGCCGATCACGATCGCCTGCTTCGACTCACCGCTGCTGACGAAGCGATCGGCCACGCTCATCGCCACCAGAAAACCGGTGCAGGCAGCCTGTACGTCGAACGCCGGGCCGTGGGCCCCGAGGCGTTCCTGCACCCGTGAGGCGACCGACGGATACATGGAGTCCGGCGTGGAGGTGCTGCACACGATCAGGTCAGTGTCCTCCGGACGTAAGCCGGCCGCCCGCAGGGCATCCTTGGCCGCCTCGGCGGCCAGGTCCGTCGCCGTTTCGTCGACGGCCGCGATCCGCCGCTCCACGATACCGGTCCGCTCGCGGATCCAGGTATCGGAGGTCTCGACCATCTTTTCGAGGTCAGCGTTGGTCAGGATGCCGGACGGTAGATAGCTGCCGACCGACTTGATGCTGGTAAGCATGCGTCTCCCCGGCTAAAGAATCTAGCCAGTATATACCGGCAACTTCGGCCTAGTTACGGTCTTTCACCGACCGTGAACAGGACCGTATCTAGGTAAGAACCGTGACCTGAAGGTGCCGCTCGCGCGGGCCGTCGAAGTCGGCGAAGTAGATGCCCTGCCAGCGTCCCAACGCCAGGCGCCCGTCGCGGATGGGCACCGTCTGCGAGGTCCCGATGAGCGCCGCCTTGATGTGCGCCGCGGCGTTGCCCTCGGCGTGCCGGTAGTCGTTCTCCCAGGGCACGAGCGCCTCGAGCGTGTTGAGGATGTCTCGCAGGGCGTCCGGGTCGGCGTTCTCATTGATGAACACGCCCGCCGTCGTATGTGGCACGTAGACCTGGCAGAGGCCGGTTTCCACGCCGCTTTCGCGGACCACATCCTGCACCCGCTCGGTGATGTCGATGGCATCGGCGCGCTTGCCTGACCGGATCGTCAGGGTATCGGTTTTGGCCGCGCTCGCCATGCACGACATCGTAACAACGCACCCTGCCGGCCCCCAAGGTGGAGACCAGCACCCGATAATGGGCCGACGTGTCACGCGACCTGCCGATCGGCAACGGATCCCTGCTGGTGACGTTCGACCGGAATTACCAGCTGCGCGACATCTATTATCCGCGGGTCGGCCAGGAGAACCACACCAACGGCGAACCCTGCCGTTTCGGCATCTGGGTGGATGGACGGTTCGCCTGGCTGGACGACCCCGCGTGGTCCCGCAATCTCGTGTACATGGCGGACACGCTGGTCACCAACGTCACGCTGCGCCATCCCGACCTGCTGGTCGGCCTCACCTTCAACGATACCGTCGACCTGGGCCGCGACCTGCTGCTGCGCCGCGTCCGGGTGCTCAACGAGGGGCCCGAGCGCGAGGTCCGCCTCTTCTTTCACTTCGACTGGCACATCTACGGCACCGAAGTCGGCGACACCGTCATGTACTACCCCGCGGTCAAGGGCCTGGTCGCGTACAAGGGGCAGCGCTGCTTTGCCGCCTGCGGCCAGGTTGGCGATCGGACCGGGCTCGACGGCTATGCCTGCGGCAAGAAAGATGTCGGCGGCGCGCAGGGAACCTGGCGCGATGCGGAGGACGGCGAGCTCGGCAACAACCCGATCGAGCAGGGCTCGGTCGACATGACACTGGCGCTCAACCTGGGCCGTATCGCGCAAGGGCAAGCCGGCACCGCCTACCAGTGGCTGATCGCCGCCCGCAACCTCGCCGAGCTGCAGACGGTCGCCGACGTCATCACCCTGCGCGGGCCGGAGGCGTTTCTCGAACGAACGCGCTCCTACTGGACGGCCTGGGTCAACAAGGAGGAGCGCGGCTTCGCCGATCTCTCGCCGCAGATCGCCGACCTCTACCGGCGCTGCCTGCTGGTCGTGCGCACCCAGATCGACGGCGGCGGCGCCGTGCTCGCCGCCAACGATACCGACATCATCAAATTCGCCCGCGATACCTATAGCTATATGTGGCCACGCGACGCCGCCCTGGCGGTCTATGCCATGGACCAGGCAGGGTACGTCGACATTCCGCGGCGATTCTTCGAGCTCTGCGCGCGCATCGTCACCAAGGAGGGCTACTTCCGGCACAAGTACACCCCAGCCGGGGACCCGGGAAGCAGCTGGCATCCCTGGGTCGATGCCACCGGAAAGCCGCAATACCCGATCCAGGAAGACGAGACCGGGCTGGTGCTCTTCGCGCTCTGGCAGCACTACGACCGCCATAAAGACTTCGAATTCTTCAAGGCCTACTACCGGCCGCTGATCATCCTGGTCGGTGATTTCCTGGCCAGCTACATCGACCCGCTGACCGGCTTACCGCAGCCCAGCTACGACCTGTGGGAGGAGCGCCGCGGCGTGATGAGCTTCACGGTGGCCACCGTCTGGGCGGGGCTGCAGGCGGCCGCCAACTTTGCGGCGCTCTACGGCGAGGCGGCGCTGGCCGACCGCTATCGCGGGGTCGCGGAGGGCATCAAGCAGGGGACGCGACGCTTCCTCTTCGACCCGGAGGCGAACCGCTTCCTGCGCCGGATCTACGTTCGGCCCGACGGGACCACGGCGCGCGACCAGACCATCGACTCCAGCGTCTACGGACTCTGGTACTTCGGCATGTTTGCGGCGGACGATCCGCAGATCGTCAGCACCATGAAGGCGGTCTACGACCGGCTGTGGTGCAAGACGCAAGTCGGCGGCATTGCCCGCTACGAGAACGACTGGTACTACCAGGTGAGCCAGGACATCGCCAACGTTCCGGGGAACCCGTGGTTCATCTGCACCATGTGGTACGGGCAATGGCTGGTCAGCCAGGCGCGCACGCTGGATGACCTGGCCCGGGCGCGCGAGATCCTCGACTGGGTGGCGGCCGCGGCGCTACCGAGCGGCGTGCTCTCCGAACAGCTCGACCCCTACAGCAAGGCCCCGCTGTCGGTCTCGCCGCTCACCTGGAGCCACGCGACCGTGGTCTCCCTCGTGCACGAGTACGTCCGCAAGCGCGCGACGCTGACCGCGACCGGAACGCCGGTGCCGGCCCGCCGGGCCTGACGCAGCCCGCTGGACTCGGGCCGAGACCCGATGTTTCGCCTCGCGTGGCTTTGTTATCCTCGACTTCGTGCGCGGCGTGATAGCGGCGATCAAGGCAGACTTCGGTTGCCTTCTCGTGGCCGCGCTTTTCATCATCATCATGGCGTCGACGGTCATCTTCGCGACCATCCTGACGCCACCAGCCCATAACCCCTTCGTGTAATGGCTGCCGATTTCCGACGTCTGATCGAAGACAGTCGTGAGATGTCCCGGCGCAGCTTCCTGGCGATTGCCGGCTGGGCCGGCTTTACGGTGGCCAGCCTGATCGCGCTCTACCAGAGCGTCAAGTGGCTCTATCCCAACGCGACCTACGAAGACCCGCCGGCCTTCAAGGCGGACCCACCGAGCACGTATGCGGTTGGGTCGACGACGGTCCTGATCGATAAGCGCGTCGTCATCAACCACGACCCCAACGGCTTCTACGCGATCAGCCTGATCTGCACCCACCTGGGCTGCACGCCTCGCTACTTCGACGACGTCACCAGCGACCTGGTCAATGCCGGCACGTCAATTTCCAAGGATCCGGATACCGGCCAGGAGGCAACCAGGGCCAACCCGGCGCTCCCCGGCTTCAAGTGTCCCTGCCACGGAAGCCGCTATTTCCGCGACGCCGTCAACTTCTTCGGGCCGGCGCCACGTCCGATGGACCGGGTCCACCTGGAAGTGGCCCCGGATGGGAAACTCTTGGTGGACCGCTCGGTCATCGTCGATCGCTCGTTCCGGCTCAAGGTCTAATCGGCTAACCGGGAGGGTTCATGAAGGTCATTCGCGGCGCGGTCGATGAAGTGTACGGGGTCCTCGCCCAGATGGTCGGCTCCGTGTTCCGTCACGGCCTGCCGCTGACCGACAAGATCGCGGCCCGCACGGCGCTCACGAACTTCGTCCTCCACATCCACCCGGTCCGGGTGCGCCGTTCATGGATCCGGATGTCCTACACCCTCTGCCTGGGTGGCCTGTCCTTCTTCCTGTTCATCGTGCTGACGGTCACCGGGCTCTACCTGATGTTCTATTACGTGCCCTCGACCAACCACGCCTACCAGGACATGCGCGACCTCCAGTTTGTCGTGACCTTCGGTGGCTTGATCCGCAACATGCACCGCTGGGCGGCGCACGCGATGGTGATCACGGTCTGGTTGCATATGGCGCGCGTCTTTTTGACCGGCGCCTACAAGAAGCCGCGCGAGTTCAACTGGGGCGTCGGCACCCTGCTCCTCTTGATCACGCTGCTGCTCAGCTTCACCGGCTACCTGCTGCCCTGGGATCAGCTCTCCATCTGGGCGGTCACGGTCGGCACCAACATGGCGAAGTACGCGCCCATCGCCGGCCCCTACACGCGCTACCTCCTGATCGGCGGCCGCGTGGTCGGTGACAATGCCTTGCTACGGTTCTACGTGCTGCACGTGGTCGGCCTGCCGCTGGCGGCGTTCCTACTGATGGTGGTGCATTTCTGGCGAGTTCGAAAAGATGGCTTCAGCGGGGGGCTGTAGTTAGGCATGGCCACTGAAGCGCGCGACCGCATCGCCGCCCGCGAACGGGTGGAAGCGCGCCGGCGTCCGGTCGAGGCGCCTTCGACGGTCCGCGACGACAGCGACGACGAGATGATCGTTTCCTTCCCGGAATTCGTCTTCAAGGAATTCATCGCCGCGGTCGCCATGACGGTCTTCTTGATCATCGTCTCCATCTGGTTGCAGGCGCCCCTCTTGGGCCAGGCCAACCCGGGCATGACACCGAACCCGTCGAAGGCGCCCTGGTACTTCCTCGGCTTGCAGGAACTGCTGTCACGATTCCCGCCGCTGATGGCGGGGGTTGCCTTTCCGACCTTCGTGATCGTGCTCATGATCCTCGTTCCCTTCCTCGATCGCAATCCGAGCCGGCGGCCGTCCGAACGGAAAGTCGCAATCATCCTGTTCGCGCTCTACACCGCGGTCGTGGTCGCGCTGGTGGTCATCGGCACCTTCTTCCGCGGCCATGAGTTCGTCTGGGACTGGGGCTGGGTGCTCGGCAACGCGCAGACCTGCGGAGGAAACCCGTGCTAGGGCGCGCCTTCCTGGTGGTGAGCGTCGCCTTCCTGCTGCTGCTCGGTTACGCCTTCTACCAGGACCTGAGCCGGCCCTGGGTCCCCATCCAGCAAAAGTACGCGGCCCAGTATGGGCAGGACTTTCCGATCCAGGTCCAGCAGCTTTTCCCCAAGGTCCAGGTCAACGGCCAGTTCATGGTCGAGCGCTGCATCACCTGCCACGTGCCCGACATCCAGAAGATCGGCCCCCAGGAAGCCGCCAAGCGGCTCGGCCCCAACCACCCGTCGGTGATCAGCGACACGGTCTTCGCCAAGTACGGCCAGGACACGCTGATCTGCCGCCCGGCGACGGCGGCGGCCAGTCCCTCGGCGAGCCCATCGGCCAGTCCCTCGACCAAGCCGTCGGCGTCGGCGGCGCCCTCCTCATCCGCTGCCCCTGCGACCGCCGCATCGCCCGGGACAGCGACCTCACCCTCAGCCACGGCATCGCCGGCCCCCGCCACCGCCAGCTGTCTCGATCCCAAGGCGAAGCCCTACTACGTGCTCGACGCCAACGGCAAAGTCGTCAACGACCCGACGACGAATAAGCCGGTGGTCGCGCAGCTGACCGGGTTCATTCCCAACGCCTACAAGGGCCTCGGCATCGACGAAAGCGGCTGCATCATCTGTCACAACGGCAACCGGCAGGCGACCGACCAGGCGGGCGCCCACCAGAACCTGGTCGCCAACCCGTTCGGCGTGTTCGCGACGGCGCCGCAGCTCTACGAGAACAACTGCGCGCAATGCCACGGCGCGACGGGTGAAGGCGGGAAAGGGCCGCCGCTCAACGACCAGAACCGCCTGGGTTTCTTCAACAATGACTACTACTACCGCTGCATCTACCTGGGTAACACCGGCGAGGAGCACAAAGGCACGATCATGCCGGCGTGGGGCGTGAACAAGCTGCTGCCCCAACCGATCAACGACAACATCAACCTGCTGGTCCACTGGATCCGGATGTGGCAGCAGTACACCACCAGGCCATGAGACGCCAGCAACTCAAGAACATCATCGGGACGGTCGTCGCCTTCGCTGTCCTGTTCGGCTTCACCGCCCTGGTGATCATCGCCGAAAACCTGCTGGACGTGACCAAGGCCCACAAGGCGGGCGGCTGATGGTTCCGGCCCTGGTTGAGCTCCTCAATCTCACCCGCGACCCGGGCGCCGGGGACTTCTTCTTCGTCATGATTTGGGCCCTGGGCACGCTGCTGCTGGTTGCCTACTACTGCTACCGCATGTTCCAGCGTTAACGGCACCAGCGGCAATGGTTGAGCCTCATCCCGTTCCGGTCCTGACACTGTCGCGACACCGCGCGAGCGTACGGTTGGCGACGTGGCTGTCCGCGGTGCCCGGGCTGGGTCAGCTCTACAACCGCCAGCCGAAGAAGGCCGCGATCTTCCTGCTCGGTGTGGTGGGCCTGTTCCTGCTCACCCTGAACATCCCCGGCGCCACCGCCGAGCTGCTCGCTTTCTGGAAGCCGCGCGGCAGCATCATGGTGCTGCTCTCGCTGTTCGTGGAGATCGTGTCCTTGCTGCTGTTCATGAGCGTCTTCTTTTTGGCGCTGACGTTTTGGTACGACGCGATGCACGACGCCCGCCGCACCGCCCAGGAGCGCAACGGCGAGCGCCAGCCGGGCGGCCGCTGGTGGTGGTTTCACCGATGAGCGCGACATGGGTCGCTACACTGGCGTGAGCTTGAATCCCGCGGTCGGCGTCAGCCCGCTCGACTGCGCAGGACCCAATGCCTGCGACATCATCGGCGTTTACACCAGCATCTTCTGGATCGCGATGGTGGTGCTGGTCGCGGTGGGCGGCCTCATCGTGTATGCGGCGCTGCGCTTCCGCCGCCGAGACGACCGCGAGCCGGCCCAGGTGCACGGCAACCCACGGCTAGAGATCCTCTGGACCGCAATCCCGGTCGTGATCGTCGGCTTCCTCTTCATCCGCACCACGCTGCGCATGGACTACGTGCGCAACGGACCCGCTCCGCAGCAGGTGATCCAGGTCACGGGCATCCAGTGGGCGTGGTCGTTCAAGTACCCCAATGGCAAGACCAGCTTCACCACCCTGACTATCCCGGCCGGCCAGGTCATTCGCCTACAGGTCACCAGTAAAGACGTTCTCCATTCGTTCTGGGTGCCCCGCCTGGGCGGGCAGATCTATGCCAAGCCCGGCTTTCAGAACAGCGGCTGGATCGAGGCGAGTCAGCCGGGGAGCTACTTCGGCCAGTGCAACGAGCTCTGTGGTCGCGATCACTGGGCGATGGCGCTCCAGGTGGATGCCGTGACCGCGGATCAGTACCAGGCGTTCCTGAGCGGGACGCTTCCGCCGGGCACCACGGCTGCGGCGGAAAAGGTGAGCGGCGCTCCCGCCGGGGTCAAAGTGAACGAGACGGACGCGCTCAAGTTCGAGCCGTCCAGTGCCACCGCCAAGGTCGGCGACGTCATCGAATGGACCAACACCGGTACCGCGGTCCACAACGTCGTCTTCGACAACAAGGGGGTGCCCAGCTCGGACTCGATGAACCAGGGAGACAGCTTCGAGATCAAGTTCACCAAGGCCGGCACCTACAGCTACGTCTGCAAATTCCACGAGGCAAGCAACATGCGCGGAACCATCACGGTGACTGGAGGATGACGGCAAGCATGGAGACAGGAACGCATGGCTAGCATTGCTCTGCCGCGCACAGAGGCGCGCCGCCCAAGCGGCGTGATGGCATGGTTGACCACGGTCGACCACAAGAAGATCGGGATCATGTACCTCTACACGACCTTCTTCTTCTTCGTGATCGGCGGCGTGCTGGCGCTGCTGATGCGCACCCAGCTCGCCGTGGGAAATAACCACTTCCTTGGGGCGCAGACCTACAACGAGATCATGACCCTGCATGGGACGACCATGATCTTCCTCTGGATCATCCCCGTCTTCTCCGGCTTCGGGAACTACTTCGTCCCGCTGATGATCGGCGCGCGTGACATGGCGTTCCCGCGGATCAACGCCTTCTCCTTCTGGCTGATCCCGCTCGGCGGCCTGACCATGTACAGCGGGCTCCTCACCAAGTACGGCGCCGCCGCCGCCGGCTGGACCGGCTACGTACCGCTCACCGAGAAGGCCTACGCGGTCGGGGTCGGCCAGGACCTCTGGATCCTGGGGCTGCACATCCTGGGGATCTCGTCGATCATGGGCGGGATCAACTTCCTGGTGACGATCCACAACATGCGGGCTCCGGGGATGAGCTGGTTCCGGCTGCCGCTCTTCGTCTGGTCAGTGGAGATCACAGCCGCGCTGACCGTGCTGGCCAGCCCCTTCCTGGCCGGCGTGCTGGCGATGGTGCTCATGGACCGCCAGCTGGGGACCCACTTCTTCACCATGGGGGCAGACCCGCTGCTCTACCAGTTCATCTTCTGGTTCTACTCACACCCCGCGGTCTACATCATGATTTTGCCCGCCTTCGGCATCGTCTCCGAGGTCATCCCGGTCTTCAGCCGAAAACCGATCTTTGGTTACCGCGCCATGGCCTTCTCGATGGCGGCGATCGGGGTGCTCGGCTTCATGGTCTTCGCGCACCACATGTTCACCACCGGCCTGCCGCTGGCGCTGCAGGAGTTCTTCATGGGGACCACCGCCCTAATCGCGGTGCCCTCGGGGGTGAAGGTTCTCAACTGGCTCGCGACCCTCTGGGGCGGCTCGATCAAGTACACGGCCGCCATGTTGTTTGCCGTGGCCTTCGTGCTGATGTTCTTGATGGGGGGCGTCGACGGTGTCTTCATGGCGTCGCTGGCCGTGGACTACCAGATCCACGCCACCTACTGGGTGGTGTCCCATATCCACTACGTGCTGTTCGGTGGCAGCGTCTTTGGCGTCTTCGCCGCCTTCTACTACTGGTTCCCCAAGATGACCGGGCGCTATCTCAACGAACGCCTGGGCAAGATCCAGTTCTGGATCCAGCTGCTCGGCTTCAACATCACCTTCATGCCGATGCACTTCCTCGGCCTCGAGGGGATGCCGCGCCGCATCGCCATCTGGAACGCCAACCGCACCGATTGGGCGCCCTGGAACCTGATGGCGACGATCGGGGCCTTCATGATCGCGACCGCGATCCTGATCTTCCTCATCAACTTCGCCATCAGCGTGCGCGGCGGACGGCGCGCGCCGGCGGATCCATGGGAAGGCAATACGCTCGAATGGGCGACGACCTCGCCGCCTCCGGCCTACAACTTCGATAGCGTCCCTCCGGTCCGCAGCGGTCGCCCGCTTCGCGACTTGCGCCGCGGAGTGACGGCCGGCGCCGAGCACTGACCCAGGCGATGGCATGAGAGCCTACCGCGTGTTGAGCGTCGCCACCGCGGTGGTAACCTACGCGCTCGTCGTGCTGGGCGGCGTGGTCCGGGTCTCGGGATCCGGGCTGGGTTGTCCCGACTGGCCGCTCTGTCATGGCCGCCTGCTGCCGCCGCTCGACCTGCACGCCATCATCGAGTACTCGCACCGCACGACGGCATCGTTGACCAGTGTGCTGGTGGTGCTGACCGCGGCGGTTGCCTGGCTGGCCTGGCGCAAGCGCCGCGACATCGTGATCCCCGCGACCATCGCGCTGGGCCTGTTGATCGTGCAGGTCGTGCTGGGCGCGATCACGGTTCGCCTCGAGCTGCCGCCCATGATCGTGCTGGCTCACCTCGCCACGGCCATGGCGCTGTTAGGCGCGGTCTGCGTGACGGCCGTCGCCGCCCTCACTCCGGCTCCGGCCGGCACCGTCGACCGCTCATCGATACGGTGGACGCTCCTGGCCGCCGGCGGGACCTACCTGCTGATCATCAGCGGCTCGCTGGTCGTCGGCAGCGGCGCCAGTGGGACCTGTGATGCCTGGCCGCTGTGCGGCGGCGGATTCAGTTTCGGCTTCGACGGTTTGCCCGCGATCCAGCTGCTGCACCGAGGCATCGCCGCCGTGATCGGGCTGCTGATCGTCTTCAGCCTGGTCTCCGTGCTGGCCCGCCACCGGCGGCAGCCCGCCGTGCGCGCGACCGTCGCGCTTACCCTCGCGGCCCTCGGTTTCCAGATAGCCGTGGGCGCCGCCGTCGTCACCTTGCGACTGCCCGCGGCGCTGCGCGGCCTTCACCTGGCGCTCGCCAGCGCGGTCTGGGCGGGGACCGTGATCCTGGCGGTGATCGTCCAGCGGCTGAGCCCCCACCCTGCCCTCCCGCAGAGGGGGAGGGAAATCGACGTCGTGCGGCGTCCGGCCCGGGATGTCGTGCTCGATTACGTCAGCCTGGCGAAACCCCGGATCATTCCGCTGCTGCTGATCACGGCCCTGGGCGGGATGATGATGGCCGAGCGCGGCTGGCCCTCCACCGGACTTGTCGTTCTTACGTTGCTCGGCGGGGCGCTGGCGGCGGCTGGGGCCGGGGCGATCAATTGCTGGATCGATCGCGACATCGACAGCGAGATGCTGCGTACCCGTCGGCGGCCCTTGCCCGACGGCCGGATCGCTCCCGGGAACGCCCTGCTTTTTGGCATCGTGCTCGGGCTGCTGGCCTTTGTCCTGTTGGCGTTCTGGGTCAACGCACTGGCAGCGACACTGGCGATCAGCGGGCTGCTCTTCTATGTCTTCGTCTACACCCTGTGGCTGAAGCGCTCGACGGTGCAGAACATCGTGATCGGTGGCGCGGCGGGGGCCATCCCGCCGGTGGTCGGCTGGGCGGCGGTCACCCATCGGGTCGACCTCACCGCGGTGTACCTGTTCGCTGTGATCTTCCTCTGGACGCCCCCGCACTTCTGGGCCCTGGCGCTGCGCCTTCGCGGCGATTACGCTCGGGCCAAGGTGCCGATGTTGCCCGTCGTGCGTGGCGAAGCGGCGGCCCGGCGTCAGATCGTCGTGTACACGCTGGTCCTGGTCGCAGTGTCGCTCGCCATCGTCCTCACTGGAGTGCTTGGCACGATCTACCTGTTGGGTGCGGCGCTCCTCGGGGCGGGATTCATCGCCCTCGCGATCGTGAACCTGCGCGCCCAGCGGCAGCGCTGGTCGCGAGTCCTGTTCGATTACTCGATCGCGTACCTCGGATTATTGTTCGCCGTGATGGTGGCCGATCGCATGATCGGGAAGGTATAGTTTCGTAGGCCATGGATAGGGACGAAGCGCGTAAGAACGTTCGCCTGGGCCTGCTGCTCTTTGTCACCGCGCTGATCATGTTCGGGCTCGCCTTTGCCTGGGCGCTCATCTACAACAACTTCGGCTGATGGCTGAGCAGGAACCGGACACCCACGGCGAGCACCACGAGGCTTTCCACCTGCCGCCGCCAAGCATCTGGCCGGCAATGCTGGCGGTCGGGATCGCGCTGTTGCTCACCGGCCTCATCATCAACCTGGTGGTCGTGGTCATCGGGGCGGTTACCTCGCTCGCCGCGACCGCGTTCTGGGTCCGCGATGCCCGCCATGAGTTCAGCGACCTCCCCCACTAAGGTAGACACCTGATTCTGTGCCGGCATCGGCTGATCGCATTGCCGTTGCGCAACCTCCGCCCGTAAACTCAACGCGGGGCAATTCGGTTTTCAAGGAGGCTAGCGTGAACGTTTGGAAAATGGCGATCGTCGCGGCCGGGAGCGCGCTGCTGTTAGCCGCCTGCGGCAGCTCGGGCGGCGGTAGCAGCAGCGGAACGAGTTGCGCCCCGACCGGCGGTAGCGGCAGCGGCTCGGGCACCACGGTTGTCAAGGTCGTCTCCGATCCCAACACAGTCGGCAAGTTCGATCCGACGCCGGTTACGGTGACTGCCGGTCAGAGTGTTGAATGGGACTTCGCCGACAGCTCTGGCACGCCGCACACGGTGACGGCGAACGATAACAGCTTCGATTCGTGCTCGCAGACCTCGGGCAAGTTCGTCGTGACGTTCAGCAAAGCGGGCGATGTCCAATACCATTGCACGCTCCACGCCCAGATGCTGGGAACCGTCAAAGTTAGTTAGCCGAAGGGGCGAGTGCGCCATCCAGCCAGTCGCGGTGCACTCGCCCTTTTGCTCAGCCTGGTCTGGCTGGCGGCATGCGGCGCGTCGGCGCAGCCCGATGACGCAGCCATTGTCACCGACTTTCATGGCCACCAATCGAACGTCGAGGTGACCGCGGACGCGACGGTGGTGCGGTTGCTGCCCGACCGAACCAGCAGCACCGGTACCCACGAGCAGTTCATCATCAAGCTCTCGTCGGGCGATCTCACCGTGGAGGTCGAGCACAACATCTCGATCGCGGCGCGGGCACCGGTGAAAGAGGGCGACCACGTCGTCGTCCACGGCGTCTATGTCTGGAATGCGCAGGGCGGCCTGATCCATTTCACGCATCACGACCCGCAGGGCACGCACGAGGGGGGCTATATCCAGGACGCAGGGACGACCTACGACTAGCCCTGCCGGAGTCGCTCGACCTCGCCGGCGATAACGCGGACGCGCGTGCCGTCGTCGAGACGGACCAGTAGCGCCCCGTCCATCGCAAGGTCCTCGGCGATACCCCGGATGGTTTCCCCGTCGCGCTGGAAGGCGACCGTCTTGCCCAGCATCGAGCTCCGGCTGCGCCAGCCGGGCACGATCCAGGCGACGCCTTCGCGATCGGCGCGGTCGTAGGCGTTGGCCAGATCGTTGAGGATGGCGGCCAGTAGTGGCTCGCGATCCAGCGAATGGCCGGTCAGGGCGAGCAGCGAGGTCGCGAACTCGGGAAGGTCCGCCGCCAGTTGGTTCACGTTCACACCCACGCCGACGATGACGGCGGCTCCGCCGGGATGCTCCAGCAGAATGCCGGCCAGCTTGTGCTCGTTGACAAGCACGTCGTTCGGCCACTTGAGGTGAGCGACCACGCCGGTCGCCGCCTCGATGCCGCCAGCGACGGAGAGCGCGACCAGCAGGGGGAGTAGGGGGAGGACGTCAACCGGCGGGTGCAGGATGGTGGAGAAGAGGAGGGCGGTTCCACTGGGGGCGACCCATGGTCGACCGCGGCGGCCGCGACCCTCGAGCTGCAGATCGGTGATGACGGTCCAGCCCTGGTCGGCGCCGGCGGTGGCGGCGGTCCGGGCCAGATCCTGTGTGCTGGAGCAGGTCGGTTCAAAGTGGAGGCTCCACCGGATCTCACCCTCGACCAGCAGGGCACGCACGCGCTCGAGGTCGAGGCTCACTGAAGATGGGCCGTGGCCATCACCGGTTCGCTGGTGGCAGTTTGGACAATGATGATCCCGGCGATGATGATGGCAGCGCCCACGAGTTGGAGCGGCTGGAGGCGGTCGCCGAAGGCGAGGAACGCGATCACGCCCGCGAAGACCGGCTCGGCGGTGGCGATGATCCCCGCCGATGATGGACGAATCGTCCGAAGCGCCATGAGGAAGAGCCCGTGGGGCAGTAAGGTGCCGATCAGGCCAAGCAGCGCCATCACGGTCCAGATCCGCCAGTCGGCCGGTGGCGCCGTGCCGGTCACAATATCGAATCCGGCCCAGAGAAGGCTGCCGGCGCCGAAGCCGTAGACGAGCATCGTCCAGGTATCGAGCCGCTGGGCCAGCGTTGAGGCCCGAAGCAGGTAAAAGGCAAAGAACGCAGCCGACACCAGTCCCAGCATGACACCGGGAAGGTTCACCGAAAAGAGCGACGGTTGGTAGGCGCCGACGGCGAAGAAGGCGCCGACCAGGACCAGGGCAAGCGCGCCCCAGATCCTGGTCCCGACAGCATGGCGGCGGTGATATCGCTCGAAAGCGGTCACCACGACCAGGCCGAGGTACTCCACCAGCAGGGCAACGGCGATGTTGATGCGGGCGATCGTCAGGTAATAGCTGAGCTGCACCCCGGCCAGGCCGACCCCACCGAAGATGGCGAGTGCCGGGAGTTCACGGCGGCTCACTCGGAGCAGGGCCGGACGGATCAACAGCAGCGACAGCAGCAACCCGATGAAGGCCCACCAGATCCGCATCTGCGCCAGCACCAGCGGCGAGTAGCCCAGCTTGAAGAATGCCTTGACCACGTTGCCACCGGCGGCGAAGAGGAAGGCCCCCAGCAGGACAAGGGCGAAACCGGATCGCAGCGAACTCAGCGAGATGCCGGGCTCGAGTTCAGCCGTGGATGTGACGACAATTCTGAGTTCTTGACCAATTCGATCTTTGAAAGTAATGTAAGGCTTCGGGAAGCATGGCTCGGATCCTCGGAAGCGGGCGCATGATCGAGGA
>Ga0209471_1000549_pt1 | contig 24593 bp, 19 predicted proteins | sample GraSoiAngelo_128_FD_185885 | JGI IMG/M metagenome (GOLD analysis project Ga0209471, IMG submission 185885) | Grasslands soil microbial communities from the Angelo Coastal Reserve, California, USA - 14_0927_12_20cm (SPAdes) (version 2) | ecosystem: Environmental > Terrestrial > Soil > Grasslands ... | reverse complement strand
CATGATCGTCGATACCGCTGCCGCGAACTGGAGCGACTTCGCCGGGTATCCAATGCGCAACTATCCGGTGCTGCAGAACCTCGTCGGCACCAAATACCGCCTGGTGGCGGTGGTAGATGGCGTTGCTATCTACGTGCGAAACAGCTAGAGAAGCTTTACCAGCTGGGTGAGCTTGAGCGGAAGCGTGGGCAGGCCGACCGTGTCCGGGACCTTCACGGGCGGCGCCGGCAGAGTGATGGGAACCGAGATCTGGTCCGGCACAGATGGGATCGTCACCGGAACTGTGATCTTCTGGGCGGGCACGATCGCCGCGGGTAGCGCCGCCGGAGCGGCCGCGGTGGTGCGTCCGCGATCGACCTGGGTCAGCTGCGCCGGTGACGGCGCTTGGCCGGCAAACACGGCGGCGGTCACGGCGCCGCAGGCGACGACAACCGCTGCCTCGGCTACGTGGTCGGACGCGCTTTCGGCGCCGCGACGGACCGTGTCGACGACGGAGCGAAATGCAAACCACCCCGCGATCGCATAGATCGTGCGCCTTGCGGCCGCTCGACCCATCTCGACGTGGGCGCTCACCGCCCTCAGCGCCTCACGCAGCTTCCGCCGGACCGCGCCTTCGCCGATGCCCAGGTGCGCTGCGATCTCTTCGTTGGTGAGGCCGCCGAAGTACGCCAGCTTGACAGCCTGCTTGTGGCCGAGCGGCAGCGTGTTCAGCGCCTCGTCGACCGATTGGCGGACCATCGCGCTCGAGAAATCGTTCCAGGGCAGCGTTCCGTCATTCGGTGGCGTGCCCTCGACCAACATTTTCTTCAGACCTTTGTGGTCACCACGTACGCGCCGCCGGTCGAACGGCCGTTTCCGAATGCCGGTCATGAGCCACGTCCGCCAGGAATCGCTGGCGGTGGCGGGCAGCACGATGAAGTCCGCCTCTTTTACCGGCGAATCATCGTCCGTGTGGTTTCCGCCGTTCGACCCCGAAGGCGAGCGTGGGGCGAAAAACCACCGATTCAACATCCCATTCCCAAAGAGCGCATTAACCCCTTTGCAAAAAACGCGTAAGCGGATCGACGTACCCGACGCCGTTAAACCGTGTAAAGGAATAACTCAGTCGGGTGAAGGTGGGATGGGGCGCTTGATCTCGAGGACACGGGTCTCGTCGGCGGCCATCGACATCAACCTGTCGTACAGGTTCAAGGCCTCCGAGGCGGGCGGTGCGTCGGCCAGGCGAATGTACGCTGAGGCACCGTTGGGAAATACAAAGGTCGGGGTTCCGAACACTCCATGCTTGGCAACCGCATGCACGTGATCGTGTGCGAGCGCCTGCATGATCGCCGGGTCATCGACGTCACGGCGGAAACGCGCGAGGTCGAGACCCGAGTCGTCGGCCACCTGCTCGACCACGCGGACGTCGTCGATGTCCAATCGCGATTGATGACGCGCGGCGAGCAGGGAACGGTGAAATACGTCGAACTTGCCCTGGCGCCGGGCGGCTTCCGCGGCTTTGAATGCAAGCCTGCCCCGCACCCTATCGGCCGCCGGGGCATCCCAAACCGTCCACCCTTCCTCTTTCGAGTTCACCTGCGTCAGCGAGAAGTAACGCCAGCTGACACCCGGGCTCCGCTCGACCGCTACGTCCACGAGCAGCAATGAGGCCCGATATACGAACGGGCACAAATAGTCGAAGTAGAGCTCGAACTCCATGAAAGTTGGAACGCGGGCCGTGCTCACGCGTATTCCCGACAGCTGGGCCTGGATGGCCCCCGATCTCCTCCGCCGACTCCTGCCGTTCGCTGTGGTGGTGGCCGTGGTCGAGGTCGGGTGGCGGCCGGCCTGGCTGGGGTTTTCCGGCGGGCAGGTGGGAGCCCAGCTGGCTTTCGCCGCGGTGGCTGCGCCCGTGCTTTTCGTGGCGGCGGCGCTGGTGCAGCGGTGGCTCGCACGGCGCCGGGGTGCGCTCGTCGTCCCCGGCGCGCCCAGTGACGCCTTGTTCCAGGCCGCGTTCTATGCCGTCAACGGCCCGATTGAGGAGGCGTTCTTCAGAGGCCTCGTCCAGGGCGGACTCGGCCTGGCTTTCGGGGCGCCGGTCGGATTTGTGGCCGGCACCGCGTCTTACGTCCTTTATCACCGGCTCGGCTGGCCGTGGGCCGATACGCTCGCCACCGCCCTGGCCGGGATCCCCCTCGGCCTGGCGTTCTGGCTCCTGCCCGGACCGCCATCGCTGATCGGCGTGTCGATCGCGCACATCGCGGTCACCTGCGGATTCCTGGGCCCCGGCCCGTACCTGCTCAGGAGGCTTCGGCTCCTATAGGTGGTGCAGCTCGATGCGATGCAGAGGCGGACGCTGGCGTGGGCAGGACTCGCCGTTGTGCTCACGGCATTCGACGGTTCGGTTCTGGTCCTGGCGTTGCCTGCGGTCGCTGGTGACTTTCATGCGCGAGTGCCCGACCTCAGCAATCTGGGCTCGATCCTCGCCTTGGGAAGCCTGGGCGCGCTGCCGCTCGCAACGCTTGCGGACCGCTTCGGGCGCCGGCGGCTGATCGCCGTCGGCGTGGCCGGATTCTCGATCGCCAACTTTGGCAGCGCCTTCGCGCCCAGCCTGGAAGGACTCGCCTTCCTCCGCCTGGCCGCGGTCTGCTTCGAGGTCCTGGTCGGCGGGGTGGCCACCGCCCTGATCGTCGAAGAAGCGCCGGCCGGCCGGCGTGGCCAGGCGGTGAGCGTGCTTGCGGTGCTGAGCGGAGCCGGCACCGCCATCACAGTGATCGCCTATCCCCTGGTCGCTCCACACTGGCGCTGGCTCTTCGCTGCCGGAGGGGTGGGCCTGGTGGCTGCACCGCTCATCTGGCTGCGTTTGCCCGAAGGGCGCGTCTGGGAGCGAGTGAGACCTTCCGGTTCGGCGCTCCGGCTGCTGCTGGCGCCGCCCTGGCGCCGCCGCCTGGTGATCATCGCCGCCACGACCGCCCTGCTCGCCGTCCTCCTCGAACCGGCGGGGCTTTTTTTCACGCTCTTTGCCAGCCAGGTCTTGCGCATGAGCCCGGCGAAGATCAGCGTCCTGATCGCGGTTTCCGGTGTGGCGGGAGCGGCGTCATACGTGGCGGGCGGCTATCTCAGCGACCGCTATGGCCGAAGAGCCCCTGGCGCCGGTCTCACCGGCGCCACCGCGGTGGCCGCGAGCTTGAGCTTCGCCACCGGGACGCCCGGTTTCCTTCTCGGCAATGTGCTGTGGAGCTCGTTCGCGAGCGCTGCGACTCCGGTCCTCGGGGCATGGTCCGGCGAGTTGTTCCCCACCCGGGCGAGGGCGACGGCCGAAGCCGCCGGGTCGGTGGCGGGGGCTGTCGGCAGCGTGGCCGGCCTGCAGGCGGTGGGGGTTCTCGCCTCGTCCGCGGGCCTTGGGACGGCACTGGAATTAACCGGCGTGGTCGCGCTTGCGGGTGCCGCCCTCCTGCTCCTGCTGCCCGAGACTCGTGGCTCGCCGCTGCCTGATTAGACAAAGAAATTGACGGACGTGCGGGGCGGTGCTAGGGTTTGCCGCGGTATATCGGTCGCATATCGGTCGATGGCCAGATGTGGGAGGGGTCACAGGGTTGGCGTCGCAGGCTCGGGCGATTGGAGCTAGGCACGCACTGAGCACTGTCGCGGAAGCGGCGCGATCGCAAAGCGAACAAGCCTACCTTCGGATTCGAGACCGCATCGTGTGCCTCGACATGCCGCCCGGCTCGGTGGTCGAGGAAGGCCGGCTCCGCGACGAGCTCGACATTGGTCGCACCCCGATCCGGGAGGCCCTGCAGAGGCTGGCCTGGGAGAACCTGGTGCGCAGCGTGCCCCACCGCGGCACGTTCGTGACGGACGTCAACATCACCGACCTCGCGCGCATCACCGAGGTCCGCGTCGTCCTCGAAGGCCACGCGGCGAGACTGGCCGCCGAGCGCATCGGCGCCGGCGACCGCGAGGCGATCACCGACCTGCTCGAACGCCTCGATGCCGCCGAGCTCACCAACCCGCGCGAGCTGATGCAGCTCGACCGAGAGATCCACGGTCAGATCTACCGATCGGCCCGCAACGCGTTTCTCGAAAACACGCTGGAGCGCTACTTCAACCTCAGCTTGCGGCTCTGGTACCTGGTCCTCGACCACGGCGTGCGCCTGCGCGAAGCCGTGGAGGAGCACATCGAGCTGCTGCGCGCGGTCATCGCCGGCGACGGCCAGCGTGCCGACGAATGCATGAGGCGCCACGTGATCGGGTTCGAGCGCGAGATCCGCAAAGTGCTGGTCGAGAGGTAGTCGATGCCGAAAGTCTTTTTTGCGACCGACCTGCATGGTTCGGAGGTGTGCTGGCGTAAGTTCCTCAACTCCGCGAAGTTCTACGACGCCGACGTCCTGATTTGCGGCGGCGACATGACCGGCAAGGCGATGATCCCGATCGTCGAGGAGAACGGCCATTACACGGTGACGATCGCCAGCGAGAGGCAGGTCGTATCGGCAGGCGAGGTCGGAGACATCGAGAGCCAGATCCGCCGCCGTGGTTATTACCCTCTGCACGTAACGCCGGAACGTCTGCAGGAGCTGGACGAGAACGCTGATGTCCGGAAGGAGACGTTTCAGCAGATCATGCTGGACGGCGTTCGGCGGTGGATGGAGATGGCTTCAGAGAAGCTGCACGGCTCCGGAGTGCGCCTATTCGTATGCCCGGGAAACGACGACGAGATGGAGGTGGACGGCGTCATCCGGGAGTCCGATTTGGTAGAGCTCGGCGAGGGGCGCATGGTCGAGATCGACGGCTTCACGATGATCTCAACGGGTTGGTCCAACCACACGCCGTGGAACACGCATCGGGAGGAAACCGAGGAAAAGCTCGGCGAGCGCATAGAGGCGATGGCGAAGCAGATCGCCGACCCTACTCGCGCGATCTTCAACCTCCACTGCCCGCCCTATCGATCGGGTCTCGACGAGGCGCCGGCCATCGACGCTGACATGAAGCTGCTGCACGGTGGGCGCGCGTTGCGCCCGGTCGGATCCACCGCGGTGCGACAGGCGATCGACAAGCACCAGCCCCTGCTCTCCCTGCATGGGCACATTCACGAGAGCAAGGGCGCCGTCAAGCTCGGCAAGACTCTGTCCATCAATCCGGGGAGCGCATACGAAGAAGGAATGCTGATGGGGGCGATCATCAACCTCGACCCCAACAAAGGGATCAAGAGCTACCAGCTGGTCAACGGTTAGAAGCGGAGACAAGGAGAGGACAACATGGCTGACACGACGATGGGGAGTACCGGCGCAAGGCCGACGCTGTTCCTGCGCAACGCGACCGGGCTGGTCAAGGCCTGGTCCACATTCGATGCCTTCGTCTATTCGTTCTGGTCGGTCAACCTGATCACGCTCGGTCTGTACGGAATGTCCTATGTGTACTGGGTGCCGGACGGTCAGCTGCTTGCGGCGATCCTGATCTTCGGGGTGCTCACGACGTTCCTGGTCATCACATACGCGATGTTGGTCAGCGTCATGCCCCGCACGGGTGGGGACTATGCCTGGCAGAGCCGCGTTCTCGGCGGCGGCCTCGGCTTTGTGCTGTCCATCACCGGGTGGTGGTTCACTCTGTTTCTCTGGGCGCCGATCTACGCCAACATCCTTAACGTTCAATTTTTCCTTCCGCTCGCCTACACGCTCGGGTGGTCAAACGTCGCAATGTTCTTCACGAGCCACAACGGGATCTTTGTGAGCTGTCTCATAGTCCTGGCGTTCGTCAGCGTCGTGGTGACGCTCGGCATGGAGACGTACGCGCGGATCCAGAAGATCTGCTTCTGGATCGGCATCGTGGGCCTGGCCGTCGTCTGCGGCCTGTTGGTGTTCGCCAGCCAGAGCGACTTCCAGAACGCATTCAACCGAGAGGCCACCAGCCTCTTCGGAGCGCCGGCGAACGCTTATCAAGCGACCATTGACGCCGGGACCAAGGCCGGCTATGCGCCACATGACTTCGGCTTCTTTTCGTTCGGGCCGATCTTCCTCGTCCTGCCGTTCCTCGCCTTCTACCTGCTTTGGCCCAACTGGGGTGCGACCCTATATGGCGAGGTCCGCGGCGCGAAGGACATCCGCAAGCCCTTCTGGAGCATGTTCTGGGGACTCTGGGTGACGATCGGCATGGTCGCGATCGTCCTGCTCCTCATCGTCAAGACGATGGGCTGGCAGTTCTACAACGCCGCCAATGCCGCATGGTACGGCGGCACCGCTCCGGTCGGAACGTGGCCTTACCCTGTGATGTTCGCGGGCTGGCTCGTCGACAACAAGCTGTTCCAGGCCCTGCTCATCATCGTGATGGGCCTGTGGTTCTTCGGGTGGGCCGGCACCCTGTTCCTCTCGTCGACTCGTGTGATCTTCGCTGCCGCGTTCGACCGGGTCCTGCCCTCATGGGCGGCCAGCGTCTCGGCCAAGCGACGCGTTCCCTATGGTTCGCTGGCGCTCATGATCGCGCCATCGGTCGTCGTGAGCGCCGTGTGGGCCTACAAGCCGGACTTCCAGAGCGTCTTTCTCGACGCCACTGCCGTGCTTGCACTGACCTTCTTCGCGACCGTGATCGCCGCCATCATCCTGCCGTGGAGGCGCAAGGACCTCTACGAGGCATCGTCGATCGCGCGATACAAGGTGGCCGGAATCCCGGCGATCACCATCGTCGGGGTGGTCACGGGATTGTTCCTGCTCTTCATGCTCTACCAGTGGTCGTTCAACCCGGACAACCTGTACGGTACGTCGTTCCAGAAGACCCTGAACTCGGTGTGGTACTTCGTCGCGACCTATGTGGTTGCGGTGGTTATCTACGTCGCGGCACGGATCTACCGGAGCCGCCAGGGGATCGATCTCACACGCATCCACCACGAAATTCCGGTTGAATAGCAACTCCATGGCCGCCGGCGTCAATGCCGGCGGCCCTCTTTTCTAGCCATGCTCGAATACACACTCCGCACCTATCAGAGCCCGACCCGCCTCGTGCAGCGCCTTGGCGCCATCCGCGAGCTGGGTACCGAAGCTTCGCTGCTCGGGATCCGCCGCCCCTTGCTCGTCACCGACCCCGGTGTGAAGGCGGCGGGTCTGTTGGACACCGCACTCGAGGTCCTTCGCGGTGCAGACTGCGAGCCGGTCGTGTTCGACCGCGTCCGCGCCAACCCGGGAGTCGAGCTGGTCGACGCCGGCGCCGCCGAATACCGATCGCAGGGCTGCGACGGGCTGGTCGCGATCGGCGGCGGAAGCTCGATCGACACCGCCAAGGGGATCGGGGTGGTGGCAGCTCATGACGGCAGCATCCTCGAGTACGAGTGGGGAGGGAGCCCCATCGCCAAGCGGATCCCGCCGATGATCGCGGTGCCGACCACGGCAGGGACAGGCAGCGAGGTCACCCTCTGGGCTGTGATCACCGACCCCAAGCGAAAGATCAAGTTCAATGTCGGCGGCACGCCGAACATCGCGTCCTGGGTGGCTGTGATCGACCCGGAGCTCACCATCAAGCTCCCGGCCGCGGTCACCGCCGGCACCGGCATGGACGCGCTGGCGCATGCCGTCGAGTGCTACACGATGTCCTACCACCAGCCCTTCACGGACGCCGTGGCGCTGATGGCGATGGAGTACGTGACGCGATATCTGCGGGTCGCCTTCTCGCAGGCCGCCAACGTCGAGGCGCGCTACCACATGAGCGCGGCGGCGATGCTCGCCGGCCTCGCATACGGAACCGACTCGGCCGGCGCGGCCCACGCGATGAGCCAGACCGCGGGCGGGGTGCATGACGCGCCGCACGGAGCTTTGACGGCGCGCCTGCTCGGCCCCGTCATGGAATACAACCACGCTGGCGAGCCAGAGCGTTTTGCGCGAATGGCAGCCGCCTTCGGCCTCGACGTGCGCGGAACCACGGTCTGGCGCGCGGCCGAGATGGCCGTGGACTACGTGCACCAGCTGACAGTCGACGTGGAGATCCCGAGCCTCGAAGAGCTTGGCTTCAGCAGGGACGAGATCCCCATGCTGGCCGAGAAGGCCGCCGCCGATCCGCAGAGCATCGGCAACCCGCGCGACGTCGATGCCTCCGCTTACAAGCGCATTTACGCGCGCGCGTTCGACCTGGGCCGCACAGCGCCGCAGCATGTCAATGGAGACAAGAGATGACTGTCGACGTCGCCCGTTCCGTGAAGAAGATGTTCGTCGACGGCAAGTGGATCGACTCGGAGAGCGGCAAGCACTTCGACGCGACGAGCCCGGCCACAGGCGAAGTGATCGCACAGGTGCCGAAGGGAACCCGGGCGGACGCGCGCAGGGCAATCGAAGCCGCCCATCGCGCTCGCAAGCCGATGGCCGCGCTCAAAGGCTTCGAGCGATCCAAGCGTCTCCACAGGATTGCCGAGGCAATCGAGCGCAGGCGCGACGAGCTGGGTCACATCCTCACGCTCGACCAGGGCAAGCCGCTGGTGGCCGAAGCGCTGGTCGAGGTCGACGAGGCCGCCGAGTACTTCCGCATCGCGGCGGAGGATCTGAAGCGGCTCGAAGGTCGCCTGCTGCCATCGGCCTCGCCGAGCAAGCTCGTCCTTGCACGCCATTACCCACGCGGCGTGTACGGAATCATCACGCCCTGGAACTGGCCCCTGACGATGGCCGCGGAGCTCATCGCGCCTGCCCTGGCGGCGGGCAACACGGTGGTGTGGACGCCGGCGTCGTCGACAAGCGTCATCTCGGTCGCGCTCATGGAGTGCATGGCCGAGGCCGACCTGCCTGAAGGTGCGATCAACCTCGTGACCGGACCGGGTGCCGAGGTGGGCGACGAGGTCGCCGGCCATGTGCTGGTCGACGGCGTCGGCTTCGTCGGCTCGACCGAGACGGGCGCATCGGTCGCCCGCCGGGCGGCGGGCAAGCACGTCATGCTCGAGCTCGGCGGCAACGGGCCCATCGTCGTCTTCGGCGACGCGGATCTCGCCAAGGCGGTCGAAGGCACGATCGTCGGCTGCTACCTGTGCGCCGGACAGAGCTGCACGGCGGGCGAACGCATCCTCGTCCACGAATCGGCCCATGACGAGTTCGTCGAGCGACTCGAAGCCGCCGCCCGCACCCTCCGCCTGGGCGATCCTTTCGCGCCCGAGACGACACTCGGACCCCTGAACAACGAGGGCGTGGCGATGAAGATGGACGAGCATGTGGCCGACGCAGTCGCGCACGGGGCGCGCGTGGTCATCGGCGGCAAGCGAGCAGACGGTTTCCCGACCCGCCTTTACTACCCGGCGACCATCCTCGACGGCGTCGAGCCGAAGATGCGCGTGAGCCTGGAGGAGACGTTCGGTCCGGTGGCGCCGGTGATCAAGTTCGGTGACGAGGCACAGGCGCTGGCCATGGCCAATGACTCGCCCTATGGCCTTCTTGGCGCCGTCTACACAAAGGACCTGTCGCGCGCGCTTCGTTTTGCGGACGGCCTGGAAATGGGCTGGGTGAACATCAACGAGTCGTCCAACTACTGGGAGGCCCACCTGCCCTTCGGGGGCCGCGCCGGCAAGCGAAGCGGAATCGGGCGCGTGGGCGGGCGCTTCGCGCTCGAGCAGATGACAGACCTCAAGACGATCGTCATCGAGGTGGAAGCCGCCCCTTGACCCAGGGCCCTCTGGCGGACCCCGCCGGGCGCGCGCAGGCCGCGCCTCTCGAAGACCCGATAGCCGAGGCTGGCCGCATCGCGGTCGCCGCCAAAGCCGCGGGCGTGAAGGCGAAGCTCCTGGGCGGGGCGGGAATCCATCTCAGCTCGCCGAGCGCGCGCAAGCCGCCATTGAAAAGGAAGTACGGCGACCTTGACTATGCGATCCGAAAGAAGGACCGCCAGGCAGTGCAGACGCTGTTTCCATCTCTCGGCTATGAGGCGAACGAACGATTCAACCTCATGCAGGGGGACCGGCGCCTGTATTTCTACGACGTCGATCACAGCCGCCAGGTTGACATCTTCGTCGACATCATCCAGATGTCACATGTGATCGACTTGCGCGGAAGGCTCGATGGCGACGGACCGTGCGCCAGCCCGTCGGACCTGCTGCTGAGCAAGCTCCAGATCTTCGAGGTCAACCGCAAGGACCTCGTCGACCTCACTGCGCTGCTGCTCGACCACCCGATCGTCAAGAGCGCGAATGAGGACTGTATCGACTGCACCTACGTCGCCAGGGTGGCGGCCGACGACTGGGGGATGTATCGGACGCTGCAGGAGAACATCGGCAAGCTGCGGCAGACGCTCGACGACCTCAACGTCGACCGCGATCTCGTTCGCTCTCGGCTCGACGAGCTCTGGTCGGCCGTGGAAAAGCAGCCAAAGCCACTGAAGTGGAAGCTGCGCGCCCAGGTGGGCGATCGAATGCGCTGGTACGAGCTGCCCGAGGAGGTCCGCTCGCCCTACCAGCCGGACTAGCGGATCTCAACACATATAAGGAAGAGAGGATGAGCAACCTGCCCGCCCATGCCCGGGCCGTCGTTATCGGCTGCGGGATCGTCGGCAACAGCGTGGCTTACCACCTGTGCCGCCTGGGCTGGCGCGACGTCGTGCTCCTCGACAAAGGCCCGCTTCCCAACCCGGGCGGTTCGACCGGCCATGCCTCGAACTTCATCTACCTGGTCGACCACTCCAAGGAGATGACGGCGCTCACTGTCGAGAGCGTCAACCAGTACAAGGAGATGGGCGTCTTCACGCAGTCCGGCGGTGTCGAGGTCGCACGCACGAAGGAGCGCATGCAGGAGCTGACACGGCGCATGGCGTCGGCGGCGGCGTGGGGCATAGAGCCCGTTTCGCTCGTGAGCCCGGCCGTGGTCAAAGACCTCGTCCCCTTCATCAACGAAACGATCATCCTGGGCGGCTTCTACACTCCCGGCGTCGGCGTGGTCGACTCACTGCGCGCAGGCACGATCATGCGCGATCGCGCGCAGGCATCGGGCGCGCTGACGGTGGCGGCCAAGACGGAGGTGCTCGGCATCGACGTGAAGGACGGCCACGTTCGCTGCGTGCGCACCACGGCCGGCGACATCGAGGCGGATACGGTCGTGATCACATGCGGCGTGTGGAGCCCGCGCGTCGCCCGGATGGCAGGCGCGCGTATCCCGCTCACGCCGGCCGTGCACCAGATGATCGATGTCGGCCCCGTGCCGCGTTTCGCGGGGGCCAAGGGCGACATCGAGGTGCCGATCGTGCGCGACATGGACACCAACATGTACGAACGGCAGGCCGGTGGCGACCTCGAGATCGGGTCGTACGCGCATCGGCCGATCCTCTACGACCCCGAGGACATCCCTCCGATCGAGCGCGCGGCCCTGTCGCCGACCGAGTTCCCGTTCACCCAGCCCGACTTCGAGCTCCAGATGCAGCACGCGCTCGAGCTGGTGCCGGAGATCGTCGGCGATGAGCGCGTGGGCGTGAAGTACGCCATCAACGGCATCCTGTCCCTCCCCCCCGACGGCATGCCGGTCCTGGGCGAATCCCCGGACGTCAAGGGCCTGTGGTCCGCGGCCGCCGTGTGGGTCAAAGAAGGCCCGGGCACGGGCAAGGCGCTGGCCGAATGGATGGTGCATGGCGAGTCCGAGATCGATCTCCACTCTTCGGACATCGCCCGCTTCCACGAACACCAGAAGACGCGCTCGCATGTGCGCGCAAGGGCGGCCGAGGGTTTCAACAAGACCTATGGCATCGTGCATCCGAGCGAGCAGTGGGCCTCCAACCGCAATGTCCGGCTGGCGCCTTTCCACGGGCGCGAGCGCGAGCTCGGTGCGATGTTCTTCGAGGCCGCCGGGTGGGAGCGCCCGATGTGGTACGAGTCGAACGCGCCGCTGCTCGAGGAGTTCGGAGACCGGGTCAACAGGCGCACAGCCGAATGGGAATCGCGGTGGTGGTCGCCGCTCATCAACGCCGAGCACCTCGCCATGCGCGAACGGGCGGGACTGTTCGACCTGTCTGCGTTCACGATCTTCGACATCACAGGGCCAGGCGCCCTGGGCGCGGTGCAGGCCGTCACGCTGCGCCAGATGGACGTGCCCGCCGGCCGCAACGTGTACACGCCGGTGCTCAGCCCAAGCGGCGGCTTCAAGTCCGACCTCACGATCATGCGACTTGGCGACGAGCACTTCCGGGTGGTCACCGGCGGCGCGGCCGGCATGTCGGACAAGAAGTGGTTCGCCGACCATCTACCCGCAGATGGCACCGCGCAGCTCTTCGACATGACCTCGGCCATGACGACGATCGGCCTGTGGGGCCCGCGAGCGCGTGACATCCTCGCCGCGGCCACCGCCGACGACGTCTCCAACGAAGGCTTCAAGTTCGGCGCCTGCAGGACGATCGACGTGGACACCGTTCGTGTCCTTGCCTCCCGCATCTCGTACGTGGGCGACCTCGGCTGGGAGCTTTACGTGCCTATCGACCAGGGGCTGAAGCTGTGGGACATGCTCTGGGAAGCCGGCCGCCCGTTCGGCATGGCCGCGTGCGGCATCGGCGTCTACGGCACGACGGGCCGCCTGGAGAAGTGCTACCGGGCGCACGGCAACGAGCTGGAGACCGAGTACAACGTGGTCGAGGCCGGCATGCAGGCGCCGCGGGTGAAGAGCGAGGACTTCGTCGGTAGGGAGGCCCACCTCCGCCACCGCGAAGAGGCACCAGCCGCGGTCCTCTGCACGCTGACGGTCGACGATCACAAGTCGAAAAGCGGCGAGAAACGCTACATGCTCGGCCGCGAACCGATCCTCAGGCGTGACGGAGCGCCGGTCGTCGACCGAAAGGGCCGCCGCTCATATGTGACCAGCGCCGGTGCGGGCCCGTCGGTGGGCAAGCACATCCTGATGTCATACCTGCCGCCCGAGCACGCGACGCTCGGCGGGGAACTCTCGGTGCAGTACATGGGCGAGCGCTACCCGGTCACGGTGGCCGTTGTCGGCTCGACTCCGCTCTTCGATCCCGAGAACACCCGCATCCGCTCTTGAAAGTCCTCGTTTGCGTTAAACGCGTTCCTTTCACGGGCGGAAAGATGGTGCTTGCCGCCGACTCGATGTCGCTGGAGACCCGCCACCTCGGCTTCACGATCAGCCCCCACGAGGAGTGCGGCGTCGAAGAGGCGGTCCGGCTCATCGAAGCCAGTGGCGGTGAGTCGGTCGTGCTGACTCTCGGCCCCATCGAAGCGGCCGAACAGCTGCGCGACGCCATGGCGATCGGGATCGACCGCGCGATCCACCTGCAGACAGATGGCGGCGAATGGGATCCGGAGTCGACCGCGGCCGCGATCGTCGACGCGGTCGGGGCCGAGGAATCCGCATCAGGCCCCTTCGACCTCATCTTCTTCGGCAACGAGTCGGCGGACGCAGGCGGCTTCCAGGTGGGGCTGCGCGTGGCGCGGGGGCTCGGCCGGCCGGCCGTCACCGGCGTCAAGAAGGTCACCGTCGAGGGCACGTCGGTCCGGTGCGAGCAGGAGGTGGACGGTGGCCGCGATGTCTATGTGGTGCCGATGCCTGCCGTCGTAACCGTCAAAGAGGGCCTCAACCTCCCGCGATACCCGTCGGTGCCGGGCCGGATGCGAGCGGGTCGCAAGCCTGTGGCGGTCAGCGCGCCCGCCCGAACCCAGGCAAGGCTCGAGCTCGAGAGGCTCGTCGTCCCGGCCGGGCAAGGCCGGCGTGCGGAGCTGCTGGGCAGCGGGCCATCGGCCGCGCCGGCAGTCGTGGAAATGATGCGCAGGATCGGAGTGGCTTAGTGTCCGGAACCGGAGAACGCTGCTAGTGGTTTTGGTCCTGGTCGAGCATGCGGACGGCAAGGCGATCGACCCGTCGCTGCAGACCCTGACCGCGGCGCGATCGTTCGGCGAGGCCGTGCACGGCCTGCTCATCGGCTCGAGCGTCGACCTCAGCGCGCATGGCGTGGCCGTCGCTCACGTCGCGCAGCATGCGTCACTCGACTCGTTCGCGCCGGATGCATGGGCCGCGATCATCGTTCAGCTCGCCGATCGATTGAAGGCAAGGGCCATCTTTGCCGCGGGAACGGACCGCGGAAACGAGGTGATGGCGCGCGTTGCGGCGCGCATGCAGCTGCCGCTCGCAACGAACTGCACCGCGGTCGCGACGGGAAGTCCCGTCACGCTCACGCGGCAGCGGTGGGGCGGCAGCCTCCTCGAAGAGTCGGCGCTGCACAGCCCACGGCCATTGGTGACAGTCGCGCCCCATACCGTGGCCATCGCCTTGTATCCGGCCGCGACCACTGTCGAGGAGTTCACACCTCAGCTGACAGAGCAGGAGCTTGCCGTGAAGGTCTTGGAACGCGTCAGCAACAAGGGTGGCGGCGTCTCCCTGGCCGAGGCGAAAGTGGTCGTCAGCGGCGGTCGTGGCGTCGGCTCCAAAGAGGGATTCGCGATCATCGAAGACCTGGCCTCACTCCTCGGAGGCGCCGTGGGCTGCTCTCGCGTCGTGACGAGCGCGGGCTGGCGGCCGCATTCCGACCAGGTCGGCCAGACCGGCACCAAGGTTTCGCCCGAGCTCTACATCGCTTGCGGCATCTCCGGCGCGACGCAGCACATGGCCGGGTGCAGAGGCGCCAAGCGCATCCTCGCGATCAACGCCGACGCCGAAGCGCCGATCATGCAGAACGCCGACTATGCGGTGGTCGGCGACCTCAAGGAGATCGTGCCCGCAATCTCGGCCGAGCTTCGTAAGAGCCGGGCAGTGCACGCCCCTCTCCCTGGCCCTCTCCCCGAAGGGGAGAGGGGATGATCGCCGCGGCGGTCCTTGCCATTGTTCTGATCGTCACGATCACGCTGTTCGGTCGCCGTGCGCTCCTCCTCTACCGGCTCGTTCGGATGGGCAAGCCAATCAAACGCTTCGACGACCTGCCCGCCCGCGCTCGTGCCGAAGCGGTGGTGGTCGTGGGACAGAGCAAGCTCCTCCAACGCCTCCTGCCGGGCTTGATGCACGCGGCGATCTTCTGGGGATTCATCGTCCTGCTCCCGACGATCTTTGTCGCCATGATCGGGATCATCGACCAGCACGCGACGCTGCCATGGCTGGGGCAGCAGGGCTGGTATGCACTCCTCGTCGATGTGTTCGCCGTGCTGGTGCTCGCCGGCGTCATCACGGCGTTCGTGATCCGAAAGATCCAGCGGCCTCGCCGGTTCGTAGGCAGCCACGTGCGTGAGGCCGACCTCATCCTGCTGCTGATCGCCGGGATCGTCGTCTCGCTGCTGTTGTGGCACGCGAGCCAGATCGCGCTAGGACTCAACGAGTACCCCGCGGCGTGGGCGCCGGTCTCGAGCCTCCTGGCCGGTGCCCTGCATCAGCAGTGGACGCCATATCTCGAGCGAGGTGCGGTGTGGGCGCACGTGCTGATCATCCTTGGCTTCCTCGTCTACCTTCCCTACTCGAAGCACCTGCACATCTTCATTGCGGCGGTGAACGTGTTCTTCGGGCGCACGCACTCGCGCGGCCGGCTGGAGCCCGTCGATTTCGAAGCCCCCGACGAAGATGTCCGATTCGGGGCGGCCACCGTCGCCGACCTCACCTGGAAGCAGATGGTCGACACCATGTCGTGCACCGAGTGCGGCCGCTGCCAGGACGCCTGCCCGGCCTACAACACGGGTAAGGAGCTCTCTCCGAAGCTCCTGATCATGGCTCTGCGCGACCAGGTGCTGGCGCAGGGGCCAAAAGCGCTCGCCGCGGCCAAATCCGGTGCGGCGTTCAAGCTCGAGCCGCTGGTCCCGGCCGCCGTCACCGACAACGTGGTCTGGGATTGCGTGACGTGCGGCGCGTGCGTCCGTGAGTGCCCGGTGGGGATCGAGCACATCGACCACATCATCGACCTGCGCCGCAACCTGGTCATGGTCGAGTCGCGTTTTCCCGACGAGGCCGCGACGATGCTGCGTGATGTCGATCGCGCCTCCAACCCGTGGGGCAAGCCGCAGTCCGATCGCGCGCATTGGGCCGACGGCCTCGGCGTTCGCGTGCTCGCGGCAGGCGAGCCTGCCCCCGACGTCCTGTTCTGGGTCGGCTGCGCGCCGTCGTTCGACGAGCGTGCCAAGCAGGCGGCGGTATCCACGGCGAAGCTGCTCGAGGCGGCGGGTGTGGACTTCGCGATCCTGGGGCCGCGCGAGTCGTGCACCGGCGACCCCGCGCGGCGGATGGGGGACGAGTACACCTTCCAGAAGATGGCCAAACAGAACGTCGGCACGTTGAACGACGCGAAGGTCGGAAAGATCGTGACCACCTGCCCGCACTGCTTCAACACCATCGGCAAGGAGTACGCGGACTTCGGTGGCCGGTACGAGGTCGTGCACCACACCGAGTTCCTCGCCGGCCTGGTGCGCGACGGCCGCCTGAAACCGCTCGCCGGCGACCGGACCATCACGTACCACGACTCCTGCTACCTGGCGCGCCACAACGACGTGCGCGAGGCTCCGCGCGAGCTGGCGGCCGCCGCCGGTCGCACGGTGGAGATGCCGCGGAATCGCGAGCGCACCTTCTGCTGCGGCGCGGGCGGCGCGCGCATGTGGATGGAGGAAAAGCGCGGGCGGCCCATCAACGAGGAGCGCGTCCGCGAAGCTGCCGGCACAGGCGCCGAAACGCTGGCGGTGGGCTGCCCTTTCTGCACGGTGATGCTGGACGACGGAGTTCGCACCACAGGCGCGAAGCTCCAGGTCATCGACCTCGCCACGCTGCTGGCGGAAGCGGTCGAGAGGCGGCGATCACAGGACGCGGACGCTTCCACAGCGCATGGATAGTTCCGGCCGGGCGAGCGTCGTCGTCATCGGTGGCGGTATCACCGGCTGCAGCGTCGCCTACCACCTTGCCAAGGCCGGGCTGCCTGAAGTGCATCTCATCGAGAAGGGCGAGCTGACGAGCGGATCGACCTGTCACGCGGCAGGGCTGGTCACGCAGTTCAACCCATCGCCCACGATGATGCGGTTCCGCCGATACAGCATCGAGCTCTACCGCGACCTGGGCGTATTCGAGACGGTGGGCAGCCTGCGCTTCGCGTCCAGTCGCGAGCAGCTGATGGAGCTGCAGCGCACGGCGAGCCGCGCGCGCGGGATCGGCCTCGACGTCGAGCTCGTCTCAGCCGCCGAAGCGGCCAAGCTCATGCCGGCGATCAGCACCGAGTCGCTGTACGGGGCGGTCTGGGTACCGGGCGACGGCCACCTCGACCCACACACTGCGACGCACGCGCTGGCGCGGGCCGCCCGGGCGCTGGGCGCGCAGGTGGCGACCGGCCTCCGCGTCACCGGAATCGAGCTGTCGAACAACGGAGCGATCCAGGCCGTCGTCACCGACGCCGGCAGAATCGAGACGGAGGTCGTCGTCGTCGCGGGTGGGATCTGGGCCCCGCAGCTCGCGGCGATGGCGGGCGTGCAGGTCGTCTCGACGCCCGTCGATCACCAGCACGCCGCACTGCGAGCCGTGCCCGGGCACGAGCTCCCGGGCGACATGCCCTGCTTCCGCGATCCCGACAACCTCGTGTACGGCAAGGCCGAGGCGGAAGGCATGATCCTCGGCGGCTACGAGCAGGACCCCGTCGCCCGCTGGATCGACGGCGTGCCGTGGGAGCACACGGGGACGTCGGTGCCTCCCGACCAGGCTCGTTTCGAACCTCTCCTGCGTGGGGCCGCTCGCCGTTTCCCGTTCCTCGGCGAGGCCGGGATCGTCAAGCTCGTTTGCCACCCCGACGCGATGACGCCTGACGCCAATCCGTTGCTGGGACCCGCGCCGGGCGTGCCCGGGCTGTACCTGGCGGCCGGGCTCTCGCTGAACGGTTTCGGGGGCGCCGGTGGGATCGGCCGCGCCCTCGCCGAGTGGATCACCGGCGGCGAGACCGAGCTCGACCTCCATCCCTATCGCTGCTGGCGTTTCGGTCCCGTCCATCGCGACCATCGCTATGCCGCGGACCTGGCCCGCGAGGCATACCGCTATTACTACTACCTGCGCTATCCATTCGACTCCGACGAATGGGGCCGCCCCCGGCGCACGAGCGGGCTGCACACGCGAATGCAGGATCTCGGCGCGGTGTTCGGCGCCAAGCACGGCTGGGAGCGTGTCGACTACCACGAGCCGGGGCGCCCATGGCGACGCGCGGGGGCTGACCAGCGCCGGTTCGGCTGGACGCGACCTCCGTACTTCGACTTGCTGGCGGTGGAGCACGCCGCGTTCCGCGAACGCGCCGGCATCATCGACATGAGCTCATTTGGAAAGATCGAGGTCACCGGCCCCGGCGCTACGGCGCTGCTCCAGCGGGTGGCCGGCAACACCGTAGACCGTCCAGCCGGCAGCGTGGTCTACACACAGCTGCTGGAGAAAAACGGGGGCATCGCCGCCGATGTAACCATCACTCGTCTCGCCAAACACCACTATCGGGTCGTCACGGGAGCCGGCTACGTCAACAGCGACCTCGGCTGGCTGCGGCTGCAGGTTCGAGAGCGCGACCCGGCCGTCGACCTGCGGGAGTCGACGGAGGATTTCGCGGTCATCGGACTGTGGGGACCATCCGCACGCGACATCCTCGAGCGCGTGACCGGTGACGACGTCTCCGACCAGGGTTTTCCGTTCATGCAGGCGAAGGCGATTCGCATCGGTGGGGCGCGCGCCCTCGCCCAGCGTGTCACCTACGTGGGCGAGCTGGGGTGGGAGCTCTACCTGGAGCCGGCATGGGCAGGCCAGGTGTGGGACCGGCTGATGGATGCGGGACGGCCAAACGGCATCAGCCCCGGCGGGTACAGGGTCCTCGACAGCCTGCGAATGGAAAAGGGCTACCGCTACTACGGCACCGATCTCACATTGCTGGACACCCCACTCGAGGCGGGGCTCGGTTTCTGCGTGCGCTTCGAGAAGCCCGAGTTCAACGGCCGCAAAAGGTTGCTGGCCCAGCGGGAGGGCGGGATCGAGCGGCGCCTGCGCACGTTGGAGGTCGGTGGGGAGGAATACCAGCCCATCTATGGCGGCGAGGCGGTGTATGGCGACGGGAAGGTGATCGGGCGCCTGCGCAGCTGCGGATATGGCTTCACCGCGCGACGCAATCTCGCCTACGCGTACCTGCCGGCCGGGCTTGGGCCTGGTGGCGAAGTCGAGGTGGAGGTGTTCGGAGAGCGCGTCCCGGCGCGGGTCTCTGTCGATGCCGTGGTGAAACGAGAGAGTGTCAAGAGCTGACGACGCGAGCGCCGGCGTCTCGCTGTGGAAGGGCGAGAAGGTTCACGTATCGCCCCTGTCCGGGGGGCTGACCAACGAGAACTATCTCGTGGAGACAAACGGCGCTCGCTACGTGATGCGGATTCCTGGGCAGTCGACCGAGCTTCTGGCGATCGATCGGGCCAACGAAGTGCACAACACGGTGGCGGCGGCGACCACGGGCATCGGACCCAAAGTGCTCGAGTACGTCCGCCAGGGAGACGTGATGGTGCTGGAGTTCATCGACGGCCCGACCATGTCCGCCCAGGCGCTCCATTCGAAAGAGATGGCGACTCGAATGGCCGACTCCTTTCGACGCCTGCACGCGGCTCCGCGCTTCTTGCGGGACTTCAACATGTTCCGCCTCATCAAGAAGTACCTCGAGATCGTCGCCGCGCACAAAGTCACGATTCCCGCGGACTACCGCGAGCGGCTGCCTCTGGTCCGCGAAATCGAGCGCGCCGTGGGCAGGGCGTCGCTGCCCAGCATGCCCTGCCATAACGACCTGCTCTGTGAGAACTTCATCGACGACGGGGCTGCGCTCCGCATCGTCGACTACGAGCTCAGCGGCAACAACGACCCCTGCTTCGACCTCGGCAACACAGCTCAAGAGGCCGAGTTCGACGACGACCTGCGGGCGACGCTGTGTGAGGCCTACTTCGGCCGCCTCGATGAGCGCCAGCTCGCCCGTATGAACCTGTTCGCGTTGATGTCAGATGTCGGGTGGACGTTGTGGGGCGCGATCCAGGCGAAGATCTCGGCGATCGACTACGACTTCACTGGCTACTACACCGCCCGCTGGCAGCGGGCGCTCGAGGTCATGGAATCCGATCGCCTCAAGCGCTGGATGTCCGAAGCGCGCGCCTAGGATAGGCCGACGATCTCCCCATTCTCGTCGATATCGATGCTGGCGGCGATCGGAGTTGTCGGCAGTCCCGGCATAGTGCGCATGTCGCCGCAAATCGGATAGATGAAGCCTGCCCCGACCGACGCCCTCACCTCGCGCACGGGCAGCACCCAGCCGGTCGGAGCTCCTTTGAGCTTGGGGTCGGACGAGATCGACAGGTGGGTCTTGGCGATGCAGACGGGCAGGCGACCGAACCCACTCGCTTCGTAGGCGTCCAGCTGCTTGGCTGCGGGCGGGTCATATTCGACGCCTCGCGCGCCGTAGATGCGAAGGGCGATGGCTTCGATCTTTTCGCGCAGGGTCGCGGCGTCTGGATAGAGGAGCTGGAATACGCTGGGCTCGTCGGCGGCCGCGACGACCATCTCGGCGAGCTCGGTGGCTCCCCTGCCGCCTTCGGCGAAGTTGTTGCAGACGGCGGCCCGGACGCCAAGGTGCTCGGCCAGCTCACATATCGCCCTGTGCTCCGACGGGTGATCCCCTGGAAACGCGTTGATTGCCACGACCGGCGTGACCCCATGGATCTGGATGTTCTCGACCTGCTTGCGCAGGTTGGCGGCGCCCGCGAGCACGTCGTCCGGGTTCTCCTTCAGGAGCTCCGGCGGTAGTGGGCGGCCGGCCACGACGCGGTACTTGCCCGAGTGAACCTTCAAGGCCCGCACCGTGGTCACGATCACCGCCGCGTCCGGGGTCAGGCCGGACGTGCGGCACTTGATGTTGAAGAAACGCTCCGCGCCCATGTCTGCGCCGAACCCGGCCTCGGTGACGAGGAAGTCACCAGCGTGAATTCCAATGAGGTCGGCGATCACAGACGATGCCCCGTTCGCGATGTTTCCGAATGGCCCCGCGTGCACCAGCACAGGCGTGTTCTCGAGCGTCTGCAGAAGGTTCGGCTTGATGGCGTCGCGCATGATCACCGTCATCGCGCCACCGGCGTGAAGGAAGTCGGCCGTGATCGGTTTGCCGTCGCGCGCCAGACCGATCACCATGCGCCCGAGCCGCTGCCTCATGTCCTGCAGCGACGTCGAGAGCGCGAGCACCGCCATGACCTCAGAGGCGGCGGTGATGTCGAATCCTGTCTGCCGCGTCACGCCGTCCTCGGGCGAACCCAGGCCGACCACGACACTGCGCAGCACCCTGTCACTCACGTCCAGCACGCGACGCCACGTGATGCTGTGCAGGTCGATTGGAAAATCGCGCAGGCTGTGGTGGATGTAGTTGTCGATCATCGCGGCCAGCAGGTTGTGGGCCGCGGTGACGGCGTGGAAATCGCCGGTCAGGTGAAGATTCAGTCGCTCCATCGGCACCACCTGGCTGTAGCCGCCGCCGGCGGCGCCACCCTTGATGCCGAAAGTCGGGCCCATCGACGGCTGGCGGATGGCCACGGTCGCGCTCTTGCCAATCCGCCCGAGCGCGTCGCCCAGCCCGACCGTGGTCGTCGTCTTGCCTTCGCCGAGCGGCGTCGGGGTGATCGCCGAGACAACGACGTACTTCGCCTTCGGCCGGCCTTTCAGCTCGTCGATCGCGTCCAGCCTGATCTTCGCGACGTCATGGCCGTACGGCTCCAGAAGGTGCTGGCCGATACCCATACGTGCGGCGATCTCGGCCATCGGAAGCAGGCGCGCGCCACGAGCGATCTCGAGGTCGGGCGGAAAAGTCACAGCCAAGTCGTCCTCCTCATGCCGCGAGCAGCCTGGCCAGCGTCTCCTGGCGCCAGCGCTCGGTGGCCTCGATCTCGTTGAAGGTGAAGAAGTGCAGGCCGGCGACCCTGCGATCGGGAGCGGCCAGGTCGGGCAGCAATCCCGCCGCGAATCGCTCGGGGTCGTACCCGCCGGGCTGCACCATGCGCATGAACCAGTTGGAGTGTCCGCGCAGGAATCGCGCGGAATCCGCGATCCCGATGCGCGTCGAGACGCGCAGCAGCTTGGATGGGTCGGTGACGCCGGCGAGACCGATATGGATGGGCAGCTCGACGCCCCGCCGGCGGACGCGCCCGACCCATTTCTTCACGATCCGCGGATCGAAGCAGAGATTGCTGACGATGTAGGTGGCGATGCGGCGTTTGTCCCACATCGCCTGGATGGTGAGGTCGTCCTCGATGAAGCTGTGCCGCTCGGGATAGCCGGTGACTCCGATCTGCAGCAGGCCGTGCGGCTCGGCGTCGATCGCGGCAAGCAGTGACACCGAGTCGCCAAAATCGCCCGCCGGCTCTTTGGCGTCCCCGGCTATGACGAACACCTCACTGCGGCCGAGAGCGTTCACCCTGGCCAGGATCTCGCTGAGCTGCGCGTGGTCCCGGATCAACCGCGCCGAGAGGTGGGGGACGACCTGGTAACCCTGCGCCGCCAAGCGCTCCGCGAGCGCGATGGTCGCTTCGATTCCCCTTCGCGGCGAGGCTGTGATGGTGACGGTGATGTCTTTCGGGACGTGGACGAGGACGAGCTCTTCGACCTCTTCGGTCGGTAGCACCTCGTATCGCGGCGCCTGAAGGAACGCGATCAGGCCCTGGCGGGTGATCTGGTCGGTGAGGCCGATACGACCCAGCAGGCGAGCTGGAGCCCCCGGACCTGAACGCACACGCCCACTCACCACGCCCTCGATGTCGCACTATACGCCCCTGTCGCGCTATGCGCAACGCGAGCGGTGAATCGATCAGCGCCAAAGCACCGGCAGGATCACGTTCCGGTCCAGCTCTGTGCCGGCCCGGCCGGATTCGAAGCCGGCGATCGGGATGTTGCCCGCGAGCTCGCGGTGCAGCGCGGCCAGCCGGGCGGGCTCGACGGCGTCGCCGGGGTCCGCCGGTCCGTCATGGTCGACCATCGTGCAGGCGATGGCTAAGAGTCCCTCGCCCGCTTCGAAAATCTCGACCACCCGCGCCTGGCAGGGCCAGTCGACGAGCGATGAGGTGGTCACCTCCCAGAATCCGCCATTGCCGTGCGGGTTCGGACGCGGCTTCACCGCATTGGCATGGATGTGGCCGTTGAGCCAGAGGATTACGTTGCCCTCGGCGTGGACGACCTCGAGCATCTCGTCCGTATCGATGTATCGCGGTCCGCCGGCCCTTCTCTTGTTGCCCATGGTGTCGAGCGTGTGGTGCGACGTGATCACCACCGGGCGGTCGCCTGCATCTTTCAGCCGGCGCTGCAGCCATCGCAGCTGGTCCTCGTCGAGGCAGCCGTCCGCCCCGCCGGCCGCGCACACGGTGTCGAGCACGATGAAACGAATCGCGGCGGTGTCGTGGACGTAGTAGGCGCTGCCTTCCTCGCGGTTCGCGGCGGTGAAACCGTGTGCCTCGGGCTGGGCTCCGCTGCGGAAGTGGCTGTCGACAAACTGCTTGCGAGTGAAGGGACGCCTTTCGGCATCTGGGGTGACCGGCAGGTCGGGACCGGCCATGAAGGCTTCCGGCCGCCGCACGAACATCTCGAGCGCGACGTCGCGGTCGATTCCGTCGGGAAGCCGAAATGGCTTGTGGAAGCCGACCATCGCCAACGCCAGCTCCGGGGTGACGATCCCGACGCCCTGGCTCACCTCCTCGTGGTTGCCGTGGCAGCCGAGCCAGGGCATGCGCAGCCCAGGCGATGGAAACGGGCGCAAGGCGCGTTCCAGCACGCCCGGCAGCCGAGGAAAACCGTAGCCGGCGCTCATCAGGTCGTCACCTTTGACGGCGCCGTCAGGCTTCCAGAACAGGTCATCGGGCCAGCCCGGCCACTGCACCCCCTCGTAGCGATCACCGCCGGAGTCGGCGCACACCTCGCCCCCATCCAGGAGAGCAACCACCGACGCCAGCTCGTTCGACTGCGCGTTGTCGACCCCGTCGCCCGACATGACGGCCATGTCGAGAGGAGCCCCGGCGACCGGTCCCTTATCGATCGCGTTGATCGCGCGCACCATCGCCGCGATCGCGTGCGCGTTCAGCGCCTCCTGTGGCCGGTGCATCGGCAGCAGCTCGCGGAAACGAGGGTCCAGGTACTCGCGATTGATGAACTCGAAGCGCGCCGGCGACTGCACGTCCGTGAAGTGGAGATCGGTCAGGTGCGCGATCGACGCCAGTACGCGGCGGACGCGAAAGCGTTCCGCGACCGAGGCATCGGTCAGCTCGTAGCGAAACTGGTGCGCCTCGCCGTCGCTGGTGCGGAGAGCCCGATATTTGCCAGCGGATCCCGACCGCACGACCTCACCCGCCACCAGCCTTCGCTGGTGGCCGAGAAATGACGGTAAGGTCACGCCTCGGTTGGCGCTGTTTCGTCCCTTGCGAGCAACACGGGGTCCTTGCGGAGCGACAGTCTCACCCGGGTGCCCGCAGTGAGCGCGGCCGCGTCCGAGGTCGGAAGCTGTGCAAGCACTGTGATGTCGCCGAGGTCGACGGTGACGCGGCTGGTGGCGCCCAGAAACACGGTGGCGATGACGGTGCCGATCAAGGGCCCCGGCAGCATGTCGCCATCCGACGCAAGCGTCACGGCCTCGGGCCGAACGAGGGCGATGGCCGCGCCGTCGGACGAGTCTGGCTTCACCAGTGGCAGGCGAGTGCCCCGCACCTCGAC
>Ga0209471_1000546_pt1 | contig 24805 bp, 23 predicted proteins | sample GraSoiAngelo_128_FD_185885 | JGI IMG/M metagenome (GOLD analysis project Ga0209471, IMG submission 185885) | Grasslands soil microbial communities from the Angelo Coastal Reserve, California, USA - 14_0927_12_20cm (SPAdes) (version 2) | ecosystem: Environmental > Terrestrial > Soil > Grasslands ... | reverse complement strand
GCCATTCCTCGTATTTCAATGGCCATGTCATCCTCCTTTTGGATGGCTAGGATAGCGGTCCCCACACAGGCTGCGTTAAAATGAACTGCATGAAACGAAGAGCAATTACGATTAGTTTGGCTATGACTCTGGCGACGGTTACAAGTTTATCAGTCCATTCCAGGCACGTGAGAGCCCGTGAGATTCCTCAAGTCACTCTGCTTCGCACGCCGCGTGAAGGGATTCAGCCACAAACTGTGCTGGACCGCGACGGCGTGCTGCACATGATTTATTTCAAGGGCGATGCCTCGGCGGGCGATATCGAATACGTGCGCCGCGCGGCCGACGAGAAGGACTTCTCTCAACCCATTCGCGTAAACAGCGAGCCCGAAAGTGCCGTGGCGATTGGCACGGTGCGAGGCCCGCAAATAGCGGTCGGGCGCAACGGACGAGTCTACGTGATCTGGTTTGGTTCCCGAGCACACGCTACTCCGCCCGACACGATTCCCGTGTTCTTTTCGCGGATGATCAATTCACACAAAGCGTTCGAGCCGCAGCGCAACGTCATGCAATATGCGAAAGGCGGTGACGGCGGAATATCCATAGCCGCTGACGCACGCGGTGCCGTTTATGCGGTGTGGCATGCGATGGGTGCGGAACCTGGAGAAGGCCATCGGCGCGTATATCTGGCGCGTTCTACAGATGATGGCAAGACTTTTGCGCGCGAAGTACCGATTTCGCCGCCCGCCCTTGGTGCGTGCGGATGCTGCGGTATGCGGGCGTTCGCAGACGAGCGCGGAACGCTCTTTATTCTCTATCGCGCTGCGGCGCAGAACGTCCATCGAGATATGACCCTGCTCATATCCACAGACCAAGGAGTCACGTTTCGCGATACGACCGTGGGTCCTTGGGAACTGAATGCGTGTCCCATGAGCACGGCCTATCTGAGCGAAGGCGGAGAGCGCCTACGTGCTGCTTGGGAGACTGCTGGCCAGGTTTACTTCGATTCCGTCGAACCCGTTTCGCTCAAGGTTACGGTACCCATCGGAGCTCCCGGCGAAAGTAACAATCGAAAGCATCCTGCCATCGCGGCGAACGTGAATGGGCAAGTGCTGATGGTCTGGACGGAAGGGATGAGCTGGGCGAAAGGCGGGTCCGTCGCTTGGCAGCTTTTCGATAATGCCGGGAAGCCCGCCGGCGCGGAAGGTCATGCGCCGGGAGTCCCTGTTTGGGGACTGCCAAGCGTGTTCGCCGATCGTAAGGCAAATTTCACGATTATTTACTGATCGCCTTCCGGGTGACGGCGAGTACTTGCCGTGCGACGGCCCCTCCGAATCAGTGACCGTGACCCCCAAAACCATGGCCGGTGAGGTGCAGCACGACGACGACCAACACCAGCACACCGATCACGGCGTAGAAGATCTTGACTCCTAAGGGAGTCTCGTTGTTCGGTTGCTGCCCTACTTTACGCCGCTCCTGTTGCTTGCGTCGCCCGTAGCGGGTCAGGCCCCATGGTTTGTACACCCCCAGTGACGCGGCCACGACCAGCAGAAGTATGGCGAGGCTGGGAGCGCGCACGAGTTCGGTCTTCAGAGGACCGAGGTCGGCGCTGAACAATGTTTCTGCCGCAGCCCCTGATACGCGCTTCGCCGCCTCCGCCATTACCCCGAATTGGTGCACGAGCAAGGCGAAGGTGGCAAAAGTGGCCAGCCCGAATTTCAGCAGAATCCAGTAGTACCGAAACAAGCCCCATGGTGTGCCAAATGCCTGAAGAAGTCCCGTGGCCAGCGCAGCAAAACACATCGGGATGATGACAAACCTGCTGATCAGGTTCATCGAGAGATAGGCACCGCGCACCTCTTCTGCATCCTGGCTGGTCAGGCCGGCGATGCTGAGAACTAGAAAGGCGGCGACCGCGCCGAGCCAGCCAACCGAGAAGGTGACATGCGCGGTGATGGTCAACTTGCGGAGGGCGGGTGTCATCGCTTTACTCTCATTTTGGACCCCTCACCTGGCGGTCGTGAGGAGGGTGTTCGTTTGGTCGCGTGAGTCCGGCCCACATCAGATTCAGCGCGCAGCACAGCCGCATGACGGTAGATAAGGTCCGTAGTGCGAGTCAGGAAGTCGGCGATGGCAGTGAGCTGGTGGGTATCGAAATTCTCCAACAGAGCGGCTACATCTTTTCGTAATGGGCCGATCACATCCTGGATGTGCGCCAGCTTCGACGCCAGGTGAAGGATCTGTTTACGCCCATCGTGTGGGTCCGGTTCACGACGCAGGTAGCCAGATCGCTCCAGCCTCGCGACCACACCGGTGATCGCGCCACTGGTCAGGCCAGTGATCGCGCCCAGATCGCTGCCAGCCATTGCCCCGCGCTCGCGCAGCAAGTCGAGGCACTTGTGATCGGTTGGGCCCAGCCCGAGGCGCTCCGCGACCGCGTGGTGAAATAGCACCACCGCAGTGCTGTGTCGGCGCGCCAGCCCCCCGACGATCTCGTCGGCCAGCTTATGCTTACTCTCGCGTGCAGCTCCCATCGCATCCACTCCTATACGTGAGATACTCGCTTAGCAATTAAGCTAAATATCTAGCGAGATGCTGTCAAGCCCGCATTCACGATAATGGGACCTGCGCGATTTCAAAATAGTGCTTGACCCCGTACCGTAGTCCGGGGTTTAGACTGAACTCAGAAAGTGGGCATGGACATGAAGTCACTCACAATCGGGCGCCTCGCCAAGCAAGCCGGGGTCAATCTGGAAACCGTTCGTTTCTATGAGCGAAGAGGCTTGTTGCCGAAACCCCCACGCACGGCATCCGGTTACCGTCTCTTTCCAGCGGACGCTGCGCGCCGTCTCCGATTCATCCGGCGCGCTCAGGAGCTTGGCTTCTCGCTCACAGAGATCGGAGAGCTGTTGTCGCTTCGCGTGTCACGACGTACAACCAGCGCGGATATCCGCACGCGGGCGGAAGTCAAGATTGCCGACATCGAAGCGAAGATCAGAAGCCTGGAGTCTATGAAGAAGACCCTGCGGAAACTCACAAGAGTTTGCGACGGATGCGCACCCGTCGCCGAATGCCCAATTCTGGAAAGCCTCGACCGGGAGGACGCATGAGCAACAGGTGGAAGCAAAGCATCTTGGCAGTCCCGAGCGTCGGCGTCTCGGTCCTTCCCAAATTGGCTTGTCCGGCGTGCTGGCCAACCTATGCCGGGTTGCTAACGTCGATTGGTCTCGGTTTTCTGATTTCCGTTAGATACCTGCTGCCCCTGACGATTGCGTTTCTCGTCCTCGCTTTGGCGGCGATGCTTTTCAGGGCAAGAGATCGCCACGGGTACGGCCCTTTCCTGCTGGCAGTACTCGCGGCCGGCGGCGTTCTGCTTGGCAAGTTCGCAGGGGATTCCCGGCCCACCGTATACGGCGCGATCGGACTACTGGTAGTCGCTTCGCTCTGGAATACATGGCCTCGTCGGCACACCTCGAACGATGCCGCAGTCGGTTCCAACTGTCGTAAGGAGGAAATCCAATAAATTCTTTAGGAGAACACCATGACCACGAAAAAGAAAATCGAAGTTTTCAGTGCGGGTTGCTCAACATGCAAGGAAACAATCGAACTCGTCAAAAGGATCGCCGGTTCGTCGCACGAGGTCGTGATTCATGACATGCATCAGTCCGAGACAGCGTCCAAAGCGAAGAATTACGGTGTCCGCAGTGTCCCCGCTGTCGTCGTTGACGGCAAACTCGCAGGCTGCTGCGCAGGCCGTGGCCCGGATGAGCATGTCTTGCGGTCCGCGCTCACTTAGGCGTTGCGTATTCGCCGGAACTTTCCCTTCAACAACTTCCGCATCACCGATTTACGCTTCACATCCCAAGCATTCGGTCGGGAGCCGAATGCTTGGTTTCATCGCCATTGATCTGATAAACCGTAGAAACATCTGCCGCAGTTAAGCTTCGTTCGCCTTCATTAATCGCAATTAATCGTGATTCGCGCAGTCGACACTTCATCATCGAAGGGCCGAATTTCCTGAAAATGTTCGCAACTCATTGAATGACAAAGGAGTTGGCTCCCCGGGGAGGATTCGAACCTCCACCATTTCGGTTAACAGCCTTGTGCCTGATTTAATCACAATTGTGCCGGAGCCGAGACAAATCGACGGGAATCAGCAAATTCTAGCTAAATGGGCGTAGTCAGATTTACCATCTCTTTGCGGTCTTTATTCACTTTTTGCCGCCATTCATCACAATTCATATGACACTGGTATGACACTTCAAATCTCCGTCTCGGGGCCAAAAGTTCTTAAATGTGGAAGAAACCGAGCTGAGGGCTTCCATTACTTCCACGGAATGAGATTTAGGCTGGCGGCGATGTTTTGGAGGACGGCGCCGTCTTTGGAAGCGAAAGCTCGGTGGGTGTCGAGGCGCAGCCAGTACATGGGACCGCCGTCGGTACGGAACGCTAGTAACAGCTTTACGACGCGATCTGCGCACACCAGTCCTCCCTTGGCCCCCGTGAGAGTGCCGACGCGAGCCGGGGTAACCTCCTGACGGCCAGAGGGACACTCTTCTCGCCCCAACGCAGCCTGCACTCCTTCAACTGGCGTCTTCCATTCGAGACTGTTGGGTTCACCAAAGACAACGATTTTGCCGTCGCATGGAAGGGAGATCGTGAGGCCTCGTTCCGGGCCGGCTTGGTCGCCCGTCGTGGCCTTCAAATCGCGAGGAATCTCGATCGAATAGCCGAGAGCGGGATTGCGATAGGTGCCTTCAACCCTGCGATAGGTGTTTTCAACGCAATCCACTTTATGGGCGACGACATCGGCGGTTTGCTTCCTTCGAGGAAAGTCCCAGAAAGTTGTTGCTTTTCCGCGCAGCGTTTCGCCCTCAATACTTAGGCGCATGGAACAGGCCACTGAATCCAGTCGTCCAGACTGCTTCAATAATATTAGGTCCCTTGGGAACCCAATACGACCCGCGCTGGATACTCCGAGGAACTCCGGGTGCAGGTCGTAGCAAGTAACCATCCTACTCACTGCAAAGATTTGTATTCGCGGCGGTGGGGTGATGAATTCTTTGTCCTCGCCAAGCCTCAAGTCAGGACGCCAAATCAACGTCTCAAATTCATAGCAGCCTTGGACAGCCTCCCGTTTGATGAGCTGTGACTTCTCTTGATCAGAATCTCGCCCGTCCGGGCGATCTTGTACGGTTCCATTTCTAGCGCTGCACGACCATAGACTGAAAAGCCAACCACCACTGCAATTGTGATGCGCTTCATATTCTCAAATACAGCACAGCTGCGGGTATTCGACAGAACCAAGTGTTGGCGAGGTTCCTGTTGATAATCTTCTATCTGCCATCACGCTAGTCCGACTATGAGGCTTGAACCTACCCGAAAGTTCAGTTGTTACTGACAAATTATCTCCTTCATCGGAAGTTATCCGGAGAGGCTGCGGCGCGTTGCTGGTCTACCCCATCGGCGGTACTCTTGCCTAATGCGGCCCCTTCGGTATTCCATCAACGTCACATTGGACGGGTGCTGCGATCATCGTGCAATATCCGCGGACGAAGACTTGCATCGTCACGCGGTCGAGAACCTCGACCAAGCCGATGCCCTCCTTTTTGGCCGGGTGACTTACGAAATGATGGAGGCAGCGTTTCGGCCGCCGGCGCGGACGGGAGCGCGGCCTGATTGGATGGAACCCTTCGCCCGGACGATCGACGCGGCAAAGAAGTACGTCGTGTCGAGCACCCTGGACCGGGTCGATTGGAACGCGGAGCTCGTGCGCGGGGATCTAGGGAAGGCCGTTCAGCAGCTCAAGCGGGAGTCGGGTAAGGGACTGTTAATGGGAGGCGTGAAGCTCCCGCTGGCATTGGCGGAGCTGGGATTGATCGATGAGTACGAGTTCGTGGTGCAGCCCAGGCTAGCGGGCCACGGGCCGACGTTGTTCGCGGGGCTATCGAAGCGTGTCGACTTGAGGCTCGTGAGTCGGCTGGAGTTCGGCTCGGGGGCGGTGGCGATGCGGTATGAGCCGAGAAGGTAGCCATTGGGCTTGTTAAGCCCGAGTCGGCCGCATCATGGCGCAACTCGGGCCAGGCCTTCCAAAGTCTCGACCAACCTGACCATCGCCAGCAAAAGCCCTATTATAAAGCTGCCAAAATCTAACATCAGCCGCAAAACTAAAAATCTTGAAGAACGTGTAGGTATGACGCCTCTGACCCGCACGACACGTGCTTCACACCTTACGGAAGCAGGTAGGCTCTACTTCGAGAAAGCGGCGCTGGCGTTGAAAGAGCCGGCCGTTGCGGAGGAAATGCCCTGCGACCTTTTTCTCATCTTCGGCCTTGAAGCCCCAATGAATGGCCGCTGGATCAGTCTTCCCTCGCTTTATCCGGAAGAACGCCCTATTGCCATCACCAAATCCCAACAGATCTAGGTGAATGAGTGCCCTGCTCGTCAGAGAAATTTCAACACGGCGGGATTATTGGCGAAATATCGCGATTACGCTCATTGACCCGTTGACCCGGAAGGCCATTGGGTCGTCCTCGCCGAGCCCCGCTCCGTCGAGCTTGGCGAAGGCGGACAGCGTCGGCGCCATGAATAAAGATCAGCCAAACGCCACGCGTGCTTTCTCGTTCCACTTCGGGACGTTCACGCCCTTCACCATGAGCCACAGGCAAAGTGACAATTCTCCGATTAAGGCAAGCACCAGAATGAGGAAGATCGTCCCTGCGTATGCGGGGGCGAGGATGAGCGTGAAGCTATTCACCAGATAGCTCAGACCGGCAATCGCCATCAAAACGCCAAGAGTCCTGGGAAAATAACCCGATCTGAAAAGCAAATACCCATACACCAGACATGCAAAGCCAAAAAATACGAGGTCAATGCCAAAGCCGTAGTCATGCAACCTGAGAGAAATTTTCACTAGAGCGTGTAGCTGATGCGGTTCAAATGCCTTCAGGTAATCTGCGTTCCCCGACAGGAACAATGCCGCAAAAAGACATAGCTTGCTGACGGCTTCAATGGGGAATTCGACTATGTTGAAAAACACCGCAAGCAAAGCAAGATTTTTGTTCACCGGTCTGAGCAATACATACAAGATCAATGTTAGCGCGACCGCACACACAAGCAATATCAGCTCGCCGGCAATACTGATGCGCCACAGCGACTCAGAGGCCAGAATGTTATTGGCTGTGGCTGTAACATCTCCTGACACCACAAGTTTGTCTCTGACGAAAAACTCACTGCTGAAACCGATGACGATGATCATCAGATACAGCACGCCACCGATTCGTGCGTAAACTTGCGGCGAAGTTTCTGTGATCCGTTCCTTCATTGCATCTGTATTCATACTCGTCTCCGATGATCAGCGCGAGATCGTTCGTCGAGTTGACACTCTCAGAGGCTACAAGAATCGGAGCCCGAAAGCCCCACTTTCTGTGTGGGGTGAAAGGTGGGAGCCCAGTGGGCATCGTGCGGGATTAGTCCCGGACTTCTGGCCGGGAATAATTTTCGGATCGCCCTTGATTCGACCGGAATCGAATTGATCTTGTGGCCGTACCGGTTCTCTAGCGTTTCCAGTCAGTTTGGGGACGGTTGCCACGAGGGATTCGTGGTGCAACCGCTTCTGAGCCAGAGGCATTGCGCGCGCGCCAAAGCAGTAGAAAGCATGCAGCAAGAAGGACGGAAGTCACCCCGTCCAAAACTAGCGATTGCGAAGGTGATTGGGTCTGCTTCGACTCTGAATCGACGCTGGCCAAAGAAGGCAAGGCGGCACGACTCGCGGGAGAAAGTGTTGGATCGGGTGGAGCCGGAGGACGTGACCACGAATGGGCTTTGGCTTGATCTCCGAGAGGAGGAAGCACCCCGGCTCCAGAGATTTCAAACCCTGGCCCTTCCCCTGCCTTTAAGTGGTTGGCTGCCTGGACTTGATACCGGCTGTTGCCGGTTGCCAGGATCTCGAAGGCCTGTGAGCGTGACGAGAAACTCATGGTCAGCGGAATCATGACTGCCATCTGCCGTAGTGGATACTCATGCCTTGTTTGAAACGAGGCATGGCCGTCGTACGACACGTCATAATTGAAGGCCAACTTGGTTGCTCCCGGGCGCAAGGGGAAATTCACCGTGTAGTGTCCAGGCTCGCTGGGCACGGCAGCCGCGGAAATCACGACGCCCGTCTCCCCGGGACCTGCCGCCAGGACAGAATCAATCTTGGCATTTGCAGGCAGATACACTTCGAATGTGCGCTGACCCGCCAGCGTCAGGGGCGGCCTAGATTCGTTTTTGAGTTCGACCAGGTCAGAGACGTGAAGCAAGTTTCCGTTGGTTGCGGCACGGAGGATCTCGAGACTACCGGTCAGGCCCCGCACTCGCCGCGCCACGTCGAATACTTGAATGGACAGAGCGTCACCGGCGGAAGCTTGCTGATCATAACTGACTCCCTGGTGAACCACGCGTACCAGGTACGGTTTGTCAGGATATTGAACACTGAGTGCAAACGCCCCTTGTGCATCCGTTTTCGCGCGTGCTTCCTCCTGCATTCCTCGATCTAGCCCGACAAGGATCACCTCATCGCCAGCAGCGGGTTCGCCTCGGCTCTGATTTCGGACCGTGCCGGTGATAGCGTTCGCGCCCACAGCTCCGACTGCAATGAAGGCAAGCGGCACCGCAAAAAAGAGCATCTTCTGTACACAGCATCGGCTGCCGTCCAGACGAGGGTTAATCATTCGTTTACCGCCTCGGCTGCCGAAGATGTCGGCCGGCGTGGCGCGCGTCCGAACATGATGCCGGTTTCTACTTCCACTGGCTTTCCGTCCCGCAAGTATGGTCTGAACCGCCACTGAAACAGGGCATCTGTAATGGCCTTTGCCTGGTCAGGGAAGGCGCTGAGAAAATGAACGTGCTTTACGTTGCCTTCTTTATCGATGATGATCCGGACCGGAACAGGATTGAATCGGCGCTCGGCGAAGACCGGATCAACCCTCTCCATTATGTTTTCGCCGCTTGCGTAATCCTTGATGCACACAGGAACACCATCGCCGCCCCTCCCGGAAATGGGACCAGCCTCTTCGGGCAAGCTCATCTTGTTCATTTCCTGGATGAGGCTTTCCAGCAACTTGGTGTCGCGGCTCGTGAACACGAATTGGACCATGTGGCAGCGGATTTGAGTGGCCAGCACGTGCCAATGTAGCTCGGCCACTGGCGAAACGTACTCAAAGCGGACAAAGGAATGCTTGGCGATCCTCACAAGCGTCGGCGGTTGTTCCACTTTGTACTCCGCGTTCAAATTATCCTTGGTGTTGTTGATCAGCTCCAGCGTGTTCCCGGCCGGTGTGAGCGTGAAAAACAGGTCCTGTGCGGCAATCAAAATAGTGCCTCGGCTTGTTCCCTTGAATGTTTCCGCAGGCCGGATCTGTGCGAGCACGTAGTAACCGCTGTCCGAAGGAGGCGGGCCGGTGTACTTCTCAGTCCAATCCGGGGATAGGGTGTAGGCGAGACCAAAATACGGGTTGGCATAAACATTGTTGGCCATTCTCCCGCCTTCCGGAAGAGCCGTCACCGAATCACTGGCCGTCCACCAGGCGCCCTTAACCAGTATGGCCTCTCTCGGCAGCTTTCTTGGTTGCGGATTGTCGGAAAAGTCGCCTCCGCCCTGAGGGGCGCTCTGCGCCCGGGCAAGCAGCGATACGGATAAAGCAAGGAGCACCAAGGAAATCGAGAATTTTGTATACATATTCAGAGCGCCGATGTTTCAAAACGGAAAAACTGGGCGAGACACTTTCGTGTCTCGCCCAGAGCAGTCGCGATAACAAATTACAGCGAGCGCAGGAAGTTCAGAATATCCTGCTGCTGGCTAGATGAGAGGTTTTGGTCGAAGATCGCCTCCACGGTGGAGGCTTCGCCTCCGTTGCTCTCGTGTGCCTCGATAGCACAGAGCAGGTCGCTGCAACGGCCGTCGTGCAGGAAGAAGATGCGCTGTCCCAGCCCCCACAGAGGAGCCGTTCGGAACTGGTCACCGCCTGCGCCACCTTGGGAGACGTTGTCCGCTAGCGTTGCCCCCATGTGATGGATCTCAATGTCGGAGAACAAGTTGGCAGTAGCGTTGCCCAAACCAGCCGTTAACTTAGAGGGCTGGGTGGTGAGCGACGGCGTATGGCAAATGGCGCAACCCACGGTGCTAAAAAGCCTGCGACCGTTAGCGATAGAGGTTGCTCCTCCCGGCGAGGTAGTGGAGGGTGTGGGCTGGTCCAGGAACTGCATGAAGGTATTGAACAGCCCGACGTCGCTGGTGACGGTGGAAGCGCTGGTGCCATCGGAGTGGGTAATGTCCTCGGGGTAGCCGATCCGGGCGAGGTTCAAGCAGCTGGCTGGAAGCCCACTTCCCAATTGGTCCTCACCCGGCAGCGGGCGATCTTGCGTAAACAGTTCGTTGGAGATGCCCATCTCCACGTTGTAGGCCTCGCCAGCGAAGATCATCAGCGACTTGTTCTGGGCCTTCCAGCCAAAACGGCTGATCGTGCCATCGTTGCCGTTGTGATTGAAGGTACCGCTGATGCCGACACCATTGTTTGCCTGGGCCGCGTGATTGGCCAGCAGGGTTGAGTCGTCAATGTTTGCCATCAGACCCGTGCCAAACGTGGGTGTGGGAATGCGGAAGATGATGTTGTTTGTCGCCCTTGCAGCATTGAAGCTGGGCTGTTGCAGGCTGCAGGCACCGGAATCAGCGCGGCCGGAGACGGTGAACAGGTCTTCTACTCCCCCGTTGGGCGCGTTGGGGTTGGGATTACCGAATTGGTCAAAGAAGAACGGGAACCGTGCTTCGCGCACCGGACCGTTGGCCAGGACGAAATATGGGATGGTGTTAGTGCTGCCATTCACGACCCCGTTGGCGATCACCTGGCTTTGGGGGTTCGGCCCGACATTGGGGAAGATACCGGAGGCCGGGCTGGTTCCGCCCGGGGCGGGTTGCGAATGGCATGCCCCACACGAGTCCAAGTTGAACCGTGGTCCCAGGCCTGGGTTATCGCCAGTAACGGTTTGGTGTTCGTTGAACTGCGCGAGTCCTGTTTGAAAGAAAGCCAAGTCGTTTGCATTGGCGGTGACGGAGGCGAGCGGCCGGCCTGCGTTCACTCCAGTGTTGCTGCGTACTCCTGGATCGGTTTGAGCTAACGCTATTCCCGGAAAGAACAGCGCCGTAAGAAATCCGAGAACCGACGCGACCTTTTTTGTTTTCATTCTTGGTCTCCTTCGCTTGAGAAGCGCACCATCCCCCCTCTTGGCGCACTTCTAGACATCCATAGGTCTAGCAACCGAGGAGTCTCTCGCCGGATGTGAGCTATTGCTAGACGCTACCTGTGCGGTAGAGTAAGTTATTTACTACTCGCCGCGCGGGAACTACAAGTGCAAGGAATTAGCATTGGCTGTCATTTGTTAGCATTTCGTGTAGTCGCTTTTCCGGTAGTGCGCCGGAGATTGCGCAAAGCGTCGTTCGAACGCACGGATGAAGCTGGAAGCATGTTCGTATCCAATGGCGTGGGCAATTTCCTTGACGCTCATGTAGGTGCTCGCTAGAAGGTGCGCTGCTCTCTGAAGCCTTTGTTCGTTTAACCACTCGCCCATGGAAACGCCGGTCTGGTGCTTGAACAGTCGCTGGAGATACGAAGGGCTCAGGTGGAATTCGAGGGCCAGGTTGCGTATTGTGAAGGTCGTCCCCGTTTCAACCATCCGAAGGATCTTTCGCACACGCGCTTCGGGCTTTTCAGGCGCGAATGGAAGAGGTGGGCCAGGCGTGGGGATTGGCGAGGCCACATCGGGAGTAGTGACGTTTGCACGATTCCTTCTTGAAAAGCTGACACGAGGATTCGAAGTGCGCACAAGGACCTCCGCTAGGAATCGTCTCGTACGTTGTATGCGCCTGGATTGGCTTGAAGGTATCTGAGTGAGACCTGTTTGTATGGGGCCCAAGCGTTAGACTGTCAGGTTTGATTATCGTGGTCCGAAGGGCGACGGCGGCCGCATTGAAGTTTTGGCCTGCGCACGGACCAGCAATAGCAAGGGCCATCGCCAATCCTGTGAGCGTGCGCAGGCAGACTCTCGGTTCTCTCGACCACATCCCGTAGTCCTCCGAGTCGCGAAGAATGGATCGGAAATTGAGCCTGGGCACCGGCAGGAATCAGGGGAGGGACCCTCTCTTCCGGAGTGGAGGGAAAGTATAGAAAGGCGGAGTGCTTGTCAATGGTACTAGGCCCGCAGCCGGGAGCCTACATAATAGTCCTGTCCACAAACGGGTTCGGGATGGTGACGAACCTGGATTCCCGGTGGGCCGGACAAGTGGCCGTCGCTGGCCAGAAATGGGGTTGGAGGAAGTTGGCGGGATTAGTCGGCTAGTGTTTACCGGAGACTCAGGAGGGTCCAATCCGCGATTATGGTCGGATGAAACATCCGGCAGCAATCCAAATCGCGGGGCATCAATCGGTCGAAAAAATATCGACCATTCGGTTACGAACCGAAGGGGTCTGTCCTTTCGACAAACGTTTTCGCAGAAAACATTGGGTTTTTGCACGATTCGTGTCGGTTCGCTTGTCGAGAATTCCGGGACGCGTACTACGTTTTTACTACGGTCGCCAAAGACTGAAAAAGAGCAGCCGCTAATTCATTGATTGAAAGGAAGTTGGCTCCCCGGGCTAGATTCGAACTAGCAACCCTTCGGTTAACAGCCAGCAGAGTATTTTAATCACGATTCGCCGGAGCTAAGCTAAACCGAGGAAAGCTAACGAATTGCAGTGAAATCCAAGGAGTCACTTCCTCAGTTTTCGTTCACCCTTTATTCGCTTTTTGCCGCCGTTCTCCACAATTGATACTACGTCTGTACTACGTTTGCGCGGACATCAGCCGCGGGAGATACCTTCCCCCAACGGCGCCAACTTCGCCGAACCGATCGCCGACCATCCCGGAGTTGATTGGTTCGATGCACACTAGCGCGTTTTGTCGGTACTAACCCGACCGGCGAGCTGATAACTGTCGCGGCCCGCTCCGGATCTCGCTGGAGGCTGACCCTTTGCGGCGGCCCAGAAGAAACATGGTTCAAGCAACGTGCAGGAGGGCAAACGGTTGTAGAATCTTTGCCATTTTCGAAATCAAAAACAAAATCTCGGGTAGAATCGTCCTCGCGCGCCGAGTTTCGCTAGTGCGTCACGGACGCTTCGCGCCTTCTTAGAAGGTTTCCCAACCGGAGCCTCATTATGCCTTCCACCGACAAACTCGACACTCACCACAAAGCCCTCACCCTGAATCTTGATCCATCCACCTTCGGTTCCTTCGCCGAAATCGGCGCCGGACAGGAAGTCGCCCGCTGGTTCCTTGTAGTAGGAGGCGCTTCCGGCACGGTGGCCAAAACTATTTCCGCCTACGACAAGGAAGTCAGCGATGACCTCTACGGCTCCGGATCGCGCTACGTATCCAGAGAGCGACTCGAGGCGATGCTGGACCACGAATGGACCGAGCTTCTCTCGCAATTAGCCGAAACCCGTGGGCCGCAAACTCGCTTCTTCTCGTTTGTTGATACCGTCTCCGCGCGTAACTTCGCCGGAACCAACGACCCCCATGGCTGGATCGGTCTCCGGTTTCAGTTGCAGCCCGGCGGCCCTCCTAACGACGTCCTACTGCACATCAATATGCTCGATCCTTCCAATATCCTCCAGCAGGAAGCCATCGGTATTCTGGGCGTCAATCTCATCTACACCGCGTTCTATGCGTTGCAAACCAAGGAATCATTTCTGGAAGGCTTGGCGCAAGACGTCGTCGAGGAGCGAATCGAGATCGACTATGTGGATCTTCGCGGGCCAGCGTTCGAGAGATGGGATCGCCGTACCTTACTAGCCCACTTGGTGAGTGCGGGACTCGCCGACGCTGTATTTTTCCCCTCCAAGGGCCCCACCGTTCCCCCTACTGAGGCTCTCTACAAGAAAGCCGTCGTTCTTGCGCCGGGGTACTTTGGCCACGTGGATCCAGGTCACATGCAAGTTCACGCGCGATTGTTGGCTTCGGCTATTCGGGAACTTCGGAACGAACTGGGCGAAACAAAGTCGGCGCCCGCTGGCTTTTTTTGCCTGACAGCTGCTTCGTTCACGCCGAACGAACCGGCTCCGGAGATCCCCGACTTACTTCATCGCATCGATGCACTTCTCGCCTCTGGCGGCGACGTGCTGCTTTTTCGCCAACGAGAGCTCTACCATATGACGGCTCTCGTGAATCGCTTCACAAGAGCACCCCTGCGTTTCGTCGCAGGTCTTTCCCTGATCATTCGAGCGTTTGAGGACCTTTACGGCAATCTCGAAGGCAGACGTCTCGAGGCCCTCGGGCGTCTCTTCGCCCAGAACGTCCGCATCTACGCTTATCCGATGGCCGCCACCGATCTGCAGGAATGGCTGAAGAGTGCTTCCACTACTGGTTGGGAATGGAGTGAGACGAATGGATGGGTTTCTGCCACCCAGCTGCGTCACGCGCCGCCTCTCGGGCACCTGTTCGCCTATCTTCTCGCCAGCAACTTTCTTGTCCCTATGCAAGTGCCCGCGGCCCTAAGCGCCGACGCTTGACCGCCACCTGATTGCACATGCTGCCGGAGGGATGGCGTGCGAATCTCCCGACCTTTCTAGGTCTCAAACAGCCAGGTGATGGTCGCATTTATCTCGAAAAACGGTTCGCTCTCCCGAATTTGCGTTGAATCGCGTCATTGCCCAGCTGCGTTAGTTCTGAGTGTCAGCTAGTGAAACGGAAGCGGGTCACTCAGATCCTCTGCAGGACGGAGCGCTGTTAGGAGCTTCGAACAGTGACTTGCTGCTTTAAGGCAGATATTGGGGTGATGAGATCGAAGACCAAAGCAAGACGCACGATTGCCCCGAGATAAAGTAGCCAGTACGGATTATAATCCGCGCTGTCCACTTGCACTCCTCCTTGGACGCGGAAAGGACTGTCTCCATGATTCGCCTACTCTTGTTTTGCCTTCTGGTGGGGAGCAGTGTCTCCGCTCTTGCCCAGGATTCAGCTCCGCCAGAATCCGTGCTCACACTAGAGCAAGCCGTCAACATCGCACAGGCCAACAATCGTTCCGTAAAGAACGCCCAATTATTCGCCTCCATTGACGATGATCAGATCGCCGAGGCGCGAACGTATCGTTTTCCATCTATCAATCTCTATGCGCTCGGCTCTCAACTTTTAACGCCCGTAAATTTCACATTTCAGCAAGGGGCGTTCGGCACTTTTCCGGGCATCGGACCTGTACCAGCAACTAACACTCAGATTCACACACCGCTGCGGCCGACTTTCTATGCGTTGACGCAGTTTTCTCAGCCGCTTTCCCAGCAATACAAATTTGGATTGAACATTAAGCAAGCCAAGTTGACCAAACTAGTTGATGAGCAAAAGCTGCGTGCGCAGCAGCAGTCAGTAACCAGCCAGGTGAAACAGTCGTACTACGCCATTCTGCGGACGCAAAGCTCACTTGCTTCCAGCGAAGAAAACCTCAAGTTCGATCGGGAACTGGATCGCACGACCGAACAGTACTTGGCGGAGAAGACTGCCCTCAAGTCAGACAGCATGGACGTAAAGGCGAGAATCGCGCAGGAGGAATACAACAACCTGACGCTGCGCAACTCGCTCGCGAGTCAAAAAGAGCAGTTGAATGATCTCCTTGGGCGCGACATTCGAACAGACTTTTCAGTCGCTGAAGTGCCCGAGGCCACCACTATCGAAGCCAGTCTGGATGCGGCCCAGGCTCAAGCACTGTCCGCGCGGCCAGAGCTGGCCGAAGCTCGCTTGGCCGTGCAACAAGCGGAACTGAACCGCCGCATCACCAAAACGCAGTACATACCGGACGTGAGCCTCGCCGTGACCAACCTCTCACTCACAAATATCAATCTCTTGCCATCTTACGTGGCTACCGCTGGCGTGCTGGTCAGTTGGGATCCAATTGATTGGGGGCGCAGGAAGCACGAGCTTGCCGCTGCCAGCAAGACCATCGAACAGTCGAAGAACAGCGCGAACGAGACGGAGGCGCAGATCCTGGTGGAGGTGGCCGCCAAATTCCGGAAGCTCGGCGAAACTCGAGCGCTCCTGCACGCGACCACACTCCAGCGCGACGCGGAGCGCGAGAAGCTTCGCGTGGTCATGAACCAGTTCGAACAAAAGACTGCGCTTTTGAAGGATGTCCTCCGGCAGAAAATGTCCTTGGAAACCGTCACCAACCAGTATAACCAAGCTTTGCTGTCGTTCTGGACGGCGAAAGCCGACTTCGAGAAATCTTTGGGTGAGGAGTAGCACATGCCGAAGAGTCTGAAGCGAATCCAAGTGCGTTGGGATGGCATTCTTGTCCTGGCTCTGTTGGCAGTTGCTGCGCTCTCCTCAAGTTGTAGCCATGACACCACCACGACTCCACCGACACCAGTACGCGTAACCTCCGTCGGCACCTTCGAAGGAAGCGGCGGAATCCGCTACTCGGCGAACATCAATGCCTTCACCCAGGTGACTCTCTCATTCAAATCCGCCGGATACGTGGACAACATCGCGCAACGCAAGGGAGCTGACGGGCGTATCCGTGTGCTGCAGGTGGGCGACCCGGTAACGCAGGACGAAGTGCTGGCACACATTCGCGAAGGCGATTACCTGGACAAACTGAATTCAGCAAAGGCTCAACTCGCGCAAGCCCAAGCTGCTTACGACAAAACGCAGCTGGATTTCGAACGTGCCTCCAAACTCCTTTCCAGCGACAGCTTGACCAAGGCCCAATACGACACGGTCAAAGCTTCGTTCGACTCTGACGCGGCAGGGCTGGCGAATGCCAAAGCAAATTTGCAGCTTGCGACTACCGCGCTAAACGACTGCTCGCTAAGGTCACCAATCAACGGGTGGGTCGTGGAGCGCGACGTCGAAATCGGTGCTTTGGCAGCAACCGGAACGCAGGCATTTATCGTTGCCGATACGCATCTCGTGAAGGCAGTTTTCGGTGTTCCCGATACAACCGTCCAGTCCGCGAAATTAGGAACGCCGCAAACCGTTAACACGTCCTCCTTACCTGGCGAGTTCCACGGAAAGATTACTGCCGTCTCTCCGTCAGCGGACCCCAAGAGCCGGGTATTCTCCGTCGAAGTCACCATTCCCAACGGGGATAACCGGTTGAAGCCGGGGATGGTCGCAACGTTGTCCGTGGGCGCCGGCAAAATAGAGCAGCCCACAACAGTTGTTCCCTTAAGCGCGGTTGTCCGTTCCAGCAAACATGCCGACGGGTTTGCGGTATTTGTGATTGAGGACCAAGGTGGAAAAAGTTTCGCTCACGAGCGAGTTGTTGAAATTGGAGACACGCTCGGCAACATGATCAGCGTCACGCAGGGCTTGAAGGTTGGGGAAAACGTAGTTGTCGTTGGCGGTACGCAGATCAAAGACGGCGATGAGATTCGTGTGATTCCTTGAAGCGCTCTACTTGTGGGAGAGCGACATATGGCTCATAGAACCGATGCTGACATCATCGAGAAGACTCACAATACCGCTCGTTTCTTCGTTGAGCACAGGCACATCGCGTGGGTTCTCCTGATCGCCACGGTCTTGTGGGGGTGGTATGGATACAATGCGATGCCGCAGCGGAAAGACCCCGACCTCCCTGTGCGCGTCGCGGTCGCACTCACTCCCTGGCCCGGAGTCAAAACACAGGAAGTAGAACAGCTAGTGACGCGGCCCATCGAAGAAAAAATTGCGGAGAACTCTTATATCCACCCCGCTACCGCAGCGGACTATGGCATCAGGTCGATCACTCTGCCGGGCCTTTCGATCATTTACGTACAATTGGCTGAAAATGTCGCCGACACCAAAAAACAGTTTAGCGACATCAACCTGAAACTCAATGCGTTGAATAACCAGCTTCCTCAGGGCGCGGGCCCCATCCAGTTCCAGAGTGATTTTGGAGACACTGCGGCGCTGATGCTTACGGTCGCCAGCCCTCGGTTGGACGAAGTGGAGATCGCCATTCGCTCGCGCAGTGTTCAGAAAGCCATTGAAGAAGCGCGCCGGTCAAAGCCAACCAAATCAACCGATCCCCGCGTCGGCGCGGTGTATTGCTTCCCTGAGTCGGTCTCTCCCGATGCGGTGCGCCGGGGCTTCAGCTCCTTCACCCAGCTTGCCCAGCAAGACGGGGTGTTTCGCGAGGTTCGGTTATTTGCCGGCCCCGGCTACATTGGGCTCGACGGATCTTCATCGCGCAGCGACGCTCAGATTCAAAGCTATATCGACTCGTACATTCGCGAGCGTCTGCGCGCTTCGGAGCTTCACCCCGATGCCTGGGGCCCTGTTTTGATTCGCGATACCAACGAAACGCCGAAGAAAATGGCTGCCGTCGCAGGTGATAAGTACAGTTATCGGGAATTGGATGATTTCACCGACCTGATGGCCAGGACCATGATCGGCACACCACAGGCCTCCAAATACCAGCGCGCGGGCGTTCTGTCTGAGCAGGTATACCTCGACTACTCGCAGGAGCGCCTTGCGAACTACGGCGTTCAACCTTCCAAGCTTCAGAGTCTCCTCCAAGCCCGGAACATAGCGCTTCCCGGCGGGTCCCTCGAAATTGGCCAGAAAAATGTCATCATTGACCCGTCCGGCGAGTTTAAGTCGGCGAAGGCCATCGGCGACGTGATTATTGGCACCTCCTCATCCGGCAGTCCCGTCTATCTGCGCGACCTGGTGGAGATCAGTCGAGGCTATCAGAGTCCCGCCAAGTTTCTGAACTACTACAACTGGCGCGACTCGGAAGGAAAGTGGCAGCGTAGCCGCGCAGTGACCGTCGCTGTTTTCATGCGGTCGGGTGAACAAATCAGTCAGTTCGGCAAGAACATTGATGAAAAGCTCGCCGCGGTTCGCCAAATCTTGCCCGCGGACCTGATGATCGTGCGAACCTCTGACCAGCCGCGCCAGGTGAAAGAAAACATTGATCTCTTTATGGACGCACTGTACGAGGCCATCGCCCTCGTCGTCCTGGTTTCCCTACTGGGATTCTGGGAATGGCGCTCCGCGCTGCTCATGGCGATTTCGATTCCTATCACCTTGGCGATGACCTTCGGCTTTGCCTACGTCTTGGGCATCGATTTACAGCAGGTGTCCATCGCAACGCTGATTATTGCCCTAGGCTTGTTGGTTGATGATCCCGTCGTCGCGGGTGACGCCATAAAACGCAGCCTGGCTGAAGATCATCCGAGCATCGTATCTGCGTGGCTAGGGCCCACGAAGCTGGCCACGGCCATTATGTTTGCCACCATCACCAATATCGCGGCGTATCTGCCCTTCCTCATGCTCACGGGTAATACAGGAAGCTTCCTCTACAGCTTGCCGATCGTGATGGCGTGTGCGCTGGTCTCTTCTCGTCTTGTTTCCATGACCTTCATCCCGCTCCTTGGCTACTATTTACTGCGCCGCGGCGATAAACCAGAGCCCTCCGTTGAAGAGAGGCGGCAGCGCGGGTTCACGGGACTCTACGCGCGCGTCGCCACCTTCGCGATCGAACATCGATGGAAGGTCCTCATTGGATCGTTCGCTTTTCTTCTCCTCGGAGTTGTTGTAGGAAAACAGCTGCGGAGTCAATTCTTCCCCGATGATGTCCAGTATTGGGCAACAGTGGACATTTGGCTGCCGAATGATGCGCCCCTTTCCGCCACGAACGAGGTCACCCAGCAAGCGGAATTAGCTATACGCCAATCCGCAGAGGCCTATGGGCGCCAACATCCGAGCAAAGACGGAAAGCCCCGGCAAGTCTTGCACTCGCTGACATCGTTCGTGGGCGGTGGCGGGCCGCGGTTCTGGGTGTCTGTCTCGCCGGAAATCCAGCAGCTGAATTACGCCCAGATCATCCTTCAGGTGGACGACAAAGAGGATACGCCGACGTTAGTCGCGCCAATACAGGCCGCCGTCAGTTCAACGGTGCCCGGAGCCCGCATCGAAGTCAAGCAACTTCAGACCAACCCTGTCGAGCAACCCGTTCAGATTATGATTTCTAGCCAGGCGGATGTCGCTTCCGATCGAGAGCCGGAGGACATCCGAACACTCCGAGCCCTCGCGGCGAAAATCGAGGACATTTTTCACGCCGTTCCACGAGCTGCTCGCGTACACAACGACTGGGACCAGGAAAGCACGACCGTCAGGCTGGTGATCGACCCGGATCGCGCGAATCTTGCGGGCGTAACCAACTCGGATGTGGCTTCTTCGACCACCGCTGCCCTAAGCGGCATCAACGTTGCCACTCTCCGCGAGGGACAAAAACAGATTCCCGTTGTAGCACGTTTGCGCATTGAGGAAAGGGCGCAACTTTCCGATATCCAGAACCTTTACGTATATTCGGCACAGAGTACGCAGAAAGTTCCGCTCGTTCAAATTTCCTCGATTAAGAATGATCTGGAATCACAGAGGATTCGGCGGCAGGAGCATTTCCGCACCATCAGCGTGGAGTGTACTCCCGCTGCCGGCGCTCTCTCCTCGGAAATCCTGAGCGCCGCAATGCCAAAGCTCTTAGCCTTCCAGGCGTCGCTTCCCCCAGGCTACAAAATGATTATCGGGGGCGAAAATGCCAAGCAGGTCGAAGGCTTCCGGAATCTTGCGGCTGTCATGGCAATTTCTATCGCTGCGATTTTTCTTGCACTGGTGTTGCAGTTCAATCACGCCGTCAAGCCGCTCCTGGTCTTTGCGGCTGTGCCCTACGGAATCATGGGCGCTTTGCTTGCTCTGTTTATCACCGGAACGCCGTTCGGTTTCATGGCATTCCTGGGAATTGCCAGCCTGATCGGCGTCATCGTCAGTCATGTAATCGTGCTCTTCGATTTCATCGAGGAAATGCACGAAAAGGGCGAGCCCCTGGAACGTGCGCTGGTCGACGCGGGGATCGTCCGCCTCAGGCCAGTGTTGATTACCGTCGGCGCTACCGTGCTAGCTCTCTTTCCGCTCGCGTTGCACGGTGGGCCTTTGTGGAAACCTCTTTGTTATTCGCAGATTGGCGGGCTTGGCGTGGCTACCTTCATCACCTTGTTGCTCGTGCCCGTTTTCTACAGCATTTTTGTTCTCGATTTGAAGCTCGTTAAGTGGGAAGGGCCAACCGAATAGGGAGCGACAAACTGCAAGTTTTACATGTCCTGCTCGACCCTGCCTGAAGGCGACTAGGGTTTGAACGCGATCGTGAAAAGGACTGAACGTGAGGCAACGGGGTGACCGACTCAGTTTTCCTGGTTGTTGACAGCGACGCCGCCGACCTCGCGGCATTCGCCAGCGCGTTGACCTCTCGTTACGCAAGCGAATACGAGGTCCGCACGGCCGTTACTGCGAGTGAGGCACACGCGACCCTGACGGCACTCTCCGTCCCAGGCATCACCGTCGCCATGCTCATCGTCTCGCGGGACTTGGGGGACGCAGACCTCCTCTTGCTCTTGCAACGTGCTCGTGAGCTCTTTCCCAGCGCACGGAGGGTTCTAAGCGCGCGATACCTTGATCCTTCGGCATTCGACTTTATTACTGGAGCGATGCGGACGGGACGGATCGACTACTTCCTCTACAAGCCCTGTGAACCTGTGGTCACACGGCTCTACCCCGTTGTCGACGATCTTCTCGGAGGCTTGCGCCCGACCAGGCAGGAGCGCGGATTCGAGGCGATTCGGATCATCGGCGAGCAGTGGAGTCCGCGCTCCCACCAATTGCGCGACATCTTGGAACGTACCACGGTCCCCTTTGGGTTCTACGATAGCGAGTCGGAAGAAGGTAGGCGGATGCTTGCCCAGGCTGGCGTGGACGGATTACGTTTACCCGTGCTCTCCTTTTACTCCGGCGCTGTGCTCGTCGACCCAACCAACGAGCAGACAGCGGCGGCGCTAGGCGCCAGGACCACGCCGGAACCTGGGCTCTACGACGTGGCCATCGTGGGGGCTGGCCCAGCTGGGCTCGCGGCCTCGGTCTACGCCGCATCCGAAGGTCTGCGCACAGTCCTGCTCGACCCAGAGACCATTGGTGGCCAGGCTGGAACGAGTTCCCGCATTGAGAATTACCTCGGCTTTCCACGGGGTATAAGTGGAGGGGAGCTTGCGCACAGAGCTTTTGAGCAGGCACAGCGGTTCGGTGTGTCCGTCGTCTTCACCAAGGCAGCCACCAGACTGCGCGCAGACGGGATGCGGATCATCGCGACCCTTTCTGACGGTGCGGAGATAGAAAGCCGGACAGTTGTCATCGCAACTGGTGTGGCCTACCGCCGCTTGGACGTACCTAGCCTCGAGCGTTTCGCGGGAGCTGGCGTTTTCTACGGCGCCGCCATGAGCGAAGCACCAACTTGCACAGGCGAAGAGGTTCTTATCGTGGGCGCCGGCAACTCAGCGGGACAGGCGGCTATACATCTGGCGCGGTTCGCTTCGCGTGTCACGATGGTCGTGCGCGGCCAGTCTCTTGCTGCAAGCATGTCCGATTACCTCATTCGCCAGATTGGCGCGCTTTCCAACATCGACGTGCGACTCGGGACTTGGGTAGTGGACGGCCATGGTGATAGACGCCTCGAGGCGGTCACTGTCGAACGCGCCGATGGTAAGCGCGAGAAATTGTGCGCCGCCGGTCTGTTCGTTCTCGTCGGGGGCACGCCCCATACTCAATGGCTCGCGGGCACCATCGAAATGGATGCCAAGGGATACATCCTGACCGGACGCGACTTGCTCCGCTCCGGCCATCCGCCCAGCGGGTGGAGGCTCGAGCGTGAGCCTTTTCTCTTGGAGACGAGCATGCCGGGAGTGTTCGCTGTCGGCGACGCGCGCTGCCGCTCCGTCAAGCGCGTCGCATCTGCAGTGGGAGAGGGCGCCACTGCGATCCAGCTTGTCCATGAGTACTTGCGCGCAGCATGATCGCCGCAAAGTACAGACTCTTCAGCGCCGAACCGAAACTAGTAAGTTCCCGAGATACGCGCACCGAGGAAGCGGGCCGTACTCGGCATTTCGATTTGGTCGCCACGCGATAAGTCCCGGATGGTTGGCTACCGAAAGCTATCCGGCTTCGACCGCGGGATTAGTCCTGCGAAGCCCTAGTGTTGTATCGGAAGCGCGATGAAACAGGGGACGCACGAGCTTGGCGTGTTTGCGCGCTTTCGATACAACGACTTGAACCAAGCCGCCCGGGTTTGCGGCGGATGCGGGCCCTATGGAAATTGAATGGAGTGGAGGGGTGGCGTACAGGTGTGTTGGGGTCGTGCGACGGAGCACAACAGCTGACACGATGGGTCGCAAAGTTGGCTATGACGAAAGAATGTTGTGAAGAGAGTGCCTGCAGAAGCCGGAGGAAGAAATTTGGTCGGCGATAAGTCAAGAAGCGACGGACCGTGCCGAAACACGCGAAGGATTCGAATTGGAGAGAGTCGCTTCATGCCGCAGCCGTGAGCACCGGTGGAGAACGAAGTTGGATTTCAGCAGCGGTGAGTCTTTCGACGATAATCATCGGCCCACCACACTTGGGGCAGCGCCAGAGATCGCTCGCGTTGTTGGCGCCCGACCTGTCTTGTTCGGTCGGCGGAGTTGCAGCTGAGCCGAGCAGTTGAAAGCAAAGTGGCAAGGTGGTGGCACGTTTGCGATTGGCTAGGAAGCCGAAGTTCCGGATGCGCACGAACCCTTCGGGGAGCAGATGCAACAGGAAGCGGCGTAAGAACTCATCGAGCGATAAGGTTATTAACTTCTGTTCGTTGTTGTGAGCGGAATCACGCCAACGAAACGTGACCTTGCCGTCAGCAAATGAGATCAGGCGATGGTTGGATATCGCCACGCGATGGGTATAGCGGCCCAGGTAGTGGAGCACATGTTGTGGGCCGCCGAATGGCCGTTTTGAGTAGACCACCCAGTCCTTTCGGAACAGCGGTCTCAGCCACGAGGAGAACGTCTTTGGCTGAGCCAGGGGCGCCAGGTCTCCATGGAATTGCAATTGGCCGTCGCGAAAGGCGCGCTTGAGAGCCGCAACAAACTTGCCGCGAAAGACGCGACTGAGCACCTTGACGGGAAGAAAGAAGGCGTAGCGAGTTTTGATCCAGTGCCTGTGATCAGGGGAGAGTCCGCCGGCAGGAACCACGCAATGGACATGCGGGTGAAGTTCGAGTTTCTGACTCCAGGTGTGCAGCACGCTGAAGAAGCCGATCTCCGCGCCGAGATGTTTGGGATCGCGAGCGACTTCGAGAAGCGTTTCCGCACTGGCGCGAAACAGGAGATCGTAGATGACCTTCTTGTTCTGCAAGGCCAGTGGTGCCAACTCGCGAGGCAGCGTGAAGACCACATGGACGTAGCGCGTGGGGAGAAGCTCCTTTTGACGCGCTGCGAGCCAGCGGTCGCGCGCCCCGGCTTGACACTTCGGGCAGTGCCGGTTGCGGCAAGAATTGAACGAGATAGCACGATGTCCGCAGCGAGTGCATTCATCGAGATGTCCGCCGAGCGCGGCGGTGCGACACCGCGCAATGGCTAGCAGCACTTTGACATGCTTCCAGCTGATCCACCTACGGCTTCGTTCGATGAATGCGTCTCCTGCAGCGCGGACCAGATCGGCCACCTCCAGCGGTGGCCGGCTCACCTACTGGTCCTGTGGTGATTCGTCTTTCAGCTTTAGCGAGTCCAGAGGACTGGCGGTCGCGTTCAGACGACTTTGCGAGAGATGCAGATAGAGAACATGTGCTGCAGCACATGTTTGGTATTGTGTGCAGTGGAGCGTTATGTAGAGTCGCTGCAGTAAGTGCTTGCCGCTCAGTTGATTCCTCTTGGATCACAGCACATAAGATTTCATGATGCACTCCTCGGCGGCCATGGAACCGCCG
>Ga0209471_1000545_pt1 | contig 24817 bp, 21 predicted proteins | sample GraSoiAngelo_128_FD_185885 | JGI IMG/M metagenome (GOLD analysis project Ga0209471, IMG submission 185885) | Grasslands soil microbial communities from the Angelo Coastal Reserve, California, USA - 14_0927_12_20cm (SPAdes) (version 2) | ecosystem: Environmental > Terrestrial > Soil > Grasslands ... | reverse complement strand
ATCCGGTAAGCCGCCGGTTGAGTGCCGACAGCAGACGGCAGGGCAGCCGGGGGTCGCAGCCTTGGCCGTCCGGGTGACGGAGATCGGCATAGACGCAGCAGAGGCTGTAATCGTGCAGCGTCATCGCCACCGGAATGTGGGGCGCGCTGCTCGGCACGCTGGCCAGGATGGCGCCGAGCGACAGCCCAACCCAGTTGTGGACGTGGATCAGGTCCGGCCGTTCGCGCTGGATGACATTGCTCATGATGGCTGCGACCTGCGGGTGATAGAGATCGATGGCACGGAAGGCGGCTTGCGCCAGGAACTGGTGGGGGAGGCGCGTCATGTGTGCGACATTCGCCGGCGCGAGACGGTAGACAACGATGCCGTGCAGTGTGACCACGCGACGCGGCGTCAGGTGGAATCCCGGCTCGGTCGTGATCACGACGACCTGGTGTTCCTCGGCCAGCGCTCGAGCCAAGCGGCCAACGTAGATCTCGGCACCGCCCTGCACGACTGGCGGGTAGAGGTTGCTAACGAGGCAGATTTTCATGCGGCCTTCCGACCCTCGCCCGCAAGCGGGGAGGGAATCTCCCCAATGAGCGACTTCAGTGCGGACTCCATTTTGTTTACATAGGCGTCCCACGAATAGGTCGCGGCCAGGGCCAGCGCGGCCTTGCTCATGCGCGCCTGAAGAACGGGATCGGCCAGGTAGGCCCGGATGTTCGCGGCCATCTGGTTGGGGGCGAGATCACAGATGATGCCCGTCACGTCGTCGCGCACCAGCTCGAGGGCCGCATTGTCAGGGTGCTGGACCACCAGTGCAGGCACGCCACACGCATTCGCCTCGAGCACCGCGACCCCGAAGCCCTCGCGCGTCGACGGGAACACCAGAAGGCGGGCGCCGCGAAGCCGATCGAGAACGGCCTCATGACTGGCGGGGGACTCGAAGCTGACGCGGTCCCTGATGTCGAGCTCGGCGGCCAATGCGATCAGCCGATCCTTCTCTGGACCACTGCCGACGACCAGCCCGGTCACGCCGGGAGCCAGTGCGAGCGCCCGGAGGAACACGTCGACGTGCTTATGGGCGAGTAAGCGGCCGACGAAGACGCAATCGACGCTTTTCGAGCTCTCGCCCGTCAACAAGCTGCCTTCCCCCTCATGGGGGAGGGTCGGGGTGGGGGGGACGCAAACCCCGAGGGGGAGGAAGATCACCCGCTGCGGCTCGACGCCCAGCACCGCGACCAGGCGGCGCGCCGTCAGCCGGGAGTTTGCGTAGATCAGGTCCGCCGACTGCGCCGCGTATCGTTGCAGGAAGGCGCCGAGCGGACCCAGCTGCCCCATGTAATCGCGCCAGTAGTCGCGATCCCAGACTTCGTGCCAGGTTGCGGTCATGGGCCTACCGCGAAGCCAGCAGACCAGACGGGCCGCGAAAAACGGTGTGAAGGGGAACTGGTCCACGTCGAGGACGTCAAAGGGTGGGCTCCAGAGCATCCGCAGGCTCCCGATTCCCATGACCAGCGATTCCCAGATGGACCGGCTCCCCTTCGACGTGTAGAGCGCGGTTCTCGGGGCGACCGACTGAAAGACGATCCCATCTTGAACGATCGACCGCTTGCGCTGAAGCCACCAGTGCATGGTGTGGATGCGGACCCCGTGTCCGCGCCGAGCGAGGCGGATCGACCGCTCGTAATGGAGTGTCTCCTTCCCGCCGTGATGGAACGGATAGACGGCGTCGGAGAGGAACGACAGCCTCATGCCGTCAGGTCTTGGGTCAGGCGATCCTCGCGCCAGCGGCCGGACAGCGCCGTGGCCTCGGCGAAGCGGCGATTGATGGCGCTGACGACAAATCCGGTGACGAAGAAGACCGCGGCGAGCTGCATGAGGGTGGCCGAAAGGATCGCCAGTGGTAGGCGGGGCACAAGACCTGTGCGGAGGTAATCAGTGGTCACGATTGCGCCACCGCAGAGACCAAGGAAGGTGATGGCTGCGGCAAGTGCCGTGAAGAAGGTCATCGGGCGGTAGTCGCGCAGCAGCGTCATGATGGTCAACACGATCCGATACCCGTCCTTGAAGGAGCTGAGCTTGGAGCGGCTGCCCTCGGGGCGGCGCCGGTAGTGGACCGGGACCTCGAGCACCCGGAAGCCGCGTTCGAGGGTCTCGAGCGTGAGCTCGGTCTCGACCTCGAAGCCCGGAGCGAGAAGGGGTAGTTCGCGCACCATGTCGCCCGAGAGCACCCGGTAGCCGGACAAGATGTCCCGCAGCCTGGTCCCGAAGCTGAGGTTCAGAAAACCGACGATCAAGCGGTTGCCCAAGCGGTGAAGCGGCCGGATCGCATCGGGCTCGTCGAAATGTTCACGGGCGCCAACCGCCATGTCACAGTCGCCGCGCAGAACCGGCCCGATCAGGTCGCCAACCTGGTCAGCCGGGTAGGTGTCGTCGGCGTCGACGACGACGTAGATATTGGCCTTCACCCGGTCAAAGGCGTATCGGAGGACGTAGCCTTTGCCCTGACGGGGGACCCGGATCACAACGGCGCCGGCCGCCTCCGCCTTCTCCGCCGAGCCGTCGGTGGAGCCGTTGTCGAACACGATCACCGTCGCCTGCGGTAACGCGCGCCTGAAGTCGGCGACGACGTTGCCGATGGTGGCGACCTCGTTCAGGCAGGGGATGACGACGCAGATCCCCGGCTGGGCGGCCAGGCGGGGAGCCACGAGCTCGAGGGCCACGCCAGCGTAACGCCAGAGTGAACCCGACCTTTTGACGCTACGCCGCGAGTTCAAGAGGTGCCGGGTTCCCGCTGCAGATTCGTTACATCTGCCGGCGCAGACGGTTGAGCCGGGCCACGTCGTGCCCGGAGAGAGAGGAGTAACGGCCCTGGAGACTGGTTTCTGGCGAGATCGCCCGACCCTCGTGACGGGCGCCACCGGGCTGGTGGGGAGCTGGGTCGTCCAGCGCCTGCTGGAGCTCGAAGCCGACGTCGTCTGCCTTCTTCGGGACTGGGTGCCGGAGAGTGAACTCGTTCAGGCGGAGCTGATCGGCAAGACCAACATCGTGCAGGGTGACCTGCTCGACCAGGCGGTCATGGAGCGTGTGCTCGGGGAGTACGAGGTCGATACGGTCATCCACCTCGCGGCGCAGACCATCGTCGGGGTCGCAAACCGAAACCCGATTTCCACCTTCGAATCGAATATCGCCGGCACCTGGCGCCTTCTGGAGGCCTGCCGGCGCAGCCCTCTCGTCAAGCAGATCGTGCTCGCCTCCTCCGACAAGGCCTACGGCGATCAGTCGATCCTGCCCTACACCGAGGCCACCGCACTGCAAGGCCGCCACCCCTACGACGTGAGCAAGTCCTGCGCGGACCTGATCGCCCAGAGCTATGCCGCGACCTATGGGAGCCCCGTCGTCATCACGCGCTGCGGCAACTTCTTCGGTGGGGGAGACCTGAACTGGAGCCGGATCGTACCCGGAACGATCCGATCGGTGCTCCGCGGGCAGCCCCCAGTGATCCGCTCGGATGGGCGGCCGCGGCGCGATTATTTCTACATCGAAGACGGGGCGGCGGCGTATCTGATGCTGGCCGAGCGGCTGGCTCACGACCCTTCCCTTCGAGGCCAAGCATTCAACTTCTCGAACGAGACCCCGGTCACCGTCCTTGACCTGGTGGACCGCATCCTCCGGATCATGGGCTCGCGGGTCAGCCCTGAGGTGCGCGGCCAAGCGCCCAACGAGATTCAGGACCAGTTCCTCGACGCCACCAAAGCGCGCACCGTGCTCGGATGGCGCCCGATCTTCAGCCTCGACGCCGGGCTGCGACGGACGATTGAGTGGTACCGGTCGGCCTTCGATGCGGAGCGGGCGGCGTGATCGAGGGCGTCGCGGTCAGGCCTCTGAAACAAATTCCGGACGAGCGCGGCAAGGTCATGCACATGCTGCGGGCGGACGCGCCGCATTTCGATCGATTCGGCGAGATCTATTTCTCGGTCGTGTATCCAGGTGCGATCAAGGCGTGGCATCTCCACAAGCGCATGACACTGAATTACGCCGTCGTCAGCGGCTCCATCAAGCTCGTTCTGTTCGACGACCGCGACGGCGCACCCACGCGCGGGCAACTGATGGAGCTCTTCATCGGCGACAGCAATTACTGCCTGGTGACGGTCCCATCCGGCGTCTGGAACGGCTTCAAAGGCATCGGCAACCAGCCGTCGATCGTCGCGAACTGTGCCACGCATCCGCACGATCCCGAGGAGATCGTGCGGATGGACCCGACGAGCTCGGCAATCCCCTACGTCTGGGAATTGAAGCATGGCTAAGCGGGCGCTGGTGATCGGCGCTTCGGGCCTGGTCGGGGGCGCGCTTCTGAAGGCCCTGGAGGAAAAGGGCTGGGAGGTGACGGGAACCGCGGCGAGCCGTCCACGGGAGGGGCTGCTCCGGCTCGACCTGGGTGACGCAAATTCCATCGAGGACGTCATTCGCTCGGTTGCCCCGGCGGCGGTGTTCCTCGCGGCTGCCTTCACCAACGTCGACGCCTGCGAGCAGGAATCAGAGAAAGCCCGACGCATCAACGCGCTGGGTCCGCAGGCCTGTGCGCGCGCCTGTAAGGCGATCGGGGCGCAGCTGGTCTTCTATTCGAGCGAGTACGTCTTCGACGGTGAGCACGGGCCTTACGCCGAACGCGACGCGCCACACCCCGTGAGCATCTACGGTCATACCAAGCTCGAGGCGGAACGGCTAATCGAAGAGACCGGGGTCGACGCGCTCATCATTCGGACAACCTGGGTATATGGCTGGGAGCGGGCCTCCAAGAATTTCGCCATGCAAGTTTGGCAGCACCTATCGGCGGGTGAGCGGATGCGCGTGGCCTCGGACCAGGTATCGACCCCGACGCTTGTCGACGGCCTCGCCGAAGTCAGCCTGCGCCTGGTTGAGCTCGGCATTGGAGGAACGGTGAACGTGGCCGGGCCCAACCGGCTGAGCCGGGTCGACTTTGCCAGGCGGTTGGCGGCGGCGTTTGCGCTGGATGGATCCCTTATCGAGCCAGTTCCCACAGCCCAGCTCGGCCAGCCGGCCCGCCGGCCCCTGGACGCTGGGCTTCGGACCGACCGGGCCCGTGGTCTGCTAGGCACCGAGGCGATGAGTCTCGACGAGGCGCTCAAGCGACTGCGGCGGCAGTGGCGGGCGGACACCCACGTGCCAGGCGGCGCAGTCAAGCGGGGAGGCGCCGAAGCGCTGAAGCGTGAGATTCTGGAGAAAGTTCGCGAATACCATCAGGTGGTTCACCGGGACGCCGCCTTTCAGCCGTTTACGTCGCGAGTGCCGTACGCCGGTCGCGTCTACGGCGAGACCGAGTTGACCAACCTGGTCGACGCCGGCCTCGACTTCTGGCTCACCTTGGGCCCGTGGGGCGATCGCTTCGAGCAGACATTGCGTCGGCGCCTGGGCGCCCGCGACGTGGCGCTGGTGAATTCTGGATCGTCGGCCAACCTGGTGGCGATCACGGCCCTGACTTCGTCCCAGCTCGAGGCGCCACTGCGGCCCGGTGACGAGGTCATCACCCCGGCAGCGACATTCCCCACCACGCTGGCCCCGCTGCTGCAGAACCGCCTCACGCCGGTGCTCGTCGATTGCGAGCTCGGCACCTACAACCTCGACCCCACGCTCGTCGAGGAAGCTGTGACGAGCAAGACGCGGGCCATCATGGTGCCTCATACCCTGGGTAATCCGTGCGACCTCGAGCAGCTCACGGCGATCGCCGCACGATATCAGCTCTACCTGGTCGAAGACGGCTGCGACGCCCTAGGCTCGCGCTTCAACGGCCGACCGGTCGGCACCTTCGGGGACCTGGCGACGATCAGCTTCTATCCCGCCCATCACATCACGATGGGGGAGGGGGGAGCGGTCGTCAGCAACAAGGCACGCTACGGCCGCATCGTACGCTCTGTGCGCGACTGGGGCCGCGATTGCTGGTGTGCACCGGGTGAGTCGAACACCTGCGGCAAGCGATTTGGATGGAAGCTTGGTGCCTTACCTGAGGGCTATGACCACAAGTACACCTATTCGCACATCGGCTACAACCTGAAGCCCACGGATCTCCAGGCAGCCATCGGGGTCGCGCAACTGGATCGCCTCGATGATTTCATCGGTCAGCGCCGATCAAACTTCGCGACGCTTTACGCGGGACTGAAGCCGTACGAGGACGCTCTCCTCTTGCCCTGCTGGGACGCCCGCGCCGAGCCGTCGTGGTTTGGCTTTCCGATCACCGTGCGAGATGGGATTTCGCGCCGGGCGCTCGTCCAATGGCTCGAAGATGCCAACATCGAGACCCGCGACGTCTTTGCGGGCAACATCCTGAGGCAACCGGCTTACATGGACGCGCCGGTCCGGGTCCATGGGGAATTGCCGAACACCGACCGCGTCATGCGGGACACCTTTTTCATCGGTGTCTATCCGGGGCTCACCCAACCAATGCTGGAGTTTGTGATTGAGCGCTTCACTGCGTTCTTCCGAGAGCGGATCAGGGTCAGCGCCTGACCCGACGGCGCCAGGCGTTGGCGCGGGCACGCTAAGCGGATTCGCGGCGCTCGGCGCCGGGACGCTTGCGACTGCGGTCACCACACCGATCGTCTTACACGCGCTCGGCAGCGCGCGCTTCGGATTGTGGGTCGCGCTGGTGGCGGCCGTCTCTCTTACCGGGTTGTTCGATTTTGGCTTCAGCCAGGCAGTCGCTCGATTCACGGGAGAGCACCGAGCCACCCGTAACACTACCGCGTTAAATGCCTACATCGTCGCGACTGGCGCCGCATACATCGTCGCCTTCATCCTCGTTCTGATCGCGACATTCGCCATCGGAATGCTTTTCCCCCTGTTCGTCAGGATGACAGTGGCCGAGCGGGGATCGGCGCTGGCCGGAGCGGTGCTGATCGGGACCGCGACCGCTCTCGGGCTGTGGATGGGATTCTTTACCAGCATCCTGCATGCGCATCAGCGACTGCCCCTGGCCAATCTTGTGCGCGTCGGATACTGGGTCTCGTTCATCGTCCTGACGATCGCCGCTGCCGTCGCCGGCCTTGGCATCATCGGCCTGGCCGCAGCAATGGCGATCAGCGCCTGCCTTTCGTGCATCGCCCTCGTGATTCTGACGAGACTCACCGTGCCACAGCTGAAAATCCGGCGACCCCAACCGATCCATCTACGGCAGGCGGCACGCTACAGCGCGTTCATGTTCATCATCTCGGCCGGAACGGCCGTGGTTTTCCAGACGGATACGTTGGTGATCGCGGGATTCATCGGTACGGCCGCCGTGAGCGCGTATGCGATCACCCTCCGGGTTACTCGAGGGCTGACAGCATTCCTGCATAAGGTGCCGGACGTGTTGTTTCCCTTCTACGCCGGCATGAGAGCCAGGGGTGACCTCGCAGCGATGCGGCAAAACTATCTCCTCACAGCCCGGCTGGAGATCGCCGGCGCCGTCGTGCTCGTACTGGGATTGAGCTTTGCGGGCCGGCCGTTGATCGCCGCATGGGTCGGCGCGGCGAACCTGTCGAGCGTTTCCGTTTTCACGCTGGCGGTCGTGCTCGTTCTGATGGAGGCCGTCGTACACCCAGGCGCCATCCTGGCGGCGGCCACCGGCGGCGAGCGGCGCATGGCGCTATTCAACAACGCCGAAGCCGTGCTGAACCTGGGACTGTCGATTGTCTTCGTCATCCGGTTCGGGGTTGTGGGCGTGATTGGCGCGACCATTCTTGCCCAGGCGCTGACCAACCTGTGGTTCCTCCCGGTGTGGGCCATGCGTTCATTGGCGATCTCGGTCCGCGAGTATGCGACCGCCACGTTCGTGCGCACCGCCATTCCCGCGGCGTGCGGGGTTGTAGCCGGCCTGCTGGTGGTGCGAATCGTAAATACGCAGATCGGGTCATTCATGGCCGCGATTGTGGCGGCGTGCGTTTTTGTGGCCGTGTACATCCGAACCGGCGCGGGCCTCGAGGAGCGCGCCTGGATACGGCAGTGGGCGGGCGATAGGGCGGCATGAGCGTCACGATCCTCATGCCGGTCTACAACGGCGCGACATTCCTGGCGCGGAGCTTGAAATCAATCGGCGACCAGACCTACTCCGATTGGCACCTCGTGGTGGGAGATGATGCCTCGACGGACGGCTCCGCGGAAATTGTCGAGCGCGGCGGCCTGCCACGCATGACGCTGTTCAAGAACCCGAGGAATATCGGCTGGGCGCAGACGGTCAACCTACTGATGGCGAAAGCCGACGCAGACTACGTCGCTGTGCTGCATCAAGACGACTGGTGGGAGCCGGAGTTCCTGGCGACCATGGCCGGACGACTCGACCGGGCACCCCACTCGATGCTCGCGGTCAGCGCGGCGCGCATCGTGCATCCAACGCGACCCGAGACGCTGTCGGGACTGCACCTAGGCTGGCCGCTCGAAAAGGGCCTGAGTTGCCCCTCCTCGACCGCGCTTTCATTGCTGCTGCAGCGGAATTGGATCCGCTGCCCGACAGTCCTCGCGCGGACCGAACTGTATCGACGTTACGCCTTCGATGAGTCACTTCCGTTTGCCTGCGACTGGCTGATGTGGCTACGGGCAGCAGCTTTGGCCAGCGTCGAGGTCTCTCCAGAGGTGCTCGCCAACTATCAGCTGCACGAACAGAGCCAGACCTCAGGCCTTCTCAAGGGAAACCTGACTACGATCGATATGCTGCGGATGATCCAGGTGCTCACCGCAGAGTGGGCAGGCCATGAGCCTGTGAAGGACGCGATTCGCGGACTGACCATCGGCGTCACGTACGAGATCCTGGCCGACGCAGGCCTGAAAGTCGAAGCCGGCGACCTCGATGGTGCGGCGCAGCAATTGCGGTTCGCGCGTGCTATCGCTCGACGGCCAAGGCAGGCGGTCCTCAGCCTGGCGGGCCAGGCCGCCATCGGCGTGCTACGCCTGCCCGTGATGTCCGGCCTCCGCCGCCCGATCACGCAAGCCGGCCGGAGGATCTGGTGAGCCGCGTCACCGTCTTGGTGCCCAACTACAACCAGTCCGCGTACCTCCGCCAGTGTCTTCAGTCTGTGCGCGCCCAGACGCTTAGCGACTGGCAGGTGGTGGTCGGCGATAACGCCTCCACCGACTCCTCGCTATCCGTCATCGAGTCTCTTGACGAGCCGCGGATCCGAACGGTCCGCCGGCCGCGGACGATTGGGTGGATCGCGAACGTCAACCTGCTGCTCGCAGAAGCATCGACGCCGTATGTTGCGATCCTGCATGCCGACGACTGGTGGGAGCCGAAGTTCCTGGAGACAACGGTTGCGATGCTGGAGGCTGCGCCGCAGTCGCTGGTCGCAACCTCCGCCGCTCGGATCGTTCGGGATGGCGTCCGAGCGGAAGTGGTGGGTCTCTATCAGCGGTGGAATCCCGGTCGGGGCTCAACATGTCCTGCCGGTGAGGTTGCCAGGCTCCTGACGCCGCGAAACCTCATGCCCGCCGCCACATTGCTGGCTCGCGCAGGACTGTATCGGCGCTTTCGCCGATACGAGCCAGCCCTATCGCTTCTCGGCGACTGGTTGATGTGGTTGCGGGCCGGCGCGGTTGCAAGCTTCGAGGTGACCGACGACGTGCTGGCCAATTACCGGATTCACGGTGCCAATCAATCAGCGAGCGCTGAGGCGCAGAACCTGTGGGCCATGGACCTGTTGCGTGTCGGTCGGCTCCTGCAGATGGAATGGTCTGGCGAGTGGGAGCCATATCCGGGCGCCGCCGCGGCGATCGGAGCGGCAGTTGCCAACGACTTGCTCGCACGCGCCGTCCTTCGCATGGAAGGCGGAGACCCGGGAGGAGCCCGCCAGCTGGTGCGACTCGCGTGGGCGACCGCGCCGACAGCCGGACAACGCGCACTCTCCCGGCTGGCGGAGCTTGGAATCGTGCTCTTCGGCGGGGGCCCGCTTGACGGCCTGCGCAAGCCCCTTACCGGCTTCGCCCGACGCCTGAAGCCAGCCGTGGAGCGGAGCCTGAAGTGACAGCCCGAGTGCCTTGATCAACGGCCCGCTCGCCTGGCCAGTCGAAGGATGGTGCCACGGATGTCGTTACATCCCCGTCAAATGACGGCACGCCCCCTCGTGACGACCAAGGCGGTCATCCTCTGTGGTGGGCTCGGGACGCGCCTGCGCGAGGAGACCGAGTACCGCCCCAAGCCGCTAGTCCCGATCGGGGACCGTCCAATCCTGTGGCACATCATGAAGACCTACGCGGCCTTCGGCGTCACCGACTTCATCCTGGCGCTCGGCTACAAGGGCGAGATGATCAAGGACTTCTTCCTCAATTACGAGGCTCTGGTCAGCGACTTCACGATCGATCTCAGCTCGAAGTCGATCACACCGCTCAACGGCGCGCATGGGGAAGCAAGCTGGCGAGTCACGCTCGTCGACACCGGGCAGGCGACGCAGACCGGCGGCCGGCTCAAGCGGCTGCAGCCCCTGCTCGACGACCAGGACCGGTTTATGTTGACCTACGGAGATGGCGTCAGCGACGTCGACCTGGACGCCTTGGTGCAGTTTCACCAGGATTCCGGATGCGCGGTCGCGCTCACCGGGGTGCGGCCGATGGCGCGTTTTGGTGAATTGATGACGAGTGGCGACCGCGTCGTGCGCTTCGCCGAGAAGCCAGCCAGTGGCGATGCCTGGATCAACGGTGGCTACTTTGTCATGACCCCGCGCGTGTTCGATTACCTCGAGGGGGACGAGACCATCCTCGAACGGCAACCGCTGGAACGGCTGGCGCAAGAACGCCAGCTCGCGGTGTTCAAGCATGACGGCTACTGGCAGTGCATGGACACCTATCGAGACGTGGTCCTCCTCAACGAAGAATGGGCGTCGGGGCGCGCGCCGTGGAAGCGCTGGCAGGATCGCCAGGCGGCGGCAAAGGCACCGAAATTCCGACCCAAACTGGCGTCCTGAACGCGGTCTGATGCGCGCCGGCGTCAGCTTCCTGCTGTTCGCGGTGACTGCCTGCGTCTATCTGCTGTCGGGTAAAACCTTCTTCGGGTACGACGGCGAAATCGCCTACCGCGTCAGTGAAAGCCTGGTGCTTCATCACTCGCTGCAAATCACCGATCCCATCTATCACGTCAACCAGCCGTACAGCCCTTACGCGATCGGGCTTTCGCTTCTGATCCTTCCCCTGGTCGTGGTGGGCGCGGCGCTCCTGCATGATCCGCGCGCCCTCGTCACGCTGTTCGAACCGACGATCACCGCCACCACCGTCGTGCTGCTCAACCTTCTCCTGGTCGAGCTCGGCGCTTCGTGGAAGCGCAGTCTCCTGATCGCGTTCGGCTACGCCTTCGGCACCCTGGCCTGGTACTACAGCGGCGTTCTCTTCACCGAACCGGTGATCGCGCTGTGCCTGATCGGCGGCGTACTCTCGCTGCGCTATTACCAGCATCGGGGCGAGTGGCACTGGCTGTTGATCGCTGGTGCGCTCAGCGCGACGGCTGTGCTGATGCGCTGGGACTCCGCATTGCTGGTGGCAGCACCCATCGGGCTGTACGGATTGGTCGCCATCGCCCGGCGGCCTGGCACGATGCCGAGGCTTGTCCGGGACCTGACGGGGCTTGGCGCGCCAATGATCGCGGCGGCGACCATCAACCTGGCCTATGACCTGTTCCGGTTTCACGACGCGATCGGAGGGCCGTACAAGGCTGACCCGCTCGGCTTTTCGACGCCGCTCGCCAAGGGGCTATTCGGCCTGTGGCTGAGCCCAGGCGTCGGGCTCTTTGTCTACACGCCGATCCTGGTGTTGAGCGTCATCGCCTGGCGCGGGTTCTATCGCCGATGGCCAACGGAGGCCGTCCTCATCCTTGGCCTGTTTCTCCTACGTTCGGCGTTCTTCGGACGCTACTGGGCCTGGGAGGGCGGCGCTACCTGGGGACCGCGGCACCTGGTGCCGCTGATCCCACTGCTGTTGGTGCCCATTGCATTTCTACCACGCAAAAGGTGGCTCGAGGTTGGAGCGGTGGCGCTCGGTGCGGTCGGCGTGCTGATCCAGGTCCTGGGCCAGCTGGTTCCATATGGACTCTATTACGGCACCGTCGTCCCCCAGCTCATGACGCAACTTGGGTACTGCCAGGCCTGCCTGCCATTTCCTGGTCCCCAGAGTCAGGCCGTCAATGCCATCACCGACTTCGATCTTCGATACGTGCCGTTGGTCGTCCAGGTTCGATACCTGCTCGGTGGCGTGCTGGCGCCGGCCTGGGCCCCCATCTCGCTCGCTGTTCCATTCGTGCTCGCCGCTGTCGGGATCGTCATGTTGCGAATGCGGCGGCTGGCTTCCCGTCTCGACCTACCGCTGGCGGCATAAAAAAAGGGCGCCCCGCAGGGCGCCCTTCGTGAAGATCGAGTTCCGGCTAGGCGGCGCGGACGTGGTTCGCCCGGGGTCCCTTCTGGCTCTGCTCGATGTCGAAGCTGACAGTCTCGCCACCGCGCAGGCTGTCAAAGTTGAGCGAGGTGTCGACGCCACTCTGGTGGAAGAAGTACTCCTTACCATCGTCGGCGGCGATGAACCCAAATCCGCGGTCGGAAACGATTTTCTTTACGGTGCCTTTTGGCATTGCCCGTTCTCCTCCTCTCGAACACCGAATGGAACGCATCGGCCCTGTTCGAGAGAGAAGAATGCCGGCCGCACGCGAGGTCACCCGAATGCCGAGCAACCGGGCCGTACTTTATCACAACGCTCAGGTACACCGCATCGGTGACCTCGCCACCCAGCGTCACCGGAGGGGACGAGGGGTTCAGCGGCGGTCGGTCGCGAGCTTCAGGCCGAGGCCGACCAGGGCCAGGCCGGTGACGGACTCGAGGGCCCGGCGAACCCGGTCCCGGCGCAGAAAATCGCCCACCCGGGCCACCACCACGGCATAGAGCGTGAGCCAGCTCACGGTGATCGCGCAGAAGATCAGCCCCAGCAGGAGCAGGCGTTCGAACGAGGCCTGGCCCCGGTCGATGAACTGCGGCAGCAGACTGAGGAAGAAGACGACGATCTTGGGATTGCTGAGGTTGCTGAGCAGTCCCTGCCGGAACGCGACGCTGCGCCGCAGCCGCGTGGCCCCGCGGGCTGCGGCAAGCTCGCGAAGTTGACCCTTAGTGAACAGCGCCGAGCGCAGCGCCTGGAGCCCGAGAAAGACCAGGTAGGCGGCGCCCGCCAGCCGGACGGCGAGGAACAGCGGCTGCGAGGCCACCAGCAGGGCGGCAAGCCCGGCGCTGCTGGCGACGGTCCAGGTCGCGAGCCCGGTGACGACGCCGGCCGCGGTGGCGATGCCCCCACCACGTCCTCCCACCAGTGTGTTGCGGATGGTTAGCGCGGTGTCCGGGCCGGGGGAGAGGATGACGAAGAGCGAGACGCCCATGAAGGCCGCGAAGTTAATGCCCACAAGTCGGGAGAATAGATGATAGGCGGAGGCATTTTCGGTTGAGGAGATGCGAATGACGGTTCAACTCGAGCGGTACACGATCACTTTGCTGGTCCTGCGGCCGGACGCGCCGCGACTCGATGAAAAGGCGGCCGCTGCGCTGCAGGACGCCCACATGAGCCATCTCGCCGACCTCCACCTGGCCGGCAAGACGCTCGCGGGCGGTCCGCTCTTCGACGATCAGCTTCGCGGGCTGAGCATCATGCGGGCGACGCCCGAGGAGGCTCGCACGCTGGTCGAACAGGATCCCGCGGTTCGGATCGGGCGATTCTCCGTCAAAGCCATCCCCTGGATGGTCCCGGCGGGCGCGCTGCACTTCTCGCGGACCCACTTCCCGCGTTCGGTTGCGGAGGTGGATTAGCCCCCACCCCGACCCTCCCCCGCGACCAGGGGAGGGGAAATGGGAAAGAAGTCTGAGGTTTGGACTGGGTTGGGGCTGGGTAAAGGAGTACCAGCACTCAAAGAGAGTGCGCTCGCCGTGGGCCCGACTCGAACAGGCCTCGACAGCGCGAGGCAGTACGTTCGGGAAAGGAGGTCCACAATATGTCTGGAACCATCAAGAAGCTCGTCGCCGAGCGCGGATTCGGGTTTATCACCGCCGAAGACGGCAACGACTACTTCTTCCACCGCAGCGGCACGATCGATTTCGATCGGCTGGATACCGGCGCCAAGGTCAGTTTCGTTACTGAGCCGAGCCCCAAGGGTCCCCGCGCCACCAACGTTCAGTTGGCGGCCTAAGGTCTAAAAGACCGGACGCAAGAGCCCCGCACAGCGTGTGCGGGGCTCTCTCATACCCCCCACCCCGACCCTCCCCCGCAAGGGGGGAGGGAGACTGCCTAGAGAGCGCTTGCACTCGGGTCAGTTACCAACTGGTGACTCCCGGGCGCAAAGGAACGACTTCACAGGATCGTCACACTCCCGGAGTCCCAGTCTCGATGCCAGCATGAGATCCGCGTTGCCCGTCGTCCCTCGGCACGCCACCCGCGACTTCGCCATCGCGGCGGCGCTGGTCGCGTCATTGACCCTGGGGTTCGTCACCTGGATCTATTTCAGGATCGACGGGGTCCACGTTAGCGAAGCGGTCGACGATTTCGGTGAATGCGGCGCGGCCCTGATCGCGGCGGCCGCCGGCGCGGTTGCGGCATGGCGCAACGTGGGTCGCACCCGGCTGGCCTGGGCGCTACTGGCCGCTTCGGCGCTTGTATGGGCCGGCGGCGAAGCCGCCTGGTCCTATTTCGAGATCATCCGCGGCCAGCAGGTGCCGTTTCCCTCGCTCGCCGACGCGGGATACCTGGCCGCCGTGCCCTTCGCGATTGCCGGCATCGCCCTGTTTCCCGGGCGCCTTCGCCTCGCCTCTCGCGTCACCTTCGCCCTGGATGGAGGGATCATGGCGGGGGCGCTGCTGCTGATCAGCTGGGCGACCGTGCTCGGCCCCGTCTATCGCGCGGGCTCCGACACGCCGCTTTCCGCCATCATCGGGCTCGCCTACCCCATCAGCGACGTCGTGATTGCGGCGATGGCCTTGTTGCTGGTCGGCCGGACACCGAGCTCCACCCGCTTCGCGCTAGCCCTGGTTGCGGCCGGCTTGATCGGGAACCTCCTCTCCGACAGCGCCTTCGCCTACCTGACGACCAATCAGACCTACGGTCCGATCCAGCTCGTCGACACCGGCTGGATCGCGGGCTATCTCCTGCTCGCACTCGGCGCGGTTCGGGCGGCACTCATCCCGGGCGCGCGATCGCAGTCGACCGATCAGCCGCAGGGAGGCTGGACGCTGGTACTCATCTATGTCCCGGTGGCGGTCGCCGCCGTGATCGCGGTGCTCAAGAATGTTGGCGGCGCGTCGGATCCGCTCCTTCTCTGGGACTTGTTGGCGGTGGTGGCCCTGGTGATCATGCGGCAGTTCATCGTGCTCTGGGACAACATGCGACTCAACCAGCGGTTGCAGGCACAGAGCGCCGCGCTGCGCGAAAGCGAAGGGCAGCTGCGCTCCCTGGTCCAGAACTCGGGTGACGCCGTGATGCTGGCGTACGCCGACGGAACCGTGCGATTCGTCAGCACGTCGATCGATCGCTTCTTCGCCTACAGCCCGACCGAATTGATCGGGCGGCCGATTACCGAGCTGCTTCATCCCGAGGACCGCGCAGCCTTCACCGTCGGCTTGCAGAAGTCGCTCGCCGCCTCGGCGCATCCTATCCCAGTCAGCTGCCGCTTCCGCCACAAGCTGGGAAGCTGGACGCATTGCCAGGTCACCATCACCAATCTCCTGCATCAGTCGAGCCCGCAGGCGCTCGTCTTCAACATCCGCGACGTCACCGACCGCAAAGAGATGGAAGAGCGGCTGGCGCATCTGGCCTCGCACGACCCGGTGACCGGCTTACCCAACCGACTCTCATTTCGCAACCAGGTGGATGAAGCGCTGGAGCGCACCGCGCCGCTTCTGGCCGTCGCCGTACTCGCCGTCGACATCGATGATTTCAAGCTGGTCAATGACGCGCTGGGAGAGCGTGCCAGCGACGACCTGCTGGGGATGATCGGCGGCCGGCTCAGCAAGCTCATCCCGCCGGGTGACGTCGTCGCCCGGATGGGCGCCGACGAATTCGCGGTCTTGATGCAGAGCGTCGTCCACGATGAGCAACCGGTCCGGCTGGCCGAGCGGATCGTCGAGCACTTCAAGGCGCCCTTCAAGGTGCAGGAGCGTGAAATTATCCTCCGACTCAGCATGGGGATCGCGGCCCAGGCCAGCCATGAGGACACCGCCGAAACCCTGATGCGCAATGCGGATATCGCCCTCAACGCGGCCAAGGCCAAAGGGAAGGGACGCTACGAGCGATACCAGCCGCAGCAGCACGCCGCGCTCAGCGACCGGATGGACCTCGAATCCGACCTGGCGCGCGCGATCGAGCGCCGCCAGCTGGTGCTGCATTACCAGCCTTCGGTTCGTCTCAGGGACGGGGTGCTGCTGGGCTTCGAAGCGCTGGTCCGCTGGAATCATCCGCGTCGCGGGCTGGTGTCGCCGGCCGACTTCATCGCCCTGGCGGACGAGACCGGGCTGATCGTGCCGCTCCAGCGCTGGGTCTTGGGACAGGCGTGCGCGGACGGGCGCCACTGGCAGGTCCAATTTCCCCCCGCCCAGGCGCTGCAAATCAGCGTCAACGTCAGCCGCCGCGGGCTGGAGGATGCGGATCTGGTAGCCGACGTGGCCACCGCCTGCACCGCCGCGGCCTTCGCGCCGGCGCGGCTGGTCCTCGAGCTGACCCATGGCGCGAGCCTCAAGGGCAGCGACACGCTGGCACGGCTGCTCGCCCTACACGAGAGTGGCGTGCGCCTCGCGCTCGACGACTTCGGCGCCGGCTCGGCGCCGCTGACCGCCCTGCGCGACCTTCCGGTCGACATCGTGAAGCTCGACCACTCGTTCGTGGCGCGCATGGGCGCCAACGCGACCGACGCGACCGTGGCGCGAGCCGTCATCGACCTGGGCAATACCCTGGGGATGATGACGATGGCGGACGGCATCGAGCGGTCCGAGCAGTTCAGCGCCCTGCGGGCCATCGGCTGTGTCGCCGGCCAGGGGTATTTCCTGTCTCGGCCACTGGCGGCAGCGGGTGTCGAACGCCTGCTGGCCGACTGCGACGCCGCCGGCGATGAGCTGCGGTTGCGGTCGCTCAGGTTGGAGAAGGCCGGCTAGGTACGTCGCTTTCGCTCGAAATGCTCACGGGTCAGTCCTCGAGCATCGAGCGCCCGCTGCTCGAGCTTGCTCGGATTTCGAAGCCACGGGTCGAAAACGACATCACCTAGTACGGAGCGGATGCGCCTACGCTGCTCGCGGACGCTCGGTTGGCGTGATCTCGGCTTCCCTAACTAGCAAATATGCTGTATCGCCGAACGGCGGAGATAGCCGCGCAGCGCGTGGAACCCGACTAATTCGCTCCCCCGCTCGCGGGGGAGGGCAGGGTGGGGGCCGTAGCTCGGCGACCCGCTTCACAGAGCCAGCAGGCGACCTCCTGCTCGCCGACATCGAACAGGGGTGGTGGCGCGTCGCATTTGTCGAAGCGATAGTCGCAACGGGGGGCAAACCGGCAGCCGCGCGGCCAGTCGAGCGGGCTCGGCACCACGCCGCGGATGGTGGCGAGCTTTTGCGCCTGGGTCATGCCAAACTTCGGAATCGATGTGAGTAACGCCTGCGTGTAGGGCATCTGCGGTGAGCGGAAGAGGCGGCGAACATCGGTCTTCTCGACGATCTGGCCGGCATACATGACGGCGACCTCCTGGCACATCTCCGCGACCACGCCGAGGTCATGCGTGATCAGCAGGACGGACATCTTGAACTGGCTCTGCAGGTCGTGGAGCAGGTCAAGGATCTGCGCCTGGATGGTGACATCGAGGGCGGTCGTCGGCTCATCGGCGATCAATAACTTGGGGTTGCAGGAGAGCGCCATGGCAATCATCACGCGTTGACGCATGCCGCCGGACAATTGATGGGGATATTCGTGGACGCGACGTTCGGGTGAAGGGATCCCAACCAGGTCCAGCATTTCAATCGCCCGCGCCGCGGCTGCCCGGTGCGAAAGCTTCATATGCGCGCTGACGGCCTCGGCGATTTGAGCTCCCACGGTATGCACCGGGTTGAGTGAGGTCATCGGCTCCTGGAAAATCATCGCGATATCGGCGCCGCGGATGGCGCGCATCTCTTCGGTTTCGAGCTTGACCAAATCCTTCCCTTCGAAGACGATGCTGCCCGCCGCGATCTCGCCCGGATGCTCGATCAGCCGCATGATGCTGAGCGCGGTGACGCTCTTGCCGCATCCCGACTCGCCCACCAGACCCATGATCTGGCCGGGCTCGATTGCGAAGGACACGCCGTCCACGGCGCGGGCCAACCCCGCGCGAGTACGAAAGTGTGTCGTGAGCCCCTCGACGCGGAGGAGGCTACGAGTAGCGGACACGCGGATCGAGGAACGTATAAGAAATGTCGACCACCACATTGGCGGTCACGATCAGGAGTGCGCCAAAGAGCACCGTGCCCATCACGAGCGGAATGTCGAGGGTGAAGATGGCGTCGACGGCCTGCTTGCCGATGCCCGGCCAGGCGAACACCGTCTCGATCACGACCACGCCCGCGAGGAAATAACCGAGATCCATGCCGAGCTGGCTGACGATGACGGTCAGCGCGTTGGGGATGGCGTGCTTCTGGATCACCTGGCGCTCGGTCAATCCCTTGGCCCAGGCGGTGCGGACGTAATCGCTTTTCAGAATGTCGAGAAGGCTGGCGCGCAGCAGCCGGGCGTAATAGGCGGCGCCACCGAGGCCGAGGGTCAGCGCCGGGAGCAATAGATATTGGGGAGCCCCGCCGCCATAGCCGCCGATGGGAAGCACCGGGAGAACGACACCGAACACAAAGAGGAACAGAAGGCCCAACCAGAATGGCGGGGCGGCCAGGGCAACGAAGGTGAACACCATGGTCGCCCGGTCCCAGAAGCTCCCCGGCCGGATGGCGGAGAGAATCCCAATCGGCAGGCCGATGATCAGCTCGAAGAAGACCCCGGCCAGCGCCAGCTCGGCGGTAGCGGGAAACCGCTGCAGGATGGCCGGCAGCACGGGCGTCTGGTACCGATAGGAAAAGCCGAAGTCGAGGTGGAGGACGCGCCACATGTAGTCGCCGAACTGGGTCCACAGCGGGCGATCGAGGCCGAGCTGGTGGTGAATGATCTTGACCGCGGCCGGCGAGGCATTGGTGCCGGCATAGAGGCGCGCCGGATCACCGGGGACGAGGAAGGCGATGACGAACGTGATGGCCGCGACGCCGAAGAGGACGAGCACCATCCAGAGCAGCCGCCGGACGATGTAGGCGGTCATCGACTCAGCCGGCGGACGTGGGGAGGGTCCGCGTGACCCTCCCCACCGTGCTTGCGATTGACGTCTTAGGGCGAGGCACTCGCCGACACGGGGGCCGCGCTGGGGGCGCTTCCTGTCACCCAGATGCTGGTAGCCACGAACGGCCAGACCGGATGCAGCTGATACCCGTGCACGCGGGGCGCCGCCACGTTGGTCTCGACCGTGGAGTACATCGGGACCCAGGGGAAGTCCTGGGTGACGATGAAGTCCTGGAACTGCTGGTACAGCTTGAGTCGCTCCGCGCTGTTGGTGTCGCCGCGAGCCTGGTCAGCCAGCTTGTCGGCGTTCTTGTCGCAATAGAAGGCGACGTTGCCGCCGTTGGCGGTGACATTGGCTGCCGCGCAGGTCAGGATCGGGTCGATGAAGTCGGACGGATCAGGGAAGTCCTGGATCCAGCCGTTGTAGCTCAAGGCCGTGGAATTGGGTTTGCCCGTGATGTCCAGGAAGGCGTTGAAGGCCAGGCCCTTCAGGTTCAGGGTAACGCCCACCTGCTGGAAGTCTTGCTGGATGGACGCGGCGAGGCGGTCCGAGTCGGCGCTGGCTTTTGCGTACACGAGATCCTGGGCCGGGAACGGATGGCTCGCGCTGTAGCCTGCCTGCGTCAGCAGATCCTTCGCCTTCTGGATGTTCTGCCCGTTGGCGTCCAGGCCCAGCGGGTTGTAGTTCGGGACGTAGCCGGGCATCGGCGGCGCCTGGATGCCGTTGTTGACCACACCGCGACCGTTGAGGATCTTGATCTGGTTGGCCTTATTGACCACGTACTCGAAGGCCTGGCGCACCAGCTTGTTGTCGAACGGCTTCATATTCATGTTCATGGCCAGGTACCAGATATCGACGTTGGGAGTCTTCAGGATGCGGTTCTTGTAGCTTGGATTCGCGGACAGCGAGATGTATTGCGCCGACGGGATGGTCAGATCCGGTTGGGGGATGTCCATCTGGTTGTTCTGCATTCGCAGATAACCCACTTCTGGAGTCACACCGATCTGGGCATCGATCTCATCGAGATAGGGTTTGGTCCCGTAGTAGGTCGGGTTCTTCTTCACGACGATTAGCTGGCCGGGCGTCCACTTGTCCAGCACAAAGGCCCCGGTCCCCACCGGCTTGTGGGCGTAATCGCTGCCAGCCGACGCCACCGCTTCTTTGGGGATGACGAAGCCGAAGGGCATGGCGACGATGTTGAGGAAGGACTGGTTGGGCGTGTCCAGGTCGACCTCGAGGGTGTAGGGGTCGACCACTTTGATCCCGGAAATCTGGGTCGCCGCCCCATTGAAGAAGTCCTGGGCGCCGTGGATACCGCCCCAGAACGAGCCCCCGGTCATGGGCCCGGCGGTCTTGGGATCGAGCATCCGCTCCCACGAATACTTGAAGTCGTCGGCCGTCACCCCGCGGCCGTTGCTGAACTTGACGTCCTTGCGGAGTTTGAAGGTGTAGGTCTTGCCATCGGTGGCGATGACCGGCATCGACGCCGCGATGTCGGGTTGCAGCTGCGTGGTGAACCCCTTATAGTCGAGCAGCCCGTTGTAGATGGCGCGCTCGAACGACCATGAGTCGGTGTCGTAGCCGATCGCCGGATCGAGTGTTTTGAGGTCGTCCTTGAAGCTCACCAGGAGCGTGCCGCCCGATACCGGTTGGCCCTCCGTGTTGCTCACCGAATTCCCGCAGGCCGAAAGTAGGATCGTGCCGACCCCCAGGACGGCCATCGCCGCAGTGTTTACGCGTTTCATGGATCCCTCCTCCTTGTCGAGTCCCCCTAGTGAAACTCGCCCCGGCCGATCTGTAAAGCCCCTAGGTGGGCTCCGCCTCTGAGTCAAGACCCGGCCGCTGCCCCGCCAGCCCGGCACCGCCCGCCGTCACGCCGCCAATCACGCCCCGAAACAACGCCCGTGCCCGTGGATCGAGCGCGTCCCGGAGCCCGTCTCCGATCAGGTTGAAGGCGAGCACGGTCAGCAGGATCATCAGGCCGGGAAAGATGACCAGCCAGGGGGCCAGGAACATGAAGTCCTGCCCGTCGGCGACCATCTTGCCCCAGTCGGCGGTGGGCGCCTGCACCCCGATGCCAATGTAGCTCAGGATCGACTCGGTGCTGATCGAGGTGGCGATCCCGATCGTCCCGTACACAATGATGATGGGAACCAGGTGGGGCAGGATATGGTGGAGCAGGTTATGTTGGGGTCCGCCGCCGAGGGCCCGACCCGCCTCCACGAATTCGCGCTCCTTGAGCGACAGCACCTGGCCACGCACGATGCGAGCCACCGCCGTCCAATAGAAGAGGGCAATGACGGCCACGATCACCAGCACGCTGCCGCGCTCGATGATCGAAATGATGGCGATCGAGAACAGGAGGACGGGAAACGCCATCATGATGTCGGTCAGGCGCATCAAGATGGTTTCGAACCATCCGCGGAGGTAGCCGGCGAGGGCGCCCACCGTGACCCCGACCACGAGCGCCAGGCCGTTGGCCACAAAACCGATGAAGAGCGCGGTCCGAGAGCCCCAGATGATCCGGCTGAGCAGGTCGCGGCCGTTGGGGTCGCTCCCCAGCAGGAAGGTGCCGCCCGGCGCTAGCGGAGCGCCATTGGCGGGCAGCAGCTCGTAGTAGCCATGGTTGGGATTTCGGATCGGCAGGACCGGAGCCAGCAGCGCGATGACCACCAGCAGGACGATGAAGATGGCGCCTCCGACGGCCAACCGGTCCTCGCGGAAGCGGTTCCAGATCGGCGACCACGGGCTGACACGCGGGCCGGCCATGACTCACGGTAACATTCGGCCCCTGGGGACCCTGACGCAGCCACAAACTCCGCTGGCATTGCCGCAGCCGGACGGCGCTCCGCTGCTGCGTGTCATAAGGCTGAAGAAGTATTTCCCCGTCCGGCGGGGCCTGCTGCAGCGGGTGATCGGACAAATCAAAGCCGTCGACGACGTCTCCCTGGATCTGCAGCGCGGCGAGACGCTGGGCCTGGTCGGTGAGTCAGGCTGCGGAAAATCGACCCTGGGACGCACCGTCCTGAGACTGGTCGAGCCAAGCTCTGGACAGATCGAGTTCGATGGCCTCGACATCACCAGGCTGCCTCACCGCCGCATGAAGGCGCTCCGTCGGGACATGCAGATGATCTTTCAGGATCCGGTCGGTTCGCTCGATCCCCGCATGACCGTGGCCGACATCATCGGTGAAGGCCTGCTCATCCACGGGATGCGACGGCATTCCGAGCGGGGGGACACCGCACGTGAAATGCTCGAGCGCGTCGGACTCAGGCGCGAGCAGGCCGACCGATTTCCTCATGAGTTCTCCGGGGGCCAGCGGCAGCGCATCGGCATTGCGCGGGCGCTGGCGCTGGCGCCCAAGCTGATCGTCGCCGATGAGCCAGTCTCGGCCCTCGATGTCTCGATTCAGTCACAGGTCCTGAACCTGCTGGTCGAGCTCAAGCGAGAATTCGGCCTCACCTATATCTTTGTCGCGCACAACCTGGCCGTGGTCGCCTACATTAGCGACCGGATTGCCGTCATGTACCTGGGGAAGGTCGTCGAACTGGCCCCCTCGGCCGAGCTGTACGAGAACCCGCTGCATCCGTATACCACCACGCTGCTGTCGGCCATCCCGGTGGCGGACCCGGACCACCGACGGGATCGGATCAAGCTGACCGGTGACGTTCCCAGCCCCTTCAATCCGCCCACAGGCTGCCACTTCCGCACGCGATGTCCGCTCGCCCGCAAGAAGGGGACCCAGGACGGGATCTGCGCTGAGGTCGAGCCACCGCTCACCGAGAGCCGAGCGGGTCATTCGGCTGCCTGCCACTTCGCGGGCGAAGGCTTCTAACCTCGCGCCCGCTTTTCCACGCCGGAGCGGGCTCATTTAGCATCAAGGCATGCGGGGGCGGCTGGGCGGCGGGGCGGTCATCTGCCAGCGCTGACCGGGTCAGAAGCGGTGAAGGATTGGGATGCGCGGCGCGATCACGTAGTTCAGTTGCACCAGGAAGATGAGCGCGATGCTCACCCAGGTGGGAAAAACAAGACACGTGGCCGTGGCGATCGCATACAAGGACTGGGCGATCAGAATCCGGCCGCGCATCAGTGGGGCGGCCTCAGGGGTATCCGCGACCTTGAACAAGCCCTTCCGAAGGCCGTATTGAAGTCCCACCAGCAACGTCATGCCAAGGAGCACGATATTGAGCCAATACTCGACGAGAGCCACTCGGAAAGTCGGAAAGCGCGCGAGCAAGGCGGTCGAGAACGGCACCAGGGTGACGCTGAAGAGAAAGGCAAGCTGCAGCCACGAGTAGTTGCGATTGCTTCGTGCCAGCAGATTGAGCTGCGTGCCCTGGCCGACCCAGAAGATACCGAGGGTCATGAAACTCATCGTGTAGACCAGCACGTTGGGGCCAAGGCGCAGCAGCTCGTGCCACAGATCTCCCTCCGAGCGAGCGCTTAGTGCCGGGACCGTCAGCCCCAGGACGAGCAGGGTCATCCCGACCGCGAAGATGCCGTCCGAGATTCCGGCCAGCCGGTCGAGGTTCGTGCCGGCGAACTCGTTGAAGCGCCGCGGCCCGCCCCGGATCAGTCTCACCCGGTAAGAATGACAGAGGGCGTCAAGGTTCGACGCCGATCGGGCGAGCTGCACAATCTGCGCCGTGAAACTTGTAGCTCCCTACGTTGCCCGAGCCCGATGCCATGCGTCAAAGTCAATCAATGGCCCAAGTGGTTACGAGTCCCCACCCTGCCCTCCGCCGCAAGCGGGGGAGGGGTGATGTCGCAGACGCGGGGCTTGCGATCGAATCGCCTGTTGCAGGATTCTGGCCTCTGCGAGGCGTGTGACGGCTTTGCTCGTCTGAACGAAACTCCTCTAAATCAACTCCGAGGCGCTGATCACGGTAAGTACCGGCGCACCGATAAGAGCACGGAGCAACCCCGGCCGTCCTCCCCGAGGGGCGAACGACACTACGCCCGTTTCCGCAGCTCGGCCGCCCGGAGGATGGTGATGGTCCCCGACTCCTGCACGATGTCGCCGCGCGCCACGAATCGCGAAACCGCCCGATTCACGTTCTCCCGGCTCGCCCCGATCATGCCCGCCAGGGTCTGCTGGGTCACGCGGACGCCGATTCGGACTCCGTCTTTGGTGGGCTTGCCGTGGGACTCGGCCAGGTCGAGCAGCTTCTTTGCCACCCGTCCGGTGATATCCATGAAGGCCGCTTCGGCGAGGGCTTCATCCGCGCGTCGCAGATAGATACTGAGGACCCTGATCAGATGTCGCATTAGCGGCGGATGGGTCTCAGCAAACGTCATGAAGGGTTCCCGGTTCAACGCCAGGCAATCGGTCGGTTCCGTGGCCTGCGCGTCGGCGGTCCGGGTCGACTCCTCGTCGAAGAGGGCCAGCTCGCCGAACGTGTCACCCGTCGTCAGCAGCGCAAATACGATCTCCTCACCCTGGCGGCCCAGGTGGGCGATCTTCACCTGGCCGCTAGCGATCACATAGAAGGTATGTCCGGGGTCGCC